>Ga0335081_10008917_pt1 | contig 16102 bp, 18 predicted proteins | sample Lox_Sample_35_FD_206713 | JGI IMG/M metagenome (GOLD analysis project Ga0335081, IMG submission 206713) | Soil microbial communities from Loxahatchee National Wildlife Refuge, Florida, United States - Lox_Sample_3.5 | ecosystem: Environmental > Terrestrial > Soil > Wetlands | place: USA... | reverse complement strand
GCTCTAGGCCCGGCTCTAGGCCCGCAAGGACAACGCCGAGCAGCAACCAAGGCGCGGGAGGTGGTGTCGGTGGCGAAGGTTCTCCAGGCCATTAGTGTCATGCTGGTCGAGTTCGACCTCATCACGACGCTGGCGACCGATGTCGCAAACAGCACAGCGACCAACCGCAGCTGCAACTCGTTGAGGGCAGCATAACCGTTCATCAACGCCGCACTGACAAGTTCCGCCAGCTGTAAGGCTGGCGGAACTCGCACTGACCGGGTCCACGGGCGGCTCGTGGTCTCATTCGCCTGAGTTCGCGGGTGTCCGGCGCGGTCCGCCGGAACGCTGAGCCGCAGGTGCGACCGCCGATGAACGCTGGTCAGCATTGTTGGAAAGCGTCCGTCGCCGCTCGCCCTGGGCTCGTGCCCGGCGGCAGCAACACTGCGTTTGAGAACGATGACGCCTGCATGGCTCGGCGCGGACATGTCCAAGACCTTTGCTTGCGGACCCGAACCTGGCGGGGCAACGGGCTGTTTCATTATTCCTCCATCACCACTGGTCAGTTGCAGGCTGGTACCCGGTCATATTCGCGGTCCGGGCAGCCTGAAACCGCCTCGAAGCTGTCACTGGCAGCAGGCTTTCCCGAGCGATCTGATGAGATTTGTGGACTTCGGCGATGTGTGGCGTGAGGGTGGTTGTAAGCACCAGCCCCAGTGGCACCAGAGCCGGAGGCATTTGACACAGGCCACTGACATCAAAGGAGAGGAACCGGCATCGTGGACATCAAGCTCGAGGTGGTCGTCATCCCTGTCTTGGATGTCGACCGCGCGAAGGAGTTCTACGGGAAACTCGGGTGGAGGCTCGACGCCGACTTCCCCTTCGATAACGGCTTCCGGGTCGTCCAGTTCACGCCGCCCGGCTCGGGGTGCTCGATCCAATTCGGCACGAACATTACGTCGGCCGCGCCCGGCTCAGCCCAGGGCCTGTACCTGATCGTCTCCGATATCGAGGCTGCGCGCGACGAGCTCGTCGCCCGCGGCGCCGAGGTCAGCGAGGTGTTCCACGCCGGCACGCCGGGCGCTCAGTTCCGGCCCGACGGCACGAGCGGTCGCGTGAACGGCCCCGCGCCCGATCACGCCAGCTACCGCTCCTTCGCCACGTTCAGCGATCTGGACGGCAACGGCTGGCTGCTACAGGAGATCACGACGCGGCTGCCCGGCCGGATCGACACCGCTGAGACGGCATTCGAATCCGCGGCGGACCTGGCGAGCGCGATGCGGCGCGCGTCGGCCGCGCACGGCGAACACGAGAAGCGCATCGGCCAGGCAGACGCGAACTGGCCCGACTGGTACGCCGAGTACATGGTGGCGGAGCAGGCCGGGACGGAGCTGCCGACATGAGCGACTATGACGTGATCGTTCTCGGCGGCGGGGCGCCCGGCGAGCACTGCGCTGCGGCGCTGGCTGCGCGCGGCCTGCGGGTCGCCGTCATTGAACGAGAGCTGGTCGGCGGGGAGTGCTCCTACTGGGCGTGTATTCCGTCGAAGTCGCTGCTACGCCCGGGCGAGGCGGTGCAGGGCGCGCGGGATGCCGGCGCGAGCGCGCAGATCGACGTTGCGGCCGCGCTGGCCTGGCGGGACTTCATGGTGTCGGGCTATTCCGACGCCGGCCAGGAGCGCTGGCTGGCGGACCGGGGCATCGACCTACTGCGCGGCACGGGCCGGCTGGCCGGCACCGGCGTGGTCGAGGTCCAGGGCGTCCGCCACACCGCGGAGCACGTCGTCGTGGCGACCGGCTCAGATCCGATCGTGCCTGCGGTCCCGGGACTGCGTGAGATCGCAGGCTTCTGGAGCACCCGCGAGGCGACGAGCATGAAGGCTGTCCCGCGCCGCCTGCTCGTTTTGGGCGGCGGGCCCGCAGGCGTCGAACTGGCGCAGGTGGTGCGGCGTCTCGGCGGCGGGGCGGTGCTCATCGAGGGCGCTGACCGCGTGCTTCCACGCGAGCCCGCGCCGCTGGGCGAGGCGCTCGGCGAGGCCCTGCGCCGGGACGGAATCGAGCTGATGCTCGGGAAGCACGCCACCGCCGCGCGGCGGGAGGGTGACGAGTATGTCCTGCAGCTCGATGGCGGTACGGACCTGCGGGGTGACCGGCTGCTGGTGGCAACCGGCCGGCGCCCGCGCGCCGGGGGGATCGGCCTGGAGACGGTCGGCGTCCAGGCCGGGCCGCACGGTATCCCGGTTGACGAGCACCTGCGCGCAGGCGAGCGCCTCTGGGCGATCGGCGACGTCAACGGCATCTGGCCGCTGACCCACGTCGGCGAATACGAGGGCGACGTGGTCGCGGCGAACATCGCCGGCGATGCGCGGCCGGCGAACTACGAAGCCGTTCCGCGCGTCGCCTACACAGATCCGCAGGCCGCGGCGGTGGGCGCGGTCGAAGCGGAGTACAGCGCCACCGCACCGGTGTCAGAGGTGCCGAAGACCGCGACCTACACACACGCCTACGCCGAATCCAACGGGTTCCTGACGCTGCTGTCCGACGGCGAGCGACTGACCGGCGCCTACGCACTCGGGCCGGAAGCCGCTGAGTGGATGCAGCAGGCGACGCTTGCCATCCGCGCCCACGTCCCGCTGGAGGTGCTGAGCGACACGATCCAGCCCTTCCCCAGCTTCTCGGGGATCTACGACGCCGCACTGAAGACGCTCCGCATGCATATCGCGGACATGCCGCGGCCGGCCGGACCGATGAACGCGCAGATGGCGAGCCTGTCGGGGTGAGCAGGACGGTGCGGGATTTCCTCGCCGGCGCCGCCGGCGACCCGATGATCGGTCGCCGACACGACCCATCGGAGAAATCGTGTTCGGTGCCTGTGTCCGGTGACGACTGTGCTCGCAGCGCTCAGTTCCGTCCAGCCGCTCGGCCGCCACGCGAGGCAGCAGACGGGGCCCGGGCTCGGTTTGGTCTCATTCATCCCCGTCCAGCATCATTCAGCGGTGACCGCTCTGATCGGTCAGGGGCGCTGCTGGACGGCGGCCTCGGCACTGCTCTTGATCAGCTCGTCCTGGTCTGGTGGCGGGGCGGGCTCGTCGGCCGGCTCGAGATGGAAGCGGCAGTCCCTCCGGCCCGCCGCGTTCCACGGCAATCTGCGAAGCCTCGGTGGTGTCCGCGCGATCTACCGCTGCCTGATCGCTCGTCACTCCACCTCAAGGGTCGGTCGCGGCGCCTTGCCTTGCTGCCAAGGCAGCGTGAGCCAGCCCGGATGGGCGCGCGACGTGTGGGTAGTAGGGGGGACAGCAAGCAAGGGACAGGAGGGCAGCGATGTTCGAGGCTGGCGACATCCGCGAGTGGCGAGGTCACGACGTGATCGACGACGGCGGCCATAAGATCGGGACGCTGGAATCGGTTTATGTGGACACCGGCACGGACCAGCCTTCGTTCGCGACCGTCACGGTCGGCCTGCCGACGCGCCACCGGCTCGTATTCGTACCCCTTGCCGGAGCGACCGTCGGTCCCGGATACCTCAAGATCACCTACCCCAAACGGCAGGTAAAGGACGCGCCGTCCATCGACACTGACGGGGTCCTGCCTGTCGAGGACGAAGAGGCGATCTTCAAACATTATGATCTCGCGTACCAACCCGGCTCCAGCGGCGAACGCCGTCTCGCGCGCCGGTGATGCGTGGTAGATCGGAGGGACCTAGATGGCGCTGTTCCTGCTGCTGATCATCGTGGCGATCGCGCTCGGGATAGCCGGCGTGGTCGCCAAGGGCCTGCTCTACCTTCTCATCATCGGTGTGGTCATCCTACTTGCCGACATCATCCTGGTTGGGGTGCGGCTGCGCGGAAGTGGCAGGCGCCCGAGCCGGTGAGGCACGTAGGGCAAGCTCGCCGCCACTCGGGCGGTACAGAGGTCGGTCGGGCGGGCGGTACAGAGGTCGGTCGGACTTCTGTAGGTGATCTTCAAGCAGGTCGGCGAAGGGCGTCCTTACCCCGACCCTGCCCTGAGCATCCGCGAATGGAGCAAGATCCCGCCCAGGCAGGTTCGCCTCGACGAACTCACCACGACAAAGGCCGTGCTCGACCTGCACCAGCTGCTCGCCAGAGATTCGACCTTCTACGGGGATCTTTTCCCGCACGTCATCCACTGGCATTTTCCCGCACGTCATCCACTGGCATGGAGAGCTGTACCTAGAGGATGGCCTACACCGAGCGCTGCGGGCCGCGTTGCGGCAACGGGCGGTGTTGCACGCCCGCGTGCTGGACCTTGACTCGGCCGGGCCAGCGGGCGGTGGAGCGTGGCACTAGGGCTTGGTGTCGGCGCGGTCGGCGCTGCTGCTCCGGTGGCAGGCACGACGCAGGCCTGGCAGCTCTGAGCCGCTGCGGCCTGCGCAAGGCGCGGCGTCATCCACTCAAGCATCGGCAGGATCATGCTTCGCCATGCGACCGCGTTGTGTGCGCCATTCGGGGTGATGGTCAGGGGGGTCGCCGGGTCCTGCACCCTGAGCAAGGCGACGAAGGCTATGGCGTTTAGCACATCCACCCGTACAGCGCGGGCCGCAGCGACCCAGAACTGCGGTATCCGGCTGCCGGCGGGAAGGTCTCTGAGCATATCTATCGGGCTGTTCTGCCTGCGCAGAGCCGCATCATGGCGGAACGGGTCCACCGACCTGATGGTGTGCTTGTACTCAACCCGGTTGAACATGGGCTGGAAATAGCCACTCATCACGCCAGCGAAGCCAAATTGCTGCGGGTGCCGAAGCGCGAGATTGGCGGCGCAGTAGCCGCCCTCAGAGTAACCGGCGATACCCCATGCCGGGCCGGGAGCCTGCACCCGGATCCGCGCCGCCACGTACCTGGGCACGTCAAGCGCGACGAAGTTGTCGTCTGCGGGTCCGCCGACCTGGTTGACGCACTGCAACGAGATCTTCCTCCCGCCGTTGACGTCGGGCATCACGAGAACCGCTGGATCAACGAGGTGCTCCGCGATCAGGCTCTGCATCGTGGTCTGGACGTCGAGCGCCGCCAGCCAGTCCTCGGGTTCGCCCGGCTGGCCATGAATCAGCTCGAGGGCGGGGAAGCGATACCTCGCGTACTGTTTCTGGAAGTACTGCGGCGGCAGGTAGATGAGCACGTCGCGGGTGAGGCGGCTAGTGATGCCGGTCGTCTTCACCCCGATCACCGCACCGGTCCGGGCAGCCCGCTGCGAGTTGATCGAATTGCCCAGAATCTGGTTGAACTGCCGCGCCGAGCCTGCGCCTGCCGCGGAGATCTGGGGGATGCTCTGCACGCCGCGGCTGGTGAAGTCGGCAACGACAGCACTCCAAGTCTCGTAGTAGCCGTAATACTTGTTCACCGCAGCCACCCCGAACAACATGGCAGGAACAAACGCCAGGCAAGCGGCCAGCAGGCGGAAGACCGGCTGTTTGGCCAGGACAGCACACACGACCAAACCGCCAAAGACGAGCATGAGCAAAAGAAACAGCGGTGTGCTCTGGGGCTCTAGCACGTCTGTTCTCTTCCGCGGGGGTCTTGGGGGTCTCGTCCACGATAGCTTGCCCCGCGTCGCCGCTCGTCCACCGCGCAGCGCCGGAGCCGACGCGTCACGTGCGTAACGTCCTGGCCTCGTTCCAAGTGCCCGGCCCGCCGGTTTTCCGGCACTCCCTCCCGTCAGCGCGCGTCATGCACTGGCCGCGATCGCGCGGCGGCGCCGACCCGCTTATCACCGGCGCTGCACAATGGCGGTGGAGGTGGGATTCGAACCCACGGAAGGGTTGCCCCTTCACACGCTTTCGAGGACTGCGCGGGATCATCCACCACCGGTCGGGAGTGTACCCGACCTGGGCGGACAGGCGGTCCGCGTTCGCCGGTGAACCGCTCCGGACGGGGATGAATGAGACCAAAAGTGAGACCACGGGCTGGGCCGCGGGCGGCGGGGCCTCGCGCCTTCCGGGCGGTGCGCGGTGAGCGTCGAGGCGATCTCCTGGGCGCTGAACCTGGCCCCGGTCCCGGCCGACCGCGGCGGCCAGCCATCCGCGCGTGCAAGATCGTGCTCGTCGGCCTGGCCAACCACGCCTGCCCGGACGGCACCGGGGCGTTCCCGTCGGTGGCCACGCTGGTCCGCTACACCGGCCTGTCGGAGCGGACGGTGCGGACCTGCCTGGACCGGCTGGAGGCCGCGCGCATCATCCAGCCATGCGATCCGGACATCGTGGCCGCTCGGATCAAGCGGACCGACCGGCGGCCCCAGGGCTGGGACCTGAACCTCGCCATAGTCCGCGACGACCTGGCGGCGGCCGACATCGGCGTGCGGGAGCACCAGTTCCCTGGTCTGGGCGCCAGGCTCGACAGCACTGGGCAAGCTGGTCCTGACGCCGCGCTGCAAACCGCTGGCCGCCCCGAGCCACGCGGCTTGAGCCGAGAGGGCCGTTTCGAGCCACGCCCCCCTTTCGCGGGCGTCGCTGCCATACGCAGGCGGCTGAGCATCGGCGGCACAGGCGGCCATCAGATCGGATCTGCCCGCTGGCAGCCACGGCGAAGGCGCCGTGGCCATCACGGACAGTGATCACCCGTCGGTCAGCGCTTCCCACGAGTTCGCGCCGAACGCCGACTACGCGCGGCTGATAGCAGAGTCAGTCGCGTTATGACCGCGCGCAGATCAGCCGGTTCTGGTCTCAGCCCTGCCATGCGATCGACCTGACTCCGCGTCGGCGCCAGCAGCCGCCAGCTCGGGGGCTGCAGCCGGTGAATCGCATCTCAAGCGAAGGTTGGCGCGGGTCGTCGCCTCGCCTTGGTGGCGGTGAAAAGGCGTTGCCTACAGGCGTTCAGGGCGTCAGCACCATCTTCCCGTACAGGCCCCCGCGCTCCAGGCGGGTGTACGCGTCGCGGAAGCGCTCCAGCGGCAGCGTCTCGGTCACGCGCAGGGTCAGCTCACCCTTGGCGGCGAGATCGGCCAGCTCGGCGGTGGTAGCGGCATCGGGCTCCACAGCCACTGTCAGAGGAGAGATTCCGCGCGCGGCGCCGGGCACCGCCCCGGGCACCATGGTGACCGACGTGACGAACGCGCCGCCGTCGCGGACGCAACCCAGGGCGCCAGACCCGAGCCCGGCCGTATCCAGGCACGCGTCGACCCCGTCCGGCCACTGCCCGCGCACCGCGGCCTCGAGTCCTCTCCCGGTGTCCACGACCGCCTCGACCCCCAGCCGGCGTGCCTCGCCGGCGTCACGTGCCCGCACGGCCGCAACGACCCGGGCGCCGCGGACCCGGGCGAGCTGCAATGCGAACCCGCCGACGATCCCGGCCGCGCCCGTCACGAGCACGACGTCGCCCTCGCTAGCCGCCGCCGCCTCGACCAGCAGCCGCGCCGTGAGGCCGCAGGCCGGCAGCGTGCTGGCCTCCGGGAAGGCGAGGCCTTCAGGTAGCGGCGCAAGCAGCGCGGCGGGCACAGCCATCCGCTCGGCGAACGACCCGACGCCCATCCACGGCTGCGGCACGAACCCGAGCACACGGCGGCCGTCGCTGGTCTGGCCGGCGAAATCCCAGCCCTGGACCTGCGGGAAAGCACTCAAACCGCCCATCGCCACGAACGTGCCCTCGGGAGTGTAAAGGTCCCAGGAATTCAAAGATGCCGCGCGCACGGCCACCAGCTGCTCGCCCTCGCCCGGCACCGGGTCAGGCACCTCTGCGAGCTCGAGTGCGTCGAGTCCTCCGAACGAGGTCAACGTGATAGCACGCATGGGACAGACCCTCCCTTACCGTCGGAATGCGTAGTTGTGGTCGCAGTCGCCCGGGCCAGATTTGCCGAACCGCGGCGTGGCCTCGGCGCCGCGCGGAGTCAGGCGCCCGCGTCTTCATCGGGCTCGATCACCTGCCCCGTCACCGGCGTCTCCACCGCGTACACATACGCTCGCGCGACCACTGACGCTGGCGATCCGGCCGTCGCATCCATGCCCAGCTTGCTCAAGGTCTCGGAAATCCAGGGCGGGCTGACCGCGTTGACGCGGATGGCCCGCGGAGCCTCCAGCGCCGCGGCGCGCACGAAGCCTTCGAGCCCGGCATTGACCAGGCTGATGGCGCCGCTGCCGGGTGACGGCGAGCGACTCGCCTGGCCACTTGTGACCACGATCACGCCGCCGTCACGCACGCGCTGCAAGCCCTCTCGCACCAGATTCACTTGCCCCATGAGCTTGTTCTGCAGGCTGAACCAGAAATCCTCGTCCTCTAGCTGCTCCAGCGGCTTGCGACGCGCGGCGCCGATGCGCTGATCACGCCATCGATCGCGCCGACCGCGGCGAAGAGCGCGCGTATCGAAGTCGGCGACGTGATGTCCACGCGCGCCATCTCACTGCTGCGGCTGGCCGCTATAACCTCATGGTGCTGTGAGAGCGCCACGGCGACGGCCTGGCCGATGGTTCCCGTGGCACCGATGAGCAGCAGTTTCACGGCGTAACCTCCCCCGGAGGGCTTTCCGTTCGGATCGGTGAGATCGGATGCCATGACTGCACCGTAGCCACCCTGGGCGCCAGAAGACAAGTAGGTACTATTGGGTGCCTGCAGGCTCTGATAGAAACCAGATATGGGCAAAGTCACCGAGATCAAACCCAACGTGCTGGACCAGAACTGCCCCTCCCGCCAGGCCCTTGGCCGCCTCGCCGACAAGTGGACCTGCCTGATCGTCTACGCACTGCTGGACGGCCCCCGCCGCCACGGCGAACTCAAGCGAGCGATCGGCGGCGTCTCGCAGAAGATGCTCACCCAAACCCTGCGCAGCATGGAGGCCGATGGGCTTGTCGAGCGAACCGTGATCGACGTGATCCCGCCGCACGTCGAGTACCGGCTCACCCCCCTTGGGCAAACGCTGGCCAGCCCGCTCGTCGCGATCTGCCAGTGGGCAATGGACCACCTCGCAGAGATGCAAGCCGCCCGAGCGCACGCCGCGCAGGCGTACCACGCCCGCGAAACGTCGCGCGATAGCCAACAAGCCGCCGGGCGCTTGGCGCCGGCGGACCCGCGGCAGGTGGCCCCGCGGATCCCGGTGAAGCCGATCCCCCCATACTGACGGCCCGCGGAACTGCCCTCCGCCGACAATCAGCCTGAACTCGTTGCGCCCGGCCACGGCGAACTGAGATCACCCAGTTGGCGCGGATAGACCCACTCAGCCGTGCCGATCGCCCAGTTCGGCACGGCCGGGGCACCCCAGCAAAGGACCGAATCACGCGCCAGATCGGCGGCACTGTGTGCCGCTGTTGAGAAATTCGGCTGCGCTTTGCGCCGGGGTTAGCTCGGGTGGACGGCGGCCTGCGTGGCCCGGCTACAGGAGACGGGCGACGTGATCGATCTGGACCACCCGCTGCTCTTCGTCGATCGTGTAGAAGACGCGGTACCGGCCGGCCCGCAGGCGCCGCAGGTCCGGCGACCCGTAAGCGAACGACTCCGATGGCCGCGGCTCGCCGGCCAGCCGATTAACGCCCCCCCAGAGCGCAACGACACCAGTGGGATCGTCGCGGAGGAAACCCGCTGTCAGGTCGAGAGCCCGGATCTCCCAGTCGACCTGGTAGCTCACCGGGAAGGCAGGCCCAGGCGACGGCCCGCTTCCTCATGGGAGACGTAGCGGACCGTCCCAGCGTCCCGGCGGGCGAGGTAGTCGGCCCGGGCAGCGTCGAACTCCTCGTTGACCCGCTGCTCTTCCGCTGCCTGGCGCAGTTGCCGGTACTCCGCAACGGGCACCACCACCGCCACCACCGCGCCCCCATGGTGGATAACGTCGTGGGTGTCACCAGCGGGCTCGCTCATGAAGGTCATGGTAACGACATGGACCGACAGCCGGGCGCCACAACACGGCGGACCCGCGGACCGGGGGCGGGTGTCAACGACAGCGGGTAACTACGCAGATCGATCCTTTATGGCTTGACCTGGCAGGAGGGCGCCGCGCTGCTCCAGCCATACCGAACGGCGGGTACTCGTGCTCTGTCATGGACCAACCCAGTCACGAATTGTGATCTGGCCTTGGTGACGGCAAGATGCCCTTGGGCTCGGGAGTGACTCCCGGCTAGCTTTGGAACAGTGCGAACGCCGCTCCCTGCGGGTCGAGGAGCACCGCGAAGCGGCCGGTGCCCGGGATGTCAGCTGGGCCGGCGATCACGCTGGCGCCCAGGTCGGTGGCCTTCTTGACGTCGGCGTCGACGTCAGCTGCGCCGAAGTAGACAAGCCAGTTGTCGGGCACGTCGGCGGGCATGGCGGGACGCCGGGGCATGAGCCCGGCGATGGTGCGGCCGCTGACTTGGGCTTCGGGATAGTCGTCTCCGCCGCCCCAGCCCCAGCCGAACACCGCCGAGTAGAACGCCTTTGACTTGGCGATGTCGGAGCTGGACAGCTCGCTCCAGATGAACGCGCCCGGCTCGTTGATCAGCTGGGCGCCGAGGTGCTGGCCCGGCTGCCAGGCCGCGATGACGGCGCCGGTGGTGTCCATGATGATCGCCATCCGGCCCGCGGTCATCACGTCCATGGGCGCGACGATGACCGTGCCGCCAGCCGATTCCGCCTTCCGGGCGACCTCGTCCACATCGTCCACGTTGATGTAGGTCGTCCACCGCGGCGGACCCGGGTCCTGGGCGGGCGAGATCGCGGCTACCTGCTTGCCGTCCTTCGTGACAATGGTGTAGTGGCCAGCTTCCTCGCCCATGTCCTGGCCTTCCCAGCCGAACAGCTCCGAGTAGAAGCGCACGCCCGCGCTCAGGTCCTTTGTCCCGATGTCCACCCAGGACGGAACTCCATGCTCATACCGCGTCATCTCGGGCATAGCCCAACCTCCCGTCGACGGAAATCTTTGGCCGCACTCTCGGAGCCTGGTACACCTCCCGCAAAGGGGCCACAGTAGTATCGCACCCCCGCTCCGGGCCGGCCGGGATCTAGTCAGGCCGGGTGTCAAGACTGGTCCCGGCCTGCTCGCGATCGCATCCTGGCCCGACCTCACCTTGGTTCTGCCTAGTCGAAATTCCAGGCGATCTCGACCAGGTGACCATCGGGATCGGGTGAAGGACCCGGAGTAAACCCCGAACGGGCTCATGCGGGCGGGTGCTGTCAGCGTGCCGCCGGCAGCTCCCGCGTGCCGGAGTCCCCAGCTCGCGGGCAGTGGGCCAGGTGCGGGCACCGCGGCGGAGCCGGGCAGCAGGGAGCGGGCGAGGTGAGGGAAGCTCGCGGCGGACGAGCCAGCGGGGCTTACCGCCACGCCGGCCGCCGGTCTGGCGAACGCGCCTGAAGCCGTGTACCTCGAACAGCTGGACGGTGCCCACATACCCGCTGGTCTGGTCGATGCGCCCGTCGCCAGGGTAGCCTTCCAGCACGGTCGCGCCCATCGCATGCGCGTGCCCGACCGCGCCATCCAGCAGCTGGTGCATCAGCCCGCGGCGCCGGAACCCCGGCCGCACCACGAAGCAGACCACCGACCACGCGCCCTCGTCCTGGACATGCGGGATTGTCCGTGAGTTGACCAGGGCGCGGTAGGTGGACTTGGGTGCGACCGAACACCAGCCGGCGGCCTGGCCATCGACGTACGCCAGGACGCCGGGGCCCAGTTCGCTCTGGCACAGTGCGCGCATGTGCGCGATACGGCCGTGCATGTCGAGGCTGGAATTGCGGTACACCATGCAGACGCATCCGCGGCCACCTGGCGTGCGCGGCACCATGAACGAGGCGAAGTCCTCCCACCGCCCGGCGGCCGGCAGCACCTCGATTCCCATGCGCCGAGGATAGGCCGGCCGAACCGGCGTCCACGTCAGCGTGGACCGATACGGGGCCAGCGGAAGCGATCCGTAAGGCATACAGTTGCCGCGGCGCGATGAACAGGGCAGGCTGGAACTGTCGGCACCTGCGCCGCCGCCAGATCCTCCGATGGCAGCGCTCTGCGCGCCGAACACCCGGTTCTGGTTCTCCCGGATCGGGATCACCAGCAATAATCTGAGCGCGCCGAACGGCGGATGTCGCGACGGCCAGGCCGACGATCGTCACACTGCGCGACTACTGTTCCAGAGAGTGAACGAACGGAGCTTAGGTCCCTGTTAGGCGCCTGAACCCGCCAAGACGTTCACGTACCCTGGCATGAGGCCGCAGCCACGCGGTCCATCAGCACCGCCGCCCCCAGCCGGGCCGTCCGGGTCGCGAGCTGGACCGCATGCTTATGCAAGATCACTGGCGCGTCTTCAACTGATCTGGACCATCGGTCCACGGACTGGGCCAGGAGAACTCGCTCGGGCGAGTCCAGACAGGCTGCTCCGAACGGTCAGGGTTCGAGATCGGCCACTCCTCGGCCGCTGAGCACGTCGAACGGCACCGAAGCCTGGTCGTGCACGATCTGCCAAGCGCCGTCGAGCTTCCGGAAGCAGAACGTGACCCGGACCCAGATGCCCTTGGTCGCCGTCCCATTCATCAGCGTGCCGTGGAGCCGGCCGAAGCAATGCCCGAACGCCACGTCATCGCCCACTGCGACGCGCAGGCCGCGCACCTCGTAGTCCGCGTCCCGGAAGACCGCAAAGACGTTCGCCCAGTTCTTCAGCTTCGCTTCGACCCCCAAATGCTGCAGCGGCGGCTCGACGTCGAAGGACACGACGTCTGTCGCGTATATCGGCCGCAGGCCCTCCAGATCCTTGGCCCGGATTCCCTCGGCGATCCTGGCCACCTGCTGCTTGATCTGGGCCTCGTCCGCCTCGCGTTGGGTATACACCGCTGACATTCCTTCCTGTCCGCCTGCCGTCTCAGCTTCTCACCACCACTACCACCAGGAGGCGCGCGACAGGGCGGGCCGGGCGTGAGCACGCGTCCGGAACTTTCACCGGGCTACTGCGGGTTGCATCCATCTGTGGCCGCTCGATCGAGCCACCCGGCATAGGCTGAGCAGGAACTACCTTGAGGCGCTGCTCGCGCAGAGGGGAGTGGCAGCCGATGACAGGTGATCGTCCATCGAGCGCCCGGCCGGACCAGCGCGAGCGGATTGCCCGGCGGTTCTTCCGGCTAGTCAACCCGCTCGCCCGCCGGATGATCACCGCCGGGGTGCCGACGGGTGCACCGAACATCCTCCTGATCGTGCGCGGTCGCCGGTCGGGTATTGAGCGCACAACGCCGGTCGCGATGCTGGACTTCGATGGACACTCGTACGTCCAGGCGAGCTACGGAGCGACGGGCTGGGCCCGAAACCTTCGGGCGGCCGGCGAGGCGACCATAATCTATTCTGGTGGCCGTAGCTGTCCGGTTCACGCCATCGAGGTTCCATCCGATGAAGCGGCAGCGATTCTTCGGCGCGTGCTCGAGCCATACCGCCGGTCGGGCTTCGTGCGCAGGCTGCTCGGCTCGCGCGTTAGGCCGCCCGTCGCCCTTCTACGCCGATACCGCATACGCATCGACGACACCCCACAGGATTACCTCGCCGAAGCTCGGCGCCACCCGCTGTTCGAACTCCGACCCGCGTAACGACCACAACGAGCTACTCGCCGTCACCGGCCCTGTGGCGCGCCAATGCACGCCTCATCGGTCGCAGCCGCCGACGACGGGTCGAATGCTGCATCGTCATGAACATGGTGGACTCGCGTCCGAGGCCGGACAGTTGCTCAAGACGCCGAGAACCTCGACAACGACGGCGTCACTGAGCAGCCGGATTGACGAGAACCAGCTCTCAACTTTGGCCGTGCCAGCACGCCTTCCTTGATCGTTTCTGTCACCGCGCGTGACGGTGCCGGCGGCCGTGTCGAGGATCGCGGTCGCGGCCTGTTCGAGCACGAGCAGCCGCGCGCCAGGGATCTTCCGCGCGAGCGCCTCGCCGTTGCCGAAGGGGAAGAACCTGTCGCGCCGACCGTGCACCACCAGCGCCGGTATCGCGAGCGCGGCCAGGCGCTCTCGCCAGCGCGGCCTGCGGTCGAGCTTGGAGAACACCAGGCGCAAACTGGTTGGCCATCTCGACCGCGGGCTGCGTGCTCGGTGTGCGGTAGAAGACGCGCGCGGCGGTCGCGCGTGCCGCGGCCGGGTCGTCGCCGAGGATTGCCGCGCCGGCGGCGGCGTACTCCGCTACGGCAGCGCGGTCGGGCCAGTCGGGCGTCGGGAGCGCGAACAGTCGGTCCATCGTCGCCGCGTCGTGGTCGGGCAGGTCGTCGTCGACTGGGCCAGGTGCGACGGGTCGTGTCCCGGCGAGGGTGAGCGCCGAGAACGCGTCCGCGTGGTCGAGCGCGGCGAGCTGGGCGACCATCCCACCGACACCGATACCCGCCAGATGCGCCGGTCGCTCGCTGAGTCCGCGGGCGAGCGCGGCGGCGTCGGCGGCGAGGTCGCGCAGCGTATAGGCCTGGCGCCTCGGGGTCGACGGTCGTGGATGTGCCGGAGTCGCGCAGGTCGTAGCGCACAACGTGACGTCCGCCGCGAGCGAGCGCCGCGCAGAGCGGGTCGGGCCAGGACAGCATGGTCGTGCCACCCGCGAGCAGCAGGAGGGGTGCCGCCGCATCACCGAAGTGCTCGACCCCAAGCGTGACGCCGTCGGGTGTGCGGAACGACGGACCGCCGAATGCATCGTCAGCGCCCTGGTCAGCCGCGTCACTGCGGCAAACGCTACTTTCCCGCTTCTGCCGAGTTGTTCGGTCGTAGATCCGACGAATGAGATTGTCGTGGCAGGACACTGGCAAGCGAGTTCGCGGCGTCTACCCAGGTCAGCAATCTACATTTCAGCAGAGTCGGACGTTCGGCGGACGCGCGACTCGCGGATGCGGGCCTTGCGAGGCTCAGCCGATGCGCTCGGCCAGTGAGACGATGATCCCTTCCGGCCCCCGGACGTAGGCCATCCGCCAAGCGCCCTCGTACTCGCCGATGCCACCGACCAGTCCATAGCCCTCGGTAGCTGCCCAATCGACAGCCGCCTGCAGGTCGCTGACCTCGAAGGCCACGTTGCGCAATCCCAGCTCGTTGGCCATGGCGGCCGGTGAGCCCGGCACGGAGTCAGGTCGCACGAAGCTCGAGAGCTCCAGGCGGGTGCCATCGTCGGGCGGCTTCAGCATGACGATCTCGGTGCGGGAGTCCGGAATGCCGCAGACCGTGTCCAAGAACTCGCCCTCGACGAACGTCCTGCCCTCGACCTCCAGGCCCAGCGCCACGAAGAAGGCAGTCACGACGTCGAGATCTGCGACCGTGAGGCCGACGTGGTCGAAGCGTCGTACATGTGACACAGGCCCGTCCTCCGGTCGTCGTATCGACCGCGCATCCGCCACGGTAGGCGTTCTCAGTACCTCTCGTTGCGGGACCTCCGCAAACGCCCACTATGCGGTAGAAGCGGAAGTTCACGCTCAGCACTAGCGATGCATAAACATACGGCCTGGACGCCTGCCTGCTCGGCCGCGGTCGGGATCGCCGACGGGTGCGGGCTCTTGATAACCGCGCGCAGTGCCGCTATGTGCGACCGACCTGATGTGGCGAGCGTCCCTGCGATGAGCGCAGATCTGGACGATTTGTATGTGTTGCAGGCCGGGCCACCAACGCTGGCTCATGGCGAGAGGAGTTAGTTCTTGCGGCACAGGTTTCGGGTACACAAGGTGCTTGTAACGAAGGTATGGGGTGACGGTCCGCGTTGGCCCGCTGGGGAGGCGGTTGGTGCGTGCGGAAGCCGCTGGGGCGGTTGGAGCGGTGGCGAACCTGGATAGCGTGGCGGCGGGGTGAACTGACGGAACTGGTGAGGCGCTGCCCAGACCTTGTCCGGCCGGTTTATCGGCGCCCGGTGTGGTCCCGCGCTGAAGCGGCTGACAGCCGAGCGCTCCTCTGTTTGCCGGCGAAGGTCCTATCGACAATCTCGTGCCGGCATGGTCACGATGAAGCTGTGAGCTCGCACCGGTTGTGGCTGGGCTGCCCAGCCCGCCGGCGGCCCGGGTTCGTGCACCGCACGGCAGCGCTGTGCCCGCAGCCGAGCGATCGGCCGCCGCGGCCGCTCACCTGCTCGGGGCAGTGACCTGGGTCGTGGGGCCGCTGGTCATGGAGATAGCCACCGCGAAAGACGGTCCGAGCTTTTCCCGGGCGCAGGCTATCGAGGCACTTAACTTCCAGCTAAGCCTGCTTATCGTCACGATCGTCACACTCGGCATCGGCGGCGTGCTGTGGGCGGTC
>Ga0335081_10008916_pt1 | contig 16103 bp, 9 predicted proteins | sample Lox_Sample_35_FD_206713 | JGI IMG/M metagenome (GOLD analysis project Ga0335081, IMG submission 206713) | Soil microbial communities from Loxahatchee National Wildlife Refuge, Florida, United States - Lox_Sample_3.5 | ecosystem: Environmental > Terrestrial > Soil > Wetlands | place: USA: Florida... | reverse complement strand
AGCCCTCGAGCGAGACGTAATCGGGCTTCTCGCCCGGAAAGTACTTCTGAAGGGCGTTCCGGTAGCCGATGACGGCCGTGGAGTTCGAGTCGATCGGGGGAACGACCTGCGTGACGATGACGCCGGACGCGAACTTCCCCCCGAGCTGCCGCATCTCCTCGGCGAACGCCGTCGCGCCCACGAACGACACGTTGGAGAAGATCGGCTCGAGCTGCTGCCTCTTGATCTCTTCGACGAACTTCGCCGCCGGACGGTACGGAGCGACCATGACGATGGCCTTCACGGTCTTCCGGTTCTTGAGGATGCCGTCGACCGCGTCCTGGAGCTCGAGCGTGTTGCGCTTGAATCCGACGCGCAGGATGTCGTCCGGCGCGCGCCCGTACTTTCGGAGAGCCTTCGCCACCCCGGCGAAGCCGGCGTCCCCGAAGCTGTCCTGCTGCGCGAAGACGGCGATCTCGGCCGGACGAATCTTCTTGACCTCGACGAGCCAGCGCACCACGGTCGCCGTCTCCTCCGCGTAGCTCGCCCGATAATTGAAGACGTACCGGTCCGGAGGGTCCCTCCTGAGAAGGCCCGCGCCCGTGAACGCGCCGAAGAAGATCGTCTTCTTCTCGTTCGCGTAGGGAACGGCGACCTCCGCCGTCGGCGTCCCCACGTTGCCGATGATCGCGAAGACCTTCTTGACCTCGACGAGCTCCTTCATCGCCTCCTTCGTGCGCGCCGGCTCGTACCCGTCGTCGAGCGCGACGAGTTCCAGCTTGCGTCCGGCGACCCCACCGGCCTCGTTCGCGACGGCGAGGGCCGTGTCGACACCGAGCTTCATCTGGCGGCCGAGCTCCTTGGAAGGGCCGGTCAGGGCCGAGGCCATCCCGAGCGTCAGCGGCGGCTTCACGACGGGCGCGGGAGCCGCAACCGGCGCCGGCGCGCTCCCCTTCAGGAGAAACCAGAGGCCCCCACCCGCGACGAGAACAGCCGCAGCGATCCCGGCGGCGAGCGCGGCGCGCCGCGAGCCCTCCGGAGCGGCCAGCCGCGCGCCGACCGCCGGAAGCCGCGGGGCGGTGACGGCGCGCAGCGGACGCACCGGCGCGGGAGCGGGCGGCACCCGCCGCCTCGCGCGGGTCTCGTCCGCGTGCTTCATCCCCTCCATGACGACGACGCTCCAGTGCTGGTCGATCGTCCGATGCGGGGCCTCGACTCCCATCTCGACGCGAAAGGCGCCGGCCTCCTTCTCGAGCGCTGCCCAGACGGCCTCGACCCCCGACAGGTCGCCGAACTGCGCGTCGACGAGCTCGCCCGAGTCGACGTAAAAGAGGGCGTCCGGCGCGTCGGAGTAGCTGACGGTCAGACGTGCGACCTGGCGGCCCGAGCAGTACACCTGCAGCAGATCCGGAAGGGCCACCTCTTCCAGGTTGCCCTGGAGAACCATCGGAAGCTCCTCTTCTCTCCCGCGCCGGAGAGCCGGTTGCGCCGCGACGGGGCGGTGCGCGTGAAACGATCAGTGAATCAGCGGATCGGCGGGACGATTGTAAGCCCGGCCGCGCTCAGCCGCGCTCCCAGACCTCCTCGACGAGGACGTCCGGGTGCAGGGACCGCCTCACGGGACAGGTTCTGCCGGCGTTGACGAGCTTCTCGAAATCCCCGTCGCCGCACGAGGAGGAGACGCGATAACGCGCGACGAGCCTCGCGATTCGGCGTGGCGGCTCGGTCGTCATGTGCTTCTCGATCTCGAAGGCGATCGAGGTCAGCGGAATCCCGCACCGCGTCGCATAGAGGCTCACGGTCGTCGCGACGCAGGCGGCCAGCGAGGCGGCGCAGAGGTCCGTCGGGGAGAAGCGACTTCCGTCGCCGCCGTTGTCCTTCGGCGCGGTGGTCTCGAGGAGCGCGCCGGACGGGCCGTGGCGGAGCGCGGTGGAGGTGGGTGTGGTCAGTCTTCCCGTGATGGAGACGCTCATGCGGGAAGTCTAGTTCACGGAGCCGTGCTCGCTCCCGGAAGCGGCCAGGCGGGGAGCTTCAGGAGCTCCTCGGGGTCGACGCGCGCTCCGTAGAGCCTCGCGCCCCAGTGCAGGTGAGGACCGGTGACCCGGCCCGTGTGTCCCGACGCGCCGAGGCGCTCGCCCTTCGCGACGACATCTCCCTCCTTCACGTCGATGCGCGAGAGGTGGAAATACTGCGTGAAGAGCCCAGCTCCATGATCGAGAAGAACCGTGCCGCCGCTGAAGTAAAGATCTCCGGCGAGAACGACGCGCCCGTCCGCGGCGGCGAGAACAGGCGTACCTTCCGCCGCTCCGAGGTCGAGTCCCGTATGAAAGCCCCGCGTCGTCTCGTTGTAGACGCGGCGCGCGCCGAAGTTGCCGCTCGAGCGCGCCTGGAGCGGCCGCGCGAACGAGGTCCAGAGGCGGACCGCGGACCCCTGACGGTACGCCTCCGCCACGCGGGCCTGATCGGCCTTCACACGCTCGCGCTCCTCCTCCGGAACCTCCACGTAGCGCGGATCGACCGAGAGGCGCTGGACCTTGAAGTGACCCGGGGCCACGCGAAGAGAGAAGGCGAGCGACGGCGCGCCGCCGGGCGTCTCGAAGAAGACGTGGTGCGGGCCGGTCGGCGCCGCGAGATCGAGCCCATAGAGGCCCCGGAAGACGGTGCCGCCCGCCTCGCGCTCGAGCGGAGAGCGGATGTCGCCGTCGACCAGCACGACCTCGTCGAGCGGCCGCTCGCTCCGGACCGTGATCGCGACGACGCCGCCCTGCCGCGGCGCCGTGGACGAGGCCTCCACCGTCAGCCCGGGAGCCCGAGTCAGGACGGGCGCCGGAGAGGCCGTCAGAGCGGCCACGGTGAGAAGGGCGAGTCTCACGGCGTCAGAACGGCCTTCTCGCGCGCGGGCAGCGAAAGGCGCGTCGCGAGGCCCGACGGATCGCCGTCGCGCCAGAACGGCAGCTGATCGAGGCGATGCGGCGAGCCGACGTGCCCGGAGACGCCGAAGGGGATCACGAGCGTCGCCTCGTCCGGCGCCCCCCAGTCCACGATGAAACGCATGGATTGCCCGAACGTGCCGGAGGCGACTCTCACGACTCCGGTCGCGCCCGACTGCGGATACGATGGCGGATCGAACAGCCAGGAGAGTCCCGGAACCCGGCCGAGAGCATGCCGGACGGCGAGCCGGTTCGCCTCACCCCAGCGGGAGCGTGCGGGGTCTTCTCCGCTCCTCGCGGAGACGTCCGCGAGCGTCTCGTCGAAGACCCGGCCGACGAGCGCGGCTTTCGCGCCGAGGCCCGCGCGCCGAAATGCGGCGTCGTCCGCCCGGGCGAGTTCCAGGATCCGGTACTCCTGAAGGCCGACCTCCGGCGGGACGCGCCACGCCGCGAGGACGCGCTCGCCGAGCTTGCGGCGGAAGGCGCGCGCGACGAGAAAACGCGCCGACGCCGCATCGGCGCGTCCATCCCAGCCCCGGAAGCGCGCGGCCCATTCCGGCGGCAGGAGCGGCGCAAGGGCCTCCATCGTGGCCGCGAGGACGGGAGACGCCGTGTCGAGCTGGATGGCTTCGACGGCGGCACGGTCGAGCTTGCGTCCCTCGCGCACTGCGGCTTCGAGGAGCGACGCGATACGACGCGCCCGCGCGGGCGAGGGCCAGTCGGACGCGAGCGTGTGAGGCCAGCTCGTGCCCGCGACGCGCTGATTCGCCGTGGCGAGGAAGCCCTCCGCCGGGTCCTCGACGCGCGGCATCTCCGACTGTGGCACGAAGCCTCGCCAGTCGTTCGAGACATCCGACCCGTCGTAGGGGACGCTCCCGTCCGTGCCGGGCCGCCTCACCGGGACGAGCCCGGTCGCGCGCCAGCCGATGGCGCCGGCCGCGTCCGCCCAGACGACGTTCTGCGCGGGCACGTGAAATTCGTCGAGCGCCGCGTTCAGGCCCGCCGAATCGACGGCCCGCATCACCCTCGTGGAGGGAAGACGCAGGTTCGCGGGGTCGAGCGCGACCCATTTCAAGGCGAGGTTCCCGGACACGAGCGGCCCGTGCGACGTCTCGCGGACGAGGAGGCGCTCGCTCGCCGCCCCTCGCACCGGGATCACCTCGTCCCGCTCGCGAACCGCTTCCCATTCCGAGCCGTGCTTCGCCTTGCCGCCCACGATCGTCTCGCGATAGAGGTCCTCGACGTCGGCGGTGAGGTTCGTGAACCCCCACGCGACGTGCTCGCTCCGCCCCAGGGTGACGCCGGGCAGCCCCGGCAACGTCACGCCCTCGACGAGATGGCCGCCGATCACGAACCTCATCGGCAGCCAGATTCCCGGCATCGTCAGGCCGAGGTGCGGATCGTTCGCGAGAATCGGCTTTCCGCTCTTCGTGAGGGCGCCGGAGACGGCCCAGGCGTTCGACCCGGGAATCTCCAGGGGCGCCTTCGGCGCGAGGCCGAGGGCGGCGACCGGGGCCGAGCCATCCAGCTCCGGCAGCCGGGGCAGCTCCGGCTCTACGGCGTCCGGAACGAGGACGAGGTCGTCGGCCGTGAACGGCGAGGTCAGAAACCGCCGCACGGCGGCAGGCCGCCTGAGCAGCCGCCCGGCAGCCATCTCCTTCCGCCAGGAGGACGAGAGGTCCTCGCACATGAGGAGCAGGACGCGCAGCGCGTCGGCCGGGGTGTATCGGCGCGGCGCGAGGCGGAGCAGGGCGAACTCCAGGCCCCACCGGCCGGCGTGCGTGTCGACGAACGCGTTGATGCCGTCCGTCAGCGCCTGAACGTCCGCGCGCTCCGGCGCAGGCAGGAGCGGGACCGCCGCGTCGGCCACGCGGGAGAACCCGTAGATCCGGTGCAGGCGGTCCGACGGGAGAGCGATCTTTCCGAAGATCTCCGCCAGCTCGCCGCCCGAGGCGCGGCGCTGGAGCTCCATCTGGAACAGCCGCTCGCGAGCCGACAGGTAGCCCTGGGCCCGGAGCGCGTCTCCGGCGCTTCCGGCCGCCACGGTGGCGACGCCGCGGTCGTCGAACGACACGGAGACCGGAGCCTCGAGGCCCGGAATCCTCGGAAACGAGAGGTCCGGGAGATTCCGTTCGACCAGAAACCCGAGCGCCGCGAGGGCGAGCATCGCCGCCGCGAGAGCCGCGGCGAGGGCCACCGACAGCGCGCGCCTCATCGTGCGGAGGAGGGCGGGTCAGTGCTTCCGGGCCGTGGCGTTCTTCGCCGGCAGGGGCTCGACCCAGAGCTCCTCGACGCGGCGTTGCTTGTCCGACATCCCCACCCGGTACCGCAGGCGCACGCCCGTCGTCGCACCGACGCAAAACGGAACGTCCCACGACGTCATGCCCTGCGCGGACGGGACGGGAGTTCCCTTGCCATACCGCTCGACGAGGGGTTCGTAGAGGCCCGAGGGCGGGTCGAGGAGATAGTGGAGCGCCACGACCTCCGCGTCGGGCGCCTCGGACGAGTACGTCACGTCGACGATCCAGGGGCGGTTCGCCGGCGTGTGAACGACCTTGAGGTCGTTGGTGACGGTCTTCTTGGAGGGATCGAGCTTCGCCATGCGCTCGAACGAGAACGTGCGGCTCTGGCCGATCTCGAGGCCGGCCATCCCGGGACACCGGAGGGGCCTGGGCTGCGCCGCGGCTCCGCCGGTTGCGGACGCCGTCGCCGCGGGCGTGGGTCCGATCTGCGTCGTCTGCACCTGCACCTGCGCGGCCGCCGGAAGCGCCGCGAAGGCCAGGCCCGCGAAAAACACCAACGAGACTCTCATCGATACTCCTGAACGAGATGCCCGGCCGCGCCGGCACGGGGTGCCTCGAGGACGCGAGGAGCGTGCCAGCGGCCCGAGCTCCGGAGTGTAGCAGCCGCCCCGCTCAGGGCGCTGTCGCGAACTCGAGAACGATGCGCCGCATCCGCTCGATTCCGTCCATGAAGAGCGGCAGCGAAATGCGCTCGTTCTCGTGATGGATCGTCTGGGCGTCGTAGATGCTCACGGCGAAGGGCGACACGCCGTAGGCCCTGAGGCCCCGCGCGCGAACGCCCTCCGACGACGTGTACTGGTTGCTCAGAATGTAGGGCCCGACGGGGGCGTGATCCGGGTCCAGACCGAAGACGTCGGCCACCGCCTGATAGGCGCGCCCCTCGGCGGGGCTCGGCACTGAGTCCGCGGTCGCCATGACGACGCGCTGGCGGAGGTTGAAGTCGCGCATCCAGCCATCGACCCGGGCGCGTGGAGAAGCCTTGCGCGTCCTCCTTGATCGTGCCCAGATAGATGCTGTCCTTGAGGAGAGCGCGGTATACCTCGGGAACGTACTGCCAGAACTCCGTCCCGGGCCCGAGCTTTTCGGCCTCGTCCATCATGCGCCGGCCCCAGACGTCCGAGCGCGAGGGGGCGATGAAGCGCAGGAACTCCCGGACGGCCGGCACGACGCGGATCGGCGTGTTCGCCTCCTCCGTCTTCAGGAACGCCTCGAAGTCCTCGAGCGGCTTTCGCTGCTTCGACAGGACGTCCACCGAGAGGATCGCCTTCTGCATGACCTCGATGCCGAACCGTTCGACCTGCTGGGTCTTGACCTCGTTGACGCCGCCCTCGTTGAAGACATCCGTCACGCCCTGGAGGAGGTCGGGGCGGTGGTCGAACAGCCACATCATGCCCAGGCTCTCGTCGTAGGTCTCCTCACCGGACTCCGCGACGAACACGATGTCGCGTCGCGGAACGACGCCCGCGCTCACGAGGGACCCGAGCGCGAGGATGTTCGCGATCGTCTGGCCCTTCATGTCGAGCGTTCCTCGCCCGTAGAGGTGGTCGCGCTCGGCGCCTTCACCGCGGTCGGCCGCGAAGGGAGGCCTCCTCCACGCCGCCAGATCTCCGGCCGGAACGACGTCCACGTGATTGTGGAGCGCGAGGGCCCCCTCCGCGGTACGGCCCTTGAGGCGCGCGACGAGAATCGGGCGCTCGGGGTCGGCGCCCGTGATTGTGACCGGGATCCCCTTGCACTCGAGGGTGCGGGCGAGAAACTCGATCGCGGGGCGTGTGAGACCCGGCGGGTTCGTCGTGTCGAGGCGCACGTACTCCTGGAGGAGCTTCACGGCCTCGGTGTCCATCGCCGCGTCGGCCTCGATCTGCATCCGGCGCACCGGCACGCCGGGCACGCGCCGCGACACGTACGTCGGAATCGCCCACAGCGCGAGGGCGGCGAAAACCGCCGCCCCCCCGTACAGGGAGATGCGGCGGCGAGCGGCCGGCCCCAGGCTCATGCGGTTCCTGCCACGGCTCGACGCCGCGGGGCGAGGAGAGCGGCGGCGAGACCGAGCGCCGTGAACACGGAGATCAACGCCCCGATCTTCACCCAGCGCGTGTCGGGCCGCAATCGCAAAGCGTGGCGCCCCGGCGGCACCGGGAGGCCCGCGAACCCGAACGCCACCTGCGAGACCGGAACCGGACGGCCGTCGAGCGTCGCGTCCTCGGCGCCTTCCCGGAGGCGATAGAGCATGAGAAAGCCGGGAGCCGGCCCGTCGACCGCGACGTTGAGGAAGAGCCCCGAGGGCCGGTCGGCCAGCGAGACGATCCGGCCCGCCGCGGGAACGGCGGGGACGCCCGGCAGCGCGGAGTCGACGTACGCCGTGTCGGGAGAAAAGCCGTCCTCGAGAAGCCGTGCGAAGACCGCGCGCGCGTCGGCGGACGCGACGACGCGCGAGGCGAACCGGTACGGCGGGAGCGGGTTCGCGATCCGGACGAGATGAGGGCGGTAGCGTCCGTCCGCTCCCGCGTCGCTCCGGACGATCGCCGACACGCCGGTCCCGCGGACCAGGCGCAGAGCGAGCGAAGGCGTCTCTCGGACCGCACGCGAGAGCAGCCGCGTCCACTCGAACGCCTCCGCCGAGAGCGACAGGTCGTAGTCGACCTCGAACTGATAGCTCACGCCGAAGAGCGACGCGTACGCGGGCAGAAGAGTCTCGCGCCCGACGCGGCTCGCCGCCCCGATGTCGCGTTTGTCATAGACCGGAGCGGGCTCATAGGCGTCGTGGAAGAAAAGACGGGGCGGCGGCGCATCGGGGGAAGCCTCCGGCAGCGCCTCGAGAAGAGCCGGCCGCCGGGTCAGAACGGCGGCGTCCTCGACCGGCGAGAGGCGGCGCGCCATTCTCTCCCGGTCCAGGAAGACGGCGAGAGCGAGGAGCGGGAGGACGATCCTCCGGGCGCGCGGCGAGACGGCCTGAGCGAGCCGGGAGAGCCCGAGGGCGGCGAGCCACGCGAGGCCGAAGCCCGCGAGAATCATGTGTCGCTCCGGGTACCGGATCCACCGGAGAGCGGGGAGCACACCGGCCGCAACGCCGAAAACCGGCGTCGCATCGCCGAGCGCGAGCAGGCCCCCGAAGAGCGCGAGCCCCACCGCCGCGATCCGTCCAAGGCCCCGCCGAAGAAGCCCCACGAGGACGAGCACCCAGGCGACACGGCCCGGCGTGAGAGAGGGAAGATACGGATAGTCCGGAACGCGCGGCGTCGACGCCACGACCGTCCAGTCCGCGACCGCGCCGTCGACGAGAAGCTCGGGAAGGCGCGGCACGACGAGCGGCTTCGACGCCGCGGCCTCGGGGCTCATGCCGCCCCCCGGCGACCGGACGCTGCGCGCCGCGGTGACGATCCCCGGCAAGAGCGAGATCGCGCCGAGGCCGGCGGCGAGAATCGCGCTCGCCGCGAGGAGGGCCAGCGGGCGAATCCTCTGCCGCCACGTCCCGCCTTCGCCGATCGCCGAGAGGACGACCGCGACGGCGACGCATACCGCGTAGAACACGAATTCGGGCGAGGCCGCGAGGAGAATCAGGGCGGCCGCGGCCGCTACGGCTGCCGTCGATCGGATTCCCGGCGCCCTCGCGAGGTCGAGGACGAACGCGGCGAACCACGGAAGAACCGAGAGGGCCGACAGCGTCGGCGGAAACGCGGCGAGCGACACGGTCGTTCCCGCCAGAGCGAAGAGGAGGCCGGCGACCGCCGCCGGCCCGCGCTCGAGGCCGAGGCGCCGTGCGAACGCGGCGAATCCCGCGAGGGCCACGACGAGGTGCAGGAGGATCCATGCCTTCAACGCCGTGCCGAGCGGCAGGAGCACGAAGAGCAGGTTCGCCGGGTCGACGGGGGCCGCCGAGGGCGCCCCGAGAAGCGGCGACCCGCCCCATCGAAAACGGTCCACCCACGGCATCTCTCCGCGCATCGCCGCCTCGACGAGGTGCGCCTTGAGCGGATAGAAGTAGAAGAGAAGATCGCGACCCGTGGGCACGCCGGAGCCCAGGAACCCCCGGAACGGCAGGAGCGCGAGGAGGATCGCCCCGAGAAGCGGCAGGCAAAGGCGCAGCCGGACCTTCACGGGCGCCTCCCGGGCCGCGCGAGGAGCGCGACGGCCAGGAGCGAGGCGACGGAGAGCGCCCCTCCGGCTCCGAACGCGGGATTCTCGTAACGGAACACGATCTCGTGGTCTCCCTTCGGCACCTGAGCGGCCGTCAGGAATCCGTCCGCGGGGCCGAGCGCGAGCTCCTTCCCGTCGAGGCGGGCACGCCAGTTCGGATCGAACGTCCGGGAGACGAAGAGGATCGCCGCGGGAAGCGCGACGTGGACGTCGAGACGCGTGCGGGTCGCGCCGCGCTCCTGCACGGCCACGCGTCCGCCTCCCGCCGGCAGGAGCGAGAACTCTTCGCACGCCCCTCCGAGGCGCAGGATCCGGTCCCCGCCGAAACGCCCCGCCTCGACGACGCCGGCGGGATCAGGAGGCGCCGCGGGCGTCCGGACCGTCGCCACACCGAGCCGGCGCAGGCGCTCGACCTTCTCCTCCCCCCAGGAGAGGCTCGCGATCTCTCGCGCGAGCCTCACGGAGGCGGCCGCGGTCATGCGGTCCACGTCGTTCTCCCCCGCATACCGGATGCCGAAGGCCACCCCCGTGGCGGGGCGCAGCAGGTCGAGGCCGCCGGCCTCGCGCGTTCTTCTCGCGACGGTCTGAGCGTCGTCCGCGCCGTCATCGTAGAAGCGCCCGTTCCCGATCTCCTTCTTGACGAGCGCCACGGCGGGTGTCTCGCGGCGGTAGAGGTCGGGCGGCCCGGCGGGGCACGTCCCCGCCACGCGCCGCGCGGCATCGGCGAAGAACAGCACGCTGAGAATGCCGGCGAGAAGCAACGGGTTGCCCAGTTTTTCTTCGAAGGTGAAGAGAGAGGAGCCGGGCAACCGGTTGCGCGCGACGACCCACGTCAGGGCAGCGATGAGAGCAAGACTAAGAATTCCTAGAAGGAGGTGGGGGCGAAGAGCCGAAGCCACTGCCGCCGCAGATGCGGATCCCGCACCCAATCCGAGAGCCCACAACACCCTTCTAAGAAAATCTTCCGCGCCGACCGCCATCGCGAGAAGCGCGCCGCAGACGAGAGCCAGTCCAATGGCTCCCCTCCGAAGCAAGTCGAAAGCTCCTCGTCTTGTGTCTGCCTCGCCGAAGAAGACGGCCTCCACTCCTATGGCCGCCGCGGCCGCGAGCGCGAACGTCACGAGCAGCCACCATTTCTCGGGGTAGCGGATGACCGGCACGGCCGAGGCCAGAAGCGAGTACCCCGGCAGGAACCGGCCGAAGGACAGACCGGCGCCCGCGAACGCGAGGAGCAGCGCCGCGCGCCCGCGGCGGTCGCGCCACGCCGCCGCCGCGAGAACGAGCGGGACGAGTCCGAGCGCGAGATCCCCGAAGTACGGGCTCCCCGCGTCGAAGGTGGCCGAACCCCAGAACGAGGGCGCCTCGCCGGCGGGATCCCCCGTGAGCCGGGGCTCGACGAGCGTGAGGACGCGAGCCGGGCGCACGGACCAGAAGAGCGCGCCGTGCTCGGGCCGCATGCCGGCGCCGCGGGCGGACCGCGCCACTTCGAGGGCCGCCGGGAGAAGCTGGACCGCCGCGAGCCCGGCCCCGAGAGCGAGAGCCGAGACCGCGAGCGCGGTCGCGCGCGGGCGCGTTCCCCTTCCCGCGCCGATCGCAACCGCGGCGAACGCGGCGGCGCCCATGAGCGTCACCGCGGGCTCACCGCCCAGCGCCGAGAGGCCGAAGGCCAGCGCCGCGCCCGCGCGGGCGCGGCGGCGTCCGGCGGTGTCGGCGGCGGCCAGCCGCGGGGCCTCGACGAGCGCGAGGGGAAGCGGAAGAGCGGCCGCGCACGTCGTCGCATACACGGGCAGCGATTGGAAGACACCGGAGAAGAGAAGGACGAGAGTCCCGGCCCCGGATGCGACCGGCGAGAGCCCGAGGCGCCGGAGCGCGTAGAAGAAGACGACGAGGGCGAGCAAGATGTTCGTGAGCGCGAGGGCCGTCGGCGAGAAGACGGTGAGGAGCGGCGACAGTGGCCAGAAGACGGCGGCATTCGGATCGGCCGCGAAGGGTCGTCCCGCGGACATCCACTCGTTCCAGAACGGCGCTTCGCCCGACCGGAGAAATCGCGCGAGAACGAGCCTCCAGGGGACGAAGAAGAAGCCCGCGTCGCGCCGGTAAAGGGTTCCCCCGGCCAGGAACGGCGCGAAGCGGAGCGCGGCGGCGCCGAGGACGACCGCGAGGACCGGTGCCGGGCCCGGGGTCTTGTCCTTCACGCCGGTCAGGGCTTCCGCGCCAGAACGAGAAGCGACATCCCGAACGACGGCTCCGTCCTCTCCTCCGTCCTGAGCAGCGGCATGATCCACTTGAAGGCGCCGAGCTGCCGTCTCGGAAGAACGCGCCGCCGGAGAACGCGCGAGTTCAGCCACCATCCCAGCACGCCGGGCCGGTTCAGGTATCGAACCGATTCCACCGTGAAGCCCGCGCGCTGGACGAGCGTCGCGAGAGCCCCTTTCTCGTAGCGGCGGTAGTGCCGCAGGTTCTCGTCGAGCGAGCCGTAGAGGCCGGGCATCGCGGGCACGAGAAGCGCGAGACGCCCTCCCGGCTGGAGGACGCGGCAGAAGTCGGCGAGCGTGCCCGCGTCATCCTCGATGTGCTCGAGCACGTTCATGCAGACGATCGAGTCGAGCCGCTCCTCCTCGAGGTCGGCGCGGTCCTGCGGCGTGAGCGGGAACCGGAACGACGCGACGCGGACGTTCGTGTGCTTCTCGAACCGCGTCCGGAGCTCCCGCACGTAGTGCGGCTCGATGTCCGACGCGACGACGCGCTCTTTGTCCGCGAAAAAACGCGTCTGGTTCCCCACGCCCGAGCCGACCTCGAGGACGCGCGATCCGAGCCAGGACTCGACCCGGTCGTGAAGCCAGCGGTTGTAGACCGAGAGCTCTCCCATCCGGCGCAGCGTGATCGCGCCCACGTCGCCCTCCGGCGCCTCCCAGCGGAAGTACTTGAGAATCGTCCAGACCGCCTGGAAAGCGTCCTTGGCGCCGATCTTCTTGCCTTCCTCGTACGTGCGTCCGCTGTACGAGATGGGGACCTCGAAGATCCGGGCGCGCATGCGCGCGACCTTGCACGTGATCTCGGGCTCGATGCCGAAGCGCTGCGACTTGAGCTCCAGTCGGTCCACGACGCCCCGCGTCATGAGCTTGTAGCAGGTCTCCATGTCGGAGAGGTTCAGGTCCGTGAAGACGTTCGACATGAGCGTGAGCAGCCGGTTGCCCACCGTGTGCCAGAAATAGAGGACCCGGTGCCCGTGGGGGCTGCCGAGAAAGCGGGACCCGTACACGACGTCGGCCTTCCCCGCGAGGACGGGTCCGAGCAGGACCGGGTACTCCTCCGGGTCGTATTCGAGGTCGGCGTCCTGGATGACGACGAGGTCGCCCGTCGAGGCGCGCATGCCGGCCCAGACCGCCGCGCCCTTCCCCAGGTTGCGCGGCTGCATCAGGACGCGGACACCGTCCTTGCCATCGAGCTCCCTGAGGATGTCCCGCGTGCCGTCCGTCGAGCCGTCGTCCACGATCACGATCTCGCGCTCGAGGTCTCCGAGGTCCACGGCCTTCACGCGCGCGAGGATCTCGCGGATCGTCCGGCGCTCGTTGTACGCCGGCATCACGATCGACAGCTTCATGGCCCTTTCTCTCTCAGGTCGTAGAGGACGATTGAGTATCCCACGCGTCCCGCCGGCCTTCCGCGCGCGGAGATCTCACGGCGAAGCTGCTGGAAGCCCGTCGCGGCGGCCGGATCGCCATGGAAGGCCATCGCCTCGGGTCCGCAGCACAAGAGGAACGAGGAGACCGCCCAGAGACCCGGGTTGAACGGGGTCCGGGAAGGAACGAACACGGTCGCCTTCGGCGCGTAGTACGACACGTCGCCGCCGCCGAAGTACGCGATCGTCGCCCGGCCTTCCTCTCCGCGCGCCTCGAGATACCGCGCGAGACGTTCGAGGTCCTGACCCCAGTCGAGGTTCGAATCGTTGAGCCACGCCGCGCCGTTCGCGGGCCCTCCGGCGGCCGCGTTGAAGAACGAGAGCTCGTGGGGATGAACGCTCAGGGTCTCGACGAGCTGCACCGAGGCGAGCACCGCGAGAACGGCGGCCGCCGCGCGCGCCGAGAGAGCGCGGAAGAGAACGAGGACGGCCGCCGAGAGGAGCAGCGGGTAAACGGGAAGCATGTGGCGGATCCCGATGTTGTAGGACGTCGCCATGCCGGTCAGGAAGAGATACGCCGGCGGGAGAACCAGCGTGAGGAGGACGAGATCGGGCCGGACCTTCCGCGCGATGCCCGCGGCGCACGCGATCCCGAGGGCGAGGAGCGTCGAGAGCGTGCTCTTCACCGCGAAGGCGACGAAGAAGTAATCCCAGAAGCCGTCCACGGAGAGCTTTCCGTCGAGAACGTTCACGCCGCCGCCCGTCCGGTTCTGGACGGCGATCCCCGCCAGGCCCGCGGCATAGTGGCCGGCCTCCTTGGAAAGCCGCGAGAGCGCGACGATCCGGTCGATGGTCGCCTCCGGAGCCTGCCGTGAGACGAGAAAGAGGCGCACGGCCCTGGCGGCCTCCTGACCGCTCATGTGCCGCATGGCGATCGCGTAGCTTCCGAGGAGCACCGCGAGAGAGGCCGCTCCCGCGAGGAGCAGGCCTCTCCACTCGAGAAGATCGGGACGGCGGCCCTCGCGGGCGGCCGCGCGCCGCTCCCGGAAGAGTCCCGTCAGCGCGAGCAGCGCGACCATGGGGACGAGGAGGACGCACGAGAACTTCGCGGCGAGGCTCGCGCCGAGCGCCGCTCCCGTGGCCGCCCAGAGGCCCAGCGCCCGGCGCTCGAGGGCGCGTACGGCGAGAACGAGCGTCCCGAAGAAGCCGAGGGCGGCCGCGAGGTCGGTGTGGAGGACCCCCGCGTGCGCGAGGAGATTCGGCTCGAAGGCGACGAGCGCGGCCGCGAGAATTCCGGCGAGGTCGCCGGCCCACGACCGCACCGCCCAGCCGGTGGCGGCGACGAGAAGGAAGAACAGCGCCGTCACCGGCGCGCGCGCGACGGCGAACAGCGTCTCCGGCCTGAGAGGAGAGCGGAAGCTGAAGGGCCGGGGCTGCTCGGCCGACGCCATGGAGAACGGGACGTCCATCTTCGGCGCGCGCCCCCCGGCGGCGCGGATCGCGAAACCCGACAGGAGCTTCACGAGCGGCGGGTGCTCGACGTTCGCGTAGTACGTGCCCGCGATCGCGTACTCCGCCGAGGCCAGCGCGTGGAACGGCTCGTCCATCGTGGGGCTGTCGAGGCGCGAGTGGTCGAAGACCAGCGCCGAGCCCGCCGAGGCGAGAAACAGCACGGCGGCCCAGAATCTCACGCGGCGGCCCTCGACCACCCGGCGATTGTAGGGGGAGGGCGCCCTCACCCCTGCTACGCTCTTCGAGGTGAGCGCGCGCTCGGGAGGCTTCTCGCGGGACGGACCGTTCGTGCTTCTGATGTTTCTCGCGGCGCTCGCGCTGCGGCTCGCGCCGTTTCCGAATGCGACCTCCCGAGGCTGGCGTCTTCTTTCGCCCGACTGCTACGGGCACCTTCGGCGGACGGTCTCGGTCGCGCGGAACTTCCCTCGCGTCCCGTTTCACGATTCTTACCTGAACCATCCGGACGGCGGCGTTTTCATCTGGCCTCCGGCGTTCGACCTCGTCGCGGGCGGAGCCGCACGAGTCCTCTTCGGGCGCAAGGCGACGACGGAACAGGTTCTGACGGTCGCGGCGACTCTTCCCGCGCTCCTCGGCGCACTCCAGATCCTGCCCCTCTTCGCCGTGGCGCGGCGGGCGTTCGGCCGGCGGCGCGCGCGGATCGCGGCCGCCGCCTACGTCGCGCTCCCCGCCGCGGTGCTCTGGGGAAGCTTCGGCCACTTCGACCAGCACGTCGCCGAGGCCTTGAACCTGCTCCTGGTCCTCGCGGCTGGCGCGTGGGCCGTTTCCGCGCGAGGCGACGCGCGACTTCTCCGAGCCATCCCGTTCGGAGCCGCGATCGCCCTGGCCGTCCTCACGTGGCAGGGGGCAGTCTTCGTTGCCGGCCTCTCGTTCCTGTGGGCGGCGCTCGCGCTCGGCGAGGCCGCCGCCGTGGCGGGCCTCGTGGCGACGGCGCTCGTCGCCGTCGGAGCCGCGGCGACCCTTCCGCCGGAACCCCTGCCCTTTTCGTTCGTCTCGTTCGGCTGGTTCCAGCCGCTGCTTCTCGCGGGCGGCACCGTGCCGCTTCTGGCGCTGGCGATTGGACGCGCACCCACGGCCCGGCGGCGCGCGCTCTGGGGGCTCCTCACGGCTCTCGGCCTCGGAGTGGCGCTGCCCAACGCGCGGCGCGTTCTCGAAGCGGTCTTTCACGGTGGAGCGTATGTCTTCAAGGGCGGAGCGGGTGGTCAGTCAAACGACTTCGAAAACGGCGGCTTCCTCTCCTACCCGCCCGAGTTCCTGCGCCTCGTCGCCGAGTGCCAGCCGCTCGTCAACGGGTGGAGCTCGTTCGCGCGCGCGGTGCGCGAGATCTCTCCCGGCTTCCTCCTCGTGCCGGTCGCGGCGCTCCTGTGGCTCGGGGCGGCGCTCCGGCGGCCGCTCGGGCCCCGGGCCGCGACGCGCCTCCTCCTCGCCTTCTTCGCGGCGACCGTGTTCTCGATGGCCCTCTTCCAGCAGCGCAATGTTTATTACCTCGCGATCTTCGCCGCGCTCGCGCTCGCCGAGCTCCTCGCGCGGATCGTGCCCGGGAGGATCCCCCGGCGCGCGCGGACCGCCCTTCCGGCGGCTCTCGCCGTGTGCCTCGTCGTG
>Ga0335081_10008915_pt1 | contig 16104 bp, 10 predicted proteins | sample Lox_Sample_35_FD_206713 | JGI IMG/M metagenome (GOLD analysis project Ga0335081, IMG submission 206713) | Soil microbial communities from Loxahatchee National Wildlife Refuge, Florida, United States - Lox_Sample_3.5 | ecosystem: Environmental > Terrestrial > Soil > Wetlands | place: USA... | reverse complement strand
CGCCGGCGCCGGCGCCGGTGCGGCGACCTCGTCGACCGCCGGTGCCGGCGGTGGTGGCGCAGGCGACGGCGGCGGCGGTGCAGGCGCCGCGACCGGCTCGGGTGCGCGCACCTCCATCTTCGCGGGCGCGGTGGTCGCGGGCGCCGATCCGCCGCCGTCGAGCTGGAGCGCGATCACCGCCGCGGCGCCGCCGCCGGCCACCGCGATGCCGGCGAGGATCGCGAGCGCGCGGCTGCGCCGCCGCTTGGGGACGAGCGTGGTCTGCACCCGCGTGCGCGCGACGTGAACGCGCTCGGTGACGTCGGCCACCGCCGCGGCGGGCACCGGGATCGCGGCCGGCGGCGCCGCCAGCGCGTTCATCGCCGGCGGCGTCGACGAGCTGACCAGCGTGCCTGCGGTCGCCGCGGGCAGCATCACGATCGGCACCGCGCCCGGCATGCCGGGCACGACCGGCGGCGGCGCGGGCGTGACCACGCGGATCGCGCCGGGCACTGGCGATGGCAGCCGCGGCGCCGGCGCGACCGGCGCCGGCACGTCCGGCATGTAGCCCGGGCCCGGCACGGGGGTCGGGATCCGGCCGGTGTCGGGCTCGCCGATCATCGGCGGCGGTCCCACCGCGGTGTCGGCGGCATCGTCGCGCTGGCTGGCGATCTCCTCCGCGCGAGCGACCGCCGCACGAACCTGCGGGCTCTCCGGGTCCGGCGTCTTGCCGGCCTCGATCAGCGTGCGCACGACGTGTTGCTCGACGAAGAACGCGCCCTGCGCCTTCGCGCTCGCCCACTCCTCGATGCGCTCGGGGAACAGCGTGCCCATCAGGCGGCCGAGCACGAGCGGCGAGATCCGCAGCCGGTTCTCGTGTGCGAAGTCCTCGATGTCGGCGTGGAGCTCGCGCGCGGTGGCGTAGCGCTGCACCGGATCGCGCGACAGCGCGCGCAGCACGATGCGCTCGAGCGCCGCCGGGTAGTCGCGGACGATCGCGCTCGGCGGCGGGACGTTGGTGTTGACGATCTGGTTCAGGATCGCGTAGTCGGTCTCGCCCGCGAACGGCAGCCGGCCGCAGGTGAGCTCGTAGAGCAGCGTGCCGACCGAGTAGATGTCGCTGCGCCGATCGATCGCCATGTCGCTCCGGCACTGCTCCGGCGACATGTAGACGATCTTGCCCTTGAGCCCGCTCTGCGTGGTCTGGCGGGTCGCCGCGCGCGCGATGCCGAAATCGACCAGCTTGACCGAGCCGTCGTAGCTGACCAGCACGTTCGACGGCGAGACGTCGCGATGGACGATCGCGAGCGCGCTGCCGTCGGGCGCCGCCTTGTCGTGCGCGTAGTGCAGCCCGGCGCACAGCCCGGCGACCAGCGTGAGCGCCGCGTCCATCGAGATCGGCACGCCTTGCTCGTGCGCGGTGACCGCGATCCGCGACAGATCCTCGCCGTGCACGTACTCCATCGCGAAGAAGTAGTCGCCGGCCTCCACGCCGATGTCGTAGACCTGCGCGACGTTGGGATGGTGGAGGGTCGCCGCGAGCCGCGCCTCGTTCAGGAACATCTCGACGATGCTCGCGTTGACCGCGTACATCGGCAGGATCCGCTTGAGCACGACCAGCTTCTCGAAGCCCTCGATGCCGACCGTGCGCGCGAGGTAGAGCTCGGCCATCCCGCCGATCGCGATCTGACGGATCAGATCGTACTTCCCGAGCCTGTCGCCGGGGGCGAGCTGACGAGACCGCTCTTGTGCAGGCTTCACCACCCTCGCCCATAACGATAGACGAAAACGCTCACGCCTGCAGTACAATGGCTGTGATGGGAAAATGGGCCGTCCTCGCCGGAGGATGTGTCGCACTCGCGGCCTGCAGCCCGTATGGCGACGGCGGGCTCTACACGTGCACCACCGACGAGCAATGCGGCGCCGGCGGCAAGTGCGCGAACGGCGCGTGCGCGTTTCCCGACACCTCGTGCGACACCGGCTATCGCTATGGCTCGCTTTCGGGGTCGCTGGCCGGCACGTGCATCGGCGGCGGCGAACAGGGCGACGGCGGCGGCGGCTCCGATGGCAACGGCTCGAGCTGCTACGGCGAGCTCGACGTCTGTCTGGTCCAGGCGCCGAGCACGCCGCTCACGATCGGCACGGACACGTCGATCGACACCGACAGCTCGCCGATGTGCCTGCCGCTCGCCGGCGGTGCGACCACGTGGTGCGTGCTCGGCGGCACGCAGGTCATGGTGAGCGCCGGGCTGACCGCGACCGGCAGCAAGCCGCTGGTGATCGTCGCCACCGACACGATCGCCATCGGCGACAAGCTCGACGTCGCGAGCCACCGCAACGGCACGACCGAGACCGTCGGCGCGGGCGCGGATCCGAGCGCGTGCGACGCGGGCACCGCACCGACCGGCGACGGCGGCGGCGCGGGCGGCAGCTTCGGCGCGCAGGGTGGCGCGGGCGGCGACTCCGCGCCGAACAGCCACGGCAAGCCGGGCGCGGCCGCGACCAACCCGAGCTTGCAGGGCGGCTGCCCCGGGCAGGACGGCTCGGGCGGCGGCACGAAGGCAGTCGGCGGGCACGGCGGCGGCGCGGTCTACCTCTATGCCGCGACCTCGATCTCGATCACCGGATCGATCGACGCGTCCGGCGAAGGCGGGCTGGTCGGCGTGATCCCCGATGCCGGCGGCAGCGGCGGCGGCGCGGGCGGGATGATCTGGCTGGAATCGCCGACCGTCACCGTGCCCGGCATCGTCTACGCCAACGGCGGCGGCGGCTCGAGCGGCACCGGCAACACCACCGGCGGATCGAACGGCGACGATCCGACAGGCGTCGGACCGGCGGCGGGCGGCATGGGCCCGACGACCAACGGCGGCAAGGGCGGCGCCGGCGGCGCGGCGCCCGGCAACACCGGCACGGACGCGACCAATGGCACGGCCGGCGCCGGCGGCGGCGGCGGCGGTGGCGGCGACGGCGTGTTCCGCGTGCGTCCGAATGCCGCGGGCGGCGGGGGCATGTTCTCGCCGTTGCCCTCGAGCTGATCTCTCGCTGATCTCACGCTCGCTGGCATCGCGCCTGCATCGCGTGATCGCGTGGCTCAGACCATCCACGATGCATTTCGCCGCGTGGCCCACGCGACCGCCTACGCGATCGGGACACCACTCGCGTTCGTGCTCGCGGTGCTGGTGGTGGTGGCGTGGGCGCTGTGCGGCCCCGCGTTTCACTACTCCGATACCTGGCAGCTGGTGATCAACACCGGCACCACGATCGTGACGTTCCTGGTCGTGTTCATGATCCAGAACACCCAGAACCGAGACTCCAAGGCGATCCACCTGAAGCTCGACGAGCTGATCCGCGCGATCAAGTCCGCGCGCAATCGCATGATCTATGTCGAGGACATGACCGACGCCGAGCTCGCGACGCTCGAGCGCCAGATCCGCAGCGAGTGTGCGAAGCGCGACTGATCAGCAGCCGCACATCATCATCGGCATGCCGCCGCACATCATCATGCACGGCATCCCGTTCTGCATCATCGACATCATCATGCCCATGCGGTCCTTCATCATGTCCATCTGAGAAGGATCCATCGGCATCATCTTGCAGACCATCCCGTCCTTGCCCATCTCGCAGGTCATCTTGCACATCATCGGCATCATCATGGGCATCGGCATCATCATCGGCATGCCCATCCCCATCATCGGGTTCATCCCCATCATCCCCATCATCGGGTTCATGCCCATCCCCATCATCGGGTTCATCATCATCTGGGGCATCTGCGGCATCTGGCCCATCATCGGCATCGGCATCGCGTTCATCATGGCCGCATCCTATGTGTCCACCGCGATCGCGCAAGCTCTCGAGCGGCGCGCGCGGCGTTTTCATCTGCTGCGGCGGATGGCCGGCGCGCGCGTCCGCACGGGCGGATGCGGCGCGCGGAGCAGCGGACGCGCGCGACCGATCAGATCCGCTGTGGCGAGGTACTACGTCGCATGTTGTCGCACGAACGCGACGGATCTGCCCCACGCCTGCTGCGTCGCGGCGGCGTTGTAGACCTCGGGCCGCTGGTCGTTGGCGAACGCGTGCTGTGCGTCGTAGACGTGGAGCTCCATCGTCTTGTGCTGCGCGGCGAGCGCGGCCTGGATGTTCTTCGCGCCGGCCACCGTCGCCCAGTCGTCGTGGCTCGCGAAGTGCGCCTGGATCGGCGCGGTGACCTTGGTCCAGTCCGCGCCCGGCGGCAGGCCGTAGTAGGCGACCGCCGCGGCGAGGCCCGGCACGGTGCACGCGCTCGCGAGCGTGAGCGCCCCGCCCATGCAGTAGCCAGTGACCGCGACCTTGCCGGTCGAGCGCGGATGCGCCGCGATGTACGTCACCGCGCCGGCGATCTCCTGCACCGCCTTCGCGAAGTCGAGCGAGCCCATCTTCTTGCCGGCCTCGTCGGCGTTCTTGGCGACAAAGCCGTGGAACAGATCCGGCACGATCGCGAGGAAGCCTTCCTTGGCCCAGCGCTCGGCGACGGTCTGGATCTGCGCGTTGACTCCCCACCACTCGTGGATCACGACGACGGCGGGGACGCGCGCGGTGCCGGCGGGGGCGACCAGCACGCCGGAGGCCTCGCCGGTCGCGGCGGGAAACGTCACTCGGTCTGTCATGGCCACCTTATACTGCGCGCCATGTCGGGATCGAAAGGCGCGAGAGGCCGCAGATTCGAAGGCGCGCTCGATCCGGATGCCGCGGCACTCAACGCGTCGATCGCGTTCGATCGCCGGCTGCTCCCGCACGACGTCGCCGGCTCGATCGCGCACGCCGAGATGCTCGCGGCGCGGGGCATCATCTCCGCCGCCGACGCGCGTGCGATCACCGACGGCCTGCGCCGGGTCGAGCGCGAGCTCGCGAGCGGCGCGCTGGCGTGGGACGAGGCGCTCGAGGACGTCCACATGAACGTCGAGGCCGCGCTGGTCGACGCGATCGGCGACGCCGGCCGCCGGCTGCACACCGCGCGCAGCCGCAACGATCAGGTCGCGACCGATCTGCGCCTGTACGCGCGCGAGGCCGCCGCGCGCGCGATCGCCGCGATCGACGACCTGCGCCGCGCGCTCCTCGCGCAGGCGCGCGCGCATGTCGACACGCTGCTGCCCGGCTACACCCACCTGCAGCGCGCCCAGCCGGTGCGGCTCGCCCATCACCTGCTCGCGTACGACGCGATGCTCGCGCGCGATCGCGGGCGGATCGCGGATGCCGCGCGCCGCGCCGACGTCTCGCCGCTCGGCTCCGGCGCGCTCGCCGCCACGCCGCTGCCGATCGATCGCGAGGCCACCGCGCGAGCGCTCGGCTTTGCCGGCGTGACCCGCAACTCGCTCGACGCGGTCGGCGATCGCGACTTCGCGATCGAGCTGGTCGCGGCGTTCGCGCTCGCCCAGGTCCACCTGTCGCGGCTCGGCGAGGAGCTCGTGCTGTGGACGTCGCAGGAGTTCGGGTTCGCGCGGCTCGGCGAGGCGTACTGCTCGGGGTCCTCGCTGATGCCGCAGAAGATGAACCCGGATCTCGCCGAGCTGCTGCGCGCCAAGGCCGGGCGGATCGCCGGCGCCTGGGTCACGCTGATCACGGTCGTCAAGGGCCTGCCGCTCGCCTACAACAAGGACCTGCAGGAGACCCAGGAGCCGCTGTACGACGCGGCCGACACCGCGATCGCGTGCCTCGGCGTCGCGCGCGGGATGGTCGCGAGCCTGAGGTTCGACACCGCGCGGATGCGCGCCGCGATCGATCAGGGCCACCTGGTCGCGACCGAGCTCGCCGACTACCTGGTCACCAAGGGCGTCGCGTTCCGCGAGGCGCACGACGTCGCCGGGCACCTGGTCCGCACCGCGATCGCGCGCGGGGTCGAGCTCGCCGCGCTGCCGCTCGACGTCCTGCGCGCGGCCCACCCGGCGTTCGAGCCCGACGTCGCGGACTGGCTCGATCCGGCGCGCGCGGTCGATCGCCGGCGCGCGACCGGCGGCCCGGCGCGCGATCAGGTACTGGCCGAGCTCGATCGCGTCGCGCGCGAGCTGGGGTAGAACACGGCATGCCTGCGTTCGACTACCGAGATGGCGAGCTCTACTGCGAGGACGTGCCGCTGGCGAAGATCGCCGACGAGGTCGGTACCCCGGTCTACGTCTACGCGCGCGGCGAGATCGAGCGCGCCTACCACGCGTTCGACCGCGCGCTCGCCGGCGTGCCGCACGAGATCTGCTACGCGGTCAAGGCGAACTCGACGCTCGGCGTGCTCGGCGTGCTGGTCCAGCTCGGCGCCGGCGCGGACATCGTGTCGATCGGCGAGCTCTACCGCTGGCTCAAGGCCGGCGGCTCGGCCGAGCACGTCGTGTTCTCGGGCGTCGGCAAGACCGAGGCGGAGATGCGCGCCGCGCTCGAGGCCGGGATCGGCTGCTTCAACGTCGAGTCGGCCGAGGAGCTGGCCCAGCTCGATCGCGTGGCCGGCGCGATGGCGCGGCGGGCGCAGGTGTCGATCCGCGTGAACCCCGACGTCGATCCACAGACCCACCCGTACATCTCGACCGGGCTCAAGCAGAACAAGTTCGGGATCTCGATGGCCGAGGCGCTGCCGCTGCTGCGCGCGCCCGCGAAGTACCGCGCGATCGAGCTGGTCGGGCTCGACTGCCACATCGGCTCGCAGCTGACCAAGACCGCGCCGTTCGTCGACGCGATCGCGCGGCTGGTCGCGCTGGTCCAGGAGCACCGGATCGAGCTGCGCCACATCGACATCGGCGGCGGGCTCGGCATCGATTACGGCCAGGGCGATGGCGCGCCGCCGAGCCCGGCCGAGTACGGCCAGGCGGTGCTCGCCGCGCTCGCGCCGCTGACCGGCCGCGGCGTCAAGCTCGTGGTCGAGCCCGGCCGCGCGATCGTCGGCGCCGCCGGCGCGCTGATCACGCGCGTGCTCTACCGCAAGCGCAACGAGGCCAAGCACTTCACGATCGTCGACGCGGCGATGAACGATCTGATGCGACCGGCGCTGTACAACTCGTTCCATCCGATCAAGCCGGTGCGCGGCCCCGAGCGCCCGGCGATCGCGACCGACGTGGTCGGCCCGATCTGCGAGACCGGCGACTTCTTCGCGCGCGATCGCGAGCTGCCGGCGCTCGAGCCGGGCGAGCTGATCTGGATCGGCGCGGCCGGCGCCTACGGCTCGGCGATGGCGTCGAACTACAACTCGCGGCCGCGCGCGGCCGAGGTGCTGGTCGCCGGCGAGCGCTACGCGGTGATCCGCGCGCGCGAGACCTACGAGCAGCTGGTCGCCGGCGAGCGCCTCGCGTAGTCACGGCCACACCACGACCTCGCTGCCGGGCGTGCGCACCGCGTTGGTGACGGTCGCGAGCCAGGTGCGCAGCGCGACGGGATCGGTCGGGACGTCGAGCTTCCACTCGAACAGCTGCTTCTCGCCGCCGATCATCGAGGCGAACACGCCGTCCTGTTCGACCAGCACGCTCTCGGGGTCCTCCACGCAGGGCACCGAGAAGCCGATCCCGCTGCGCACGTTCGCGATCTCGAGCCCGACCTGGTCGGTGGTCACGACCCAGTCGGAGTCCTGGCGGCTGCCGAGCTTGAGGCGACCGCGGGCGGAGTCATCGCCGGTGAGCGGGAGCACGCGCGTCACCGGATCGATCACGACGACCGCGGTCGCGGTGCGCGCGATCACGCCGGCGGCGGTGCGGCGCAGCGCGATCACCGAGCCGATCACGTCCTGCTTGACCGGCGGCGTGCTGCCGTCCCATCGCCACACCGTGCCGCCGGCGAGCACCAGCGCGTAGCCGTGCGGATCGACGAGCAGCTGGTCGGGCGCCGCCGGCAACTTGTCGTGCGCCTGCGCGCCGGTGCCGAGGTCGACCCGCACGAGCCGTCCGTCGGAATAGCTCGCGAACAGGTAGCGTCCCTCGCGCGCGACCGCATCCGGCTCGCGATCGACCTGCGCGATCGTGCGCTCGGCGAATGGCTCGCGGAACGGCCAGTCCGCGACGCGGCCATCGCGGAACGCGACGACCACGCCCTGCTCGTCGAACCCGAACGGCGTGCTCTCGTCGGGCGCGCGTGCGAGCAGCTTCTTGGTGAGCAGATCGAACAACATCACGGTGTAGGTCGGCTGGGTGTTGTCGGAGCCGAACGTCGTGACCAGCGCGTGCGTCCCCGACGGATCGACCGCGAGGCCGCTGATCATCGGCGGCCAGATGTGGAGCCTCGGCGTGGCGACGTCGGTCGTGCGATCGCGCTCGGTCACGTAGTCGGGCATGTCGATCAGCCACAACGCGTCGCGCGTCGTGTCCACCAGCTCCTGCGACCTCGTGATCGTGCGGATCCGCGGCGCGAACGACGGCAGATCCCACACCAGCATCGAGCCGTCGGCGCCGACTCCCATCAGGAACCGGCCGTCGTGCGTGAACGCCATGCGCTGGAACGTGAACGGCCGCGGCGCCAGCAGCCAGCGCGCGTCGTGGTCGATGAGGTAGACCTGACCGTTGACGGCCGAGGTCGCGAACAGGTCGCGCGCCGGGTTCACCGCGATCGTCGAGTACATCTCCGGCCCGAGCGCGATCTCGCCGATCCGGCTCAGCTGGCGCAGGCCCTGCGCCGTCGCGACCATCACGACATCGTCGTGAACGCCGGCGTTGATCGCGATCTCGGGGAGCTTCCAGTGGCCCAGCTTCACCGGCGCCGCGCGGTCGGGCAGCTGCCAGGCGTCGACCTCGTGCTCGCCGATCGCCACCAGGCCGCCGTTGTCGATCAGCACCGCCGCGACCGGCGACAACCCGGGGAGCAACCAGCTCGCGCGGCGGTTCACCACGTGCATGCCGTCCTTCTCGCGGGTCACCGCGACCAGCTCGGTCTGCGCGAGCTCGGCGGTGTCGGTCGCGAGCTCGACCGGCGCGGCGTCAAAGCTGGCCAGCTGGTAGAGCCGGCGGCCGAGCTGGACCCACAGCGCCCCCGAGCCATCCGCGGCGACCTCCTCGATGTCCTCGCCCAGATCGCGCTCGCGCGTCGCGCCGGTCTGGACGTCGAGCTCGATCAGGTGCGACTGGCTGGCGAGCACGAGGTGGCGCGACGCGTCGAGCCAGCCGTACCCGCGCACCCGCGGGACGTGCGCGATCACCGCGTTGGTGCGCGTGACCAGATCGACCAGCGAGATCCGATCGTCGATCACGCCCGCCAGCGCGACGTGGCGGTCGTCCGGTGCGATCCGCAGGCGATCGCCGTTGAGCCCGGAGAAGCCGAACGGGATGCCCGACAGCGCCGCGGCCTGCGCGACGGTCGCGGCCTGCGGCCACAGCTGCGATTCGGGGCGCAGGTTGCGCAGCTCCTGGATCGCCTCGGTGGGATCGCGGCCGACCAGCTCGCGCGCGTGCTCGACCAGCAGGCGATCGGCCATCGCGGTGGCCTCGCGCTGGCGCGCCTCCGCGATCGCGCGCTGCGCGTTGGCGTCGTCGCGCTCGGCGACGACCCGGCGCACCGCGAGCGTGCCGACCACGGCGAGCGCGGCCGCGCTGACCGCGGCGACCGCGACGGTCGCGCGGTGCCTGCGCACGAACCGGAGGATGCGCGCGAACGCGCCGTAGTCGTGCGCGGCCACGAGCTGGCCGTCCATGAACCGCCGGAGGTCGCTGGCGAGCGCGCCGCCGTCGCGATAGCGCTCGGCGGCAGAGGTCGCCATCGCCTTGGTGATGATCGCGCGGAGATCGCGCGGCAGCTCGTCGGGCAGCTTCGCCCAGTCGGGCGAGCGCCCGGAACCCGCGAGCGACACCATCTCGGTCGCGCTCGCGGTGTCGTACGGCAGATCGCCGGCGAGCACGTAGAACAGCGTCGCGCCGAGCGCGAACACGTCGGCGCGCGCGTCGACCGGCTCGCCGCGCGCCTGCTCGGGCGCCATGAACCCGGGCGTACCGGCGACCGTGCCGGCGCGCGTGAGCTGCGCGTCGCTCGGCGGGATCGGGGCGTCGGGGCGCTCGGCGTCGTTCGCCTCGCGCGCGAGCCCCCAGTCGATCACGAGCGTCTCGCCGAACGGGCCGATCAGGATGTTCGACGGCTTGAGATCGCGATGCACGACGCCGCGCGCGTGCGCGTACGCGATCGCGTCGCACGCCGCGAGCACGTTCGGGAGCAGCGTCATGCGCCCGGCGAGCGTCTTCTTGGCGCCGACCAGCTCCGACAGCGGGCGGCCATCCACCCGCCGCATCACGTAGTACGGCGTGCCGTCGGGGCCGCGTCCGGCGTCGTGAACCGGCACGATGCCGGGGTGCTCGAGCCGCGCCGTGATCCGCGCCTCGCGCTCGAACCGCACGAGGTCGACGTCGCTCGCGCTGAGGATGTGCTTGATCGCGACCGGCCGGCCGAGCGCGCGATCGTAGGCGTCGTCGACCCGCCCCATTCCGCCCCGCCCGAGCTCGCCCAGCCGCTCGAACCGGTCGTGATGTGGGTCGAACGCCGACGCGAAGCGGGGTGGCGGCGGGCCGTCGACCGCCGCGTCGCCGTCGGGGCCGAGATCCACCGTCGGCGCGGCGGTTTGCTGCGGGCGATCTCGTTCGGTCGTGGCGGACATCACCACGGGCCCCGCGATTCGATCGCGCGTTGCTTCGCCCACCGCGTCAGATGATATCCTGAGATCGTGAGGTGGGCTGTCGCGACCTTTGCCCTGCTCGTCGCGGCGTGCGGCGACAACGACGAGGGCGATGCCCGCCAGGGTGGCGCGACGACCGTCGATGATCGGACCCAGATGGCGTTTCTCCACCCGGCAGCGAACCTAACGAAGGACCAGCAGGACCTATTCCAGTCGGGCGTCGGGCCGTTCGATTTCCAGTGGGAGATCCCGCTGCTCGGCCCGCAGTTCAACAACGACCAGTGCTTCGGCTGCCACGAGAGCAACGGCCGCGGCATGCCGCAGATCGGCGCGACCGGGCGCACCGACATCAACGGCCCGCAGTCCGAGTCGCTCGTGCGCAGCAGCATCGCGATGGGTACGCCCGACTCGCCCGGCGGACCGGTGCCGCTGCCCGGCTACGGCCTGCAGCTCCACGATCACGCGACGGTCGGGCTACCGCAGGTGTTCGTCTCGGTGTCGTGGACCGAGCTGCCCGGCACCTACGGCGATGGCTCGCCGTACTCGCTGCGCCAGCCGACGGTGACGATCACGCCCGGCAACGGCGGCAGCATGCCCGACGGCATGCTGACCTCCTATCGCACGGCGCCGCGGATGATCGGCATGGGCCTGCTCGAGGCGATCCCCGAGGACACGATCGACGCGCTCGCCGATCCCGACGACGCCGACGGCGACGGCATCTCCGGCCGGCCCAACCAGGTGTGGGATCCGCTGCAGCAGACCACCGTGCTCGGCCGGTTCGGCTGGAAGGCGAACGTGTCGAGCGTGCAGTTGCAGGCGGCCGGCGCGGCGGCCAACGACGTCGGCCTCACCAACTACGTGTTCCCCGATACGGGCGGCGCCGACAACGACATGCAGGACGCGCAGCTCGATCAGATGACGTTCATGGTCGCGACGATCGCGGTGCCCGCCGCGGGGCCGCGCGACGCCGCGGCGCTGCACGGCCGCGATCTGTTCCGCACGTTCGGCTGCGCGAGCTGCCACATCCCGACGCTGGTCACCGGCGACGCCGACATCGAGCAGCTCGCGCACCAGACGATCCATCCGTACACCGATCTGTTGCTTCACGACATGGGGCCCGGGCTCGCCGACAACCGGCCCGACTTCGCGGCGAGCGGTAGCGAGTGGCGAACCACGCCGCTGTGGGGCCTGGGCCTGGATCAGACGGTGCGCTCGACCGTGACGTTCCTGCACGACGGGCGCGCGCGCACGTTCGAGGAGGCGATCCTGTGGCACGGCGGCGAGGCGATGACGGCGCGCGAAGCGTTCCGCAACGCGGCGCAGGCCGACCGCAACGCGCTGGTCGGCTTTCTCGGCTCGCTCTGAGCCGCGCTCCATCGGGTCGACCCAGGTGATCGCTGGGGTTAGGGGTTACAATCGCGAGGTGCAGCCCGAGGACAGGCGCGCGGTCGCGGTGGGCGACGACATCGGCGGCTACGTCATCGACGGCGAGCTCGGGCGCGGCGGCATGGGCATCGTCTACGCGGCCACGCACCCGGTGATCGGCAAGCGCGCGGCGATCAAGGTGCTCAAGCCTTCGCTGTCGGACAACCCCGCGACGGTCGAGCGCTTCGTCCAGGAGGCGCGCTCGGTCAACCAGATCGGCCACCCCAACATCGTCGACATCTTCGCGTTCGGCACGCTGCCCGACGGCCGCAGCTACCTGGTGATGGACCTGCTCGAGGGCGAGTCGCTGCGCGCGCGGATCAAGCGCGGCCCGCTGCACGTGCGCGAGGCCGCCAACGTGATCGACGAGATCGCATCGGCGCTGATCGCGGCGCACGACAAGGGCTTCGTCCACCGCGACCTCAAGCCCGACAACGTGTTCCTGGTCGCGCACCCCGGCCGGTCCGACATCCGGTTGCTCGACTGGGGGCTCGCCAAGCTGGTCGCGCAGCCGGTCGGCGAGCGCGCGTACCGCACCGCGACCGGCGCGCAGATCGGCACGCCCGACTACATGTCGCCCGAGCAGGTGCGCGCCGGCGAGGTCGACGGCCGCAGCGACATCTGGGCGCTCGGCGTGCTCGCGTTCGAGTGCCTGTACGGCCGGCGGCCGCGCCGCAACGCCGACGGCTCGTTCGTGCTGTCCAAGCCGCCGGAGCAGCTGCTCGCCGACCTGCCGTTCGTGCCGAACGACCTCGCGCAGCTGATCGGGGCGATGCTCGCGCACGCGCCCGAGGATCGCCCGACGCTCGCCGCGGTGCGCGCGCTGATCAAGCGGATCCGGCCGTCGCTGCCGTCGATGTCGGTGGTCGGGCTCGAGCTCGCGGCCGCGCCGCCGCAGCCGGCCCCGGACTCGCTCGATCTGTCGCTCACCGCGTCCAAGGTCGGCGCGCGCCCGATCTTCCCGACCCCGCCGACCGGCGCGCCGAGCCTCCAGGCCGCGGCGCAAGCGCCCGGCTTGCGCGCCGCGCCGCTCCACGCCGCGACCCGGCTCGGCGTCCCGCCGCCGCCGGTGGCCCCGGCCGGCGCACCGCGCGTCCGTCCCACCCCGACGCAGAGCCCGGCGACCAGCGCGGCCGGCAGCGCGGCGCTGTCGCGCACGGGCGGGCGTGACAGCCGGCTCTGGCTCGGGATCGCGGTCGTGCTCGTCGTCGGCGCCGCGATCGCGCTCGCGGTGGCCGCGCTCACCTGAGATACAATGTTCGCGAGGTGGAGGACCCCGACGACGACCGGCCCGACGCGCTGTCGATCCACGAGTCCGACATCGCCGGCGAGGATCGGCTCGACACGCCGATCGAGCGCCCGCGCACCGAGCGCGACCCGCCGCTCGCCGCCGACGAGACCAGCCTGGTCCCGGGCACCGAGGTCGGCGGCTACGCGATCGACGGCGTGCTCGGCCGCGGCGGCATGGGCATGGTGTACGCCGCGACCCACCCGCTGATCGGCAAGCGCGCCGCGATCAAGGTGCTGAGGCCGGCGCTGTCGCGCGATCGCAAGGCGGTCGAGCGCTTCGTGCTCGAGGCCCGCGCGGTCAACCGCATCGGTCACCCCAACATCGTCGACATCTTCGCGTTCGGCATGCTGCCCGACGGCCGCAGCTACTACGTGATGGACCTGCTCCAGGGCGAGTCGCTGCGCGCCCGGCTGCGCCGCGGTCCGCTCCACATCAGCGAGGCGGTGTCGGTGATCGACGAGACCGCGTCGGCGCTGATCGCGGCGCACTCCAAGGGCATCGTCCACCGCGACCTCAAGCCCGACAACGTGTTCATGGTCGCCGTGCCGGGCCGCTGGCCCGAGGTGAAGCTGCTCGACTGGGGGCTGGCCAAGCTCGGCGGCCTCGCGCCCGGCATCCAGCGCACGCTCGCCGGCGAGATCATGGGCACGCCGGTCTACATGTCGCCCGAGCAGGCGCGCGGCGCCGAGGACCTCGATCACCGCACCGACATCTACGCGCTCGGCGTGATGTCGTACGAGCTGCTGATCGGCCAGGTGCCGTACAAGCGCGGCACGTCGATCGACACCCTGCTCGCGCACGCCGAGGACCCGGTGCCGTCGCTGCTCGCCGCGGTGCCCAGCCTGCCGATCGAGCTCGCGCAGCTGATCGAGGCGATGCTCGCGAAGGAGCCCGACGGCCGGCCGACCCTCGCCGCGGTGCGCGCGGTGATCAAGCGGCTGCGCGCGACCCAGATCCCGACGATGACCGCCGCCGGCCTCCAGATCATGGCGCAGGGCCAGGTCCATCCCGACGACGCGCTGCCGGGGCCTGCCACCGAGCTCGACGTGCTGTCGCAGCAGGTGACCGCGCCGCGCGGCTCCAGGCCGAAGCTCGACGTGCCCGCTCCAGCGCCGACGCCGCTGCCGCTGCCGCTGCCGCCGCCGCTGGTCACGCCGATGCCCGGCGGCTCGCTGCCGCCGCAGGTCTATCAGACCACCACGCCGGGCTACTCGGTGCCGGTGCTCCAGGCGCAGGCCCAGCTGCGCGCCGCGCAGGGCTCGATCCCGCCGCCGCAGCAGCGGCCATCGGCGACGCAGCCGGCGCGCGGCTCGCGGCGCTGGCTGGTGATCGCGCTGGTCGCGGTCGTCGCGTCCGCGATCGGCGTGACGCTGCTCGTCTACGCGGGGTAGCTCACGGCTCGCGGTCGCGCTCGACCTGGACGCGCGCGTCGTTGTACGCGGCCTGGCCGCCGAGATCGGCGAGGTCCGGCGGGATCAGCGCGTTCGCGGTGAAGCCGTTGCGCGCGTGCTTGCGCCACAGGCCCTTGGGCAGGACGCACACGCCCGCGCGCAGCTCGCTCGCGACCTTCGCGACGCAGCGCACCTCGCCGCGCGCGTTCCACACCCGCACGCGATCGCCGGTCGCGATGCCGCGCGCCGCGGCGTCCTCGGGCGCGAGCTCGAGCGTCGCGGGTGCCGTGCGCAGCTGGCCGAACGTCGAGCTGATCTGGGTGGCGAGCGCCGGCGAGATCAGCGCGAGCGGGAACGCCGCGGTCCCGGGATCCGGCTTGTAGATGTAGAGCGCGCCGCCGGCCTCGCGGTCGAGCTCGTCGGGCACCAGGTGGATCTTGCGATCGTCGGTCGCGGGAAACGCGTCGACGAACGCGATCGGTCGCGGCCCGCCGTGCGGCTCGGCGACCCCGCGCGCCGCGAGCTGCGCCGCGAGCTCGCCGCCCCCGCCGTGCGATGCCCAGGTCTGCGCGACCAGCTCGTCGTCGGTCATCGCGTCGCCGGGCCGGACCAGGTCGAGCCGCTCGAGCAGCGCGCCGAACAGCTGGTTGTTGCTGCGCGCCTCGCCGGCCGGCGCGACCACCGCCGGCGAGTCGTACATCCGCATCGTGCCGTAGCCGCGGCGCAGATCGCGATGCTCGAGGAACGTGGTCGCCGGCAGCACGACGTCGGCGAGCTGCGCGGTGTCGGTCCACACCTGCTCGTGCACCACGACGAACACGTCGTCGCGCGACAGCTGCTCGATCACCAGCCCCTGGTCCGGCGCGGTCGCGACCGGGTTGGCGTTGTAGACGAACACCAGCTCGATCGGCGGATCGCGCAGCTCGGCGAGCGCGCGCCCGAGCTGGCTCATGTTGACGTGGCGCGCGATCCGCGGCTCCTCGCCGACCGCGGCCTCCGAGCTCACGCCCCACGCGGCGTCGCCGTTGGACATCGTGAACCCGCCGCCGCGCACGCCGAGCTTGCCGGCGACCGCGGGGATCGCGAGCACCGCGGCCACCGCGCTGCCGCCGTTGCGGTTGCGCTCGAGCCCCCAGCCCGGGCGGATCACCGCGGGCGAGCTCGCCGCGTAGAGCTCGACCAGCCGATCGAGATCGGCCGGATCGATCCGCGCCTCGCGTGCGGCGTCCGCGATCGACCAGCGCGCGGCGCGGCGGGCGAGCTCGTCGGAGCCGGTCGTGTGCGCCGCGAGGAACGCGCGATCGGCGTGGCCGCGCTCGACGAGCGCGTGGATCATCGCGAGCGCGACCGGCAGGTCGGCGCCGGGCCTCACCGCGAGGTGGAGATCGGCGCGGCGCGCCAGCGGCGTGCACCGCGGATCGATC
>Ga0335081_10008913_pt1 | contig 16107 bp, 17 predicted proteins | sample Lox_Sample_35_FD_206713 | JGI IMG/M metagenome (GOLD analysis project Ga0335081, IMG submission 206713) | Soil microbial communities from Loxahatchee National Wildlife Refuge, Florida, United States - Lox_Sample_3.5 | ecosystem: Environmental > Terrestrial > Soil > Wetlands | place: USA... | reverse complement strand
TGCACAGCAGACGGATCCTCTTTCATCTGTCCCAAAATCTGCTGCATGACCGGGTCTTGCAGAATACTCAATACCTCCGGGTCCCGTTGTGCCCGTTCCAGGATTTCCGCCTCCGTTGCCCCGGCATTGGATTGGTAGAGCGAGGCTCGCGAGCGTGCAAGTTGGGCTTCGATTTCGCGGGTGTGGGAACCCGTGTTGGGAGGGTGTGCGTCGGCGGCGGAGGCAGCGACGCAGGCATCGATGGATTTTTGGTATTCGCCCATTGCGAAGTAGGAAGCCGCTTTACGGATGTGGGCTTTCACGAAATTGGGGTCTAAAGAAATTGCTTTGTCGCTGTCCTACATGTCCGTTAGCAATCAAAGCATGGAACAAAAGATAATGGGAGTTGAGGGGGGTGGGGTTATATATACCTTGATGGCATCAGGGAAGGAGGCGACTTTGATATAAGCGGCAGCACGATTAGCATACCCTCTCGCATCCTCGGGAGACCGTTTAATAGCCTCTGAATACGCCTTGACGGCACCGGGGAAATCCCCGGCCTTAAAGAGGTTATTCCCGTCTTCCCTTGCTTGATCGGCTTTCTCTTGATCGATGTACGACACACGTTCCTGCTCAGCTTTCAATTTCTCGCTCTGCCCACAAGTCAGGGAAACTGCTTCAAAAATGAAAGAGGGGAGTACGAACCTCTCGTAATTTGGCGAGGATTTCGGGGGTGCGGTGTTCTGTCAAGCTTCGTTGGAAGTAGTCAATCCCCTTGTCCAGATCACCCATCTTAACATAATTCGTGCCAATCCGTCCGAATGCCCTATCAAAAACCGTAAATCTCCGTCAAAGACGAGGGCAGGCATTTAATACTTTGCAATCAACTTGAAATCAGAATGTATATCTCTCCCCTCATCCACAGCCCTTTGCGCCGTCTCAATAGACCGTTCATACTCACCCTTCTCAAACAATGCCGCCGACAAATTATTCAAATAGGTAATATCCTTGTATAATTCCCATGCCTTTTCGTAGTGGGTGATTGCTTCATCGAAATGGCGGGCTTTATACGCTGCGTTGCCTTTGCTCTTTTGTTCGTCTGCGGCCTGTTTTTCTTCTGAAACAGGTTGAGCCGGAGCTTTCGAGGGTTCTTCCTTCGGCGTAGGTTTAGGTTGCGGAGGGGATGCAGGTGGGGAGGGCATCTAAATCCCCCGAGACAGAAATGTTAGCATGTGAACGCAACCCCACGAGAATGACGGTTTTTAAGAGTTCGGAGAAGGGGCGGCGAGGGAGGAAGGGGAATACAGGTTCATCGGTTTGCATGGGCTCTCCGGAGGATGACGGGCCGGGTCCTCCAGTTCCAGGCATTTGAATGTTGAGAAGCATGGCAATAATGCTGATGAATCGGGGGTCTTGCATGACTTCCTGCTGTGCCAATGCTGGATTCCGTTGGATTTGTTGAAGCTTTGCCATAAAGGTTGGGTCGGCGAGGAGATGCTTCGTACTCTCATTTCCGGCGATTTTCGCAAGGAGCGTAGGGTCGCTGAACATCTGCATCCGCCATGAGACCATATCCACAAATCAATTGTCAGGGAGGATATTATTTACCTTTCCGAGTCCAAGATCTGGTTCCTGGCCGTCTGCACTCGCTTCTCTGTCTATGGCATCCTTTACAGCTTGAAGTCCACTCTTTGCCTGCGCATTATTTGGATCCACTTTAAGCGCTTCCTCATAAGCATCGTGAGCACTAACTATACAGACACACATGTCAAATGGCCATTCCCTTACAAGTCGTCATTCTTCAAGGGGAGGGGAATTAAATAGGTACCCAAGTCGCCGAGGCCATGGAGGGCAGCGCCCTTGCGACCATAGCCCTTGCTCCATCCGGGATTCAATTCGACCGTTTTATTTGCGTCATCAAGAGCCATTTGGAAGTCGCGGAGGGAGGCATAACAGGCGGAGCGATTGGAGTAGAGCACGTAATTCGACGGGTCAAGTTCGATTGCCTAGCCCGCGCGATATCCTCTCAGCATCTTGTCGTAGTATTGCCCAGGGGGAGGCGGGATGCTTACTTTTGTGTAGAGGTCGATTGCACGGGGGAAGTCCTTTGCTGCAAATGCCTTGGAACCCTGTGCCTTGAACTGTCGCAATAGCAGCATGTCAGTCAATGCAACGAGATGCTATTGGACGAGGGGGAATAGAGTTGTTTGTCTGCACCTCTTCTGCCATCGTCACTCAATCTGAATGGGGACAATAAAGCGGATGAAAGCTTGTGAGCCGCGGAATGTAGCGCACTTTGGCTGTTGCTGAAGGCCGTGGAAGATCGCCGAAAAACCCCGCCGCAAAATTTCCCGCACAAATTCCACGCATTGCCGATGTTTCCAGGGTTAGGGTTAACGCCGTCAGATAATTTCCATGCTCTGTTGGGACTTCTGATGGATAAGATAACGGATCATTTATTGGCTTGATAATGAATGGAGCGTTTTGACAGACAAATTTGAGATATACGCACGAAATAATAAATAACTCCTCGTCAAGAAGAATGTTGCCGAAATACTACCAACCTGGTTACGCAACTTGGGCTCCAACCCTCAATCAGGCATAAATCGGACGACATTGAATGTCGCCGACACGAAGTCAGGATACTCCCCAAACGGCAAATTCGACCCCAAAACAGACACAGTATGAGATCCATACGTGACATTCTTCGGTAACGGAAGTGAAACTCCGAATCTCCCATTCGGTTGTGTAATAAATCCCGTTCCCAGTACAACCATATTGCTGCCAGCTCGGTCGAGGTAGACGGTCAAATCCTCGCCACGCTTGAACGCATCTCCCACCAAATTCAGGTTCCAATAGGGGAAAACACTCGTCGTGCTGGAGGAAATGTTGAAGCCGTCAACGAAGCCGAGAGAAGGCCCACAATCTGGGCAGACAACGATATTGAAGCATGCTTGTCGACTTGCGGTGATCGCACACCATTGATGGGTGCCGGGGCTAGTAGCGACGGGGACATAAACGTTAACTTCGAAGACCCCATTATTGAAATAGAGGTCGCTGAAGGTGAGGAAGGGTTGGCCGTCAAGAGTGAGATCACAATTTTGATTTCCTGAGAATCCCCAGTTTCCACCGATGATGAGGAGATTGGAACCTGGCTTGACTTGAGTATACGGGGAGCCGAGTTCCGTCCGAATAATTCGTTTGACGAGATGGGAACGTTCATCCGAAATTATCTTCACATTAGAATGTGGATTTTAGAGACAATACCGCTCCGAAAGCTAGTTGACAGAGCCCGAGCAGGAGGAAGAAAGAGAAACTGTGCAGTTTTGAAGACATCGTTGCTTTTTGCCGGTTTTCTCAACGGGCGACGTTGTAAGGCTTTATATCCCCACACAACCACGCCTCAAAAATTTTAACAATATCTTGTTGAAATGAAAAGCAATTAAAGCAAATGGACACCTGACTGGGCAAAGGTTAATCGGCGATCAAAGCGTGTCCAGAATCCATAAATACTTCCCGCAAGGGGCGGGTTATTTATGGCGTTGTGGCGGTGTCGCGGCGCCAACCGACTTGGCCCGGAATTTCCGTTAGGGTCACCAGTCGGCAGCACAGCCCATCTTCATCTCGCTTAATATGGACGAATATCTCTTGTAATTTCCGTAAAATGTAATGTATGAGATTAGTGAACTTAGCCTCGTGCAGCTAGCTGCAAAGCCTGATCTACATCACGAATCAAATCGTCGATTCCCTCAACACCAACACTAATCCGAACCAAGGTCCGGTCAACATTCCGATCGCTCATAGCCCTCCATTCACACAAACTTTCCGCACCACCAAGGGAGGTTGCGTGCCTGAAAATATTCGTCTTTGAGCAGAATATTCTTGCCTGCTTTTCCGTATTAAAGTACATCGAGAAGCACGGTGGGTAGCCGCCCGAAAGATGTCGCTTGACAAAGTCTTCGTTTTGTAAGGATGCATGAACGACCTTTCGAATCACAGATTTGGTACAGGCGAGGTGTGCGACGAGTTTGGTTGCGTTGGAGGATTGGCATGGGACGCGGAGGTGAAGTGTACGGAGGGATCGCAATAGCAGCCACGATTCGATTGTACCCGGGCGGTTACCACAATAAATTCTGTCGTCGAACATCTTTGCATTAAGAATAGCCTTCTTCATTTGTCAATATACCTTGGCACGAGTCTCCTTATCCTTGACTACCACAACACCCGCGAGCAAGTCGCTGTGCCCTCCGAGGTATTTCGTTGCAGAATGCATAATGTAATCAGCACCCCATTTGAAGGGATCCATCAACGGCGGCGGGGCAAAGGTCGCGTCCACTGCGACGGTAGCACCTTGTGAATGCGCTTGATATGCTAATGTTTCGATATCAAAGTGAGTCCCAAATGGATTGATGGGCGTTTCCAGCCATAAAACATCTCCAGTGGACAGCTCCGATAAGTTTTCTAGGGGAAGAATTTCCTTCCCTTAGCCATAAAACGCAAAGTGCCGGTACAAGATTGCTGAGTCTCTTTATGATATTTGCTACGGCTTTGGTCCCATGATATCCCGCCTCGGCTGAAATGCAGACTTTCTTTGGATTGAGATGCACAAAAACGGCATGAATGGCAGAGAGACCGGAACTATATGTCAAAGCGTAACCTCATGGTCAGCTGCTCAGTATTATTGTCAAGGTCTTACCGCCCATAAGCTCTCCTAAGACTTTCTCGACTCTCTCCGTCGTCGAATAGGACAATCGGGAATAAACCGGTCCCCCAAGGGTTTCGGGTTCGCCGTCCTGCACTGGTTCCCAGTCGGCCTCATCCTCAGGATAGCGGTAGGTTGTGCTTGGATGCAGTGTCGGAGCAACGTCCGTGGTGGGCGCCAGGTGGTCGTCTGCATGCACGAGCAGAGTCGGGTAGGGAAAAGACGTGTGAATTTCGCCGTCCTCCATGATCGATAAGCGGGTTCTGCGAGGTCACGTCCTGGAAGTCGATATCACAGATCGGCAAGCAAGTTACCGTCAGACGCACCGACAGCGGCAATCGCTTGCAACTGCATCCTGCGCACCATCAATTTCGGAATCCTGGCTTCTCGGGAAATGATATCTTTCATCTCGACAACCATATGGCGATAGAGAATGCGTGCGGCAATGAGATGTCAAATAGCGCAATGCGGTGGCGCGGTCCCCCCGCAATTTCGGCAGTGACGACCGACTCTAGCCGAGTCACAAGCAGACTGTGGCATATATTCTTCGTGTTCGTGGATTGATCATTCTCGTCTTATCACTGCATTTCGGCGAACCTCCGATCACGCTGCGTGTGGAGCCTCCATTCCCTCATCACGAACGCTTTAACGGCTTCGTCTCCACCGCACCATCAAACACCCCAAGCATTCAAGCAAAAATTTCCATCACGGCCACCGGTATTGATGCGCTGCCGCCAATGGAGGGACCTCCCATTATCCGCAATGCCCCCACCTATAGCCGGTGGTAGGGGCTTTGGAGAATAGCACGGTGATTAAGATTCCGCTCTCGACGATGATATATCTTCCCGCACTATAAAAGGTGATTGACCTTATTCAAACCGCACGATTGACCATTGCGGTGTCCAAACAGCTACGAGGTATTTTCTAGCACAGTTGTGGAATGCTGGCATTTTTAACCAGAACAATATTTCCCTTCATTTTCGAAACTTAATTAGGAAGAAACCTCCAAGTTGTATATGAATGTCGCTGATATTAACAACCCGGGCAATTACTATAGACGCAGAAGGAATCAGGACGTAAGAATGGAATTAATGTCGCTTAGCATTTATGAATTTGCTACATGAGATCTGGCTATCAATTAGCATCATAGACAGAAATCTAATGCAAGGAGTTTTAAGAAAACGCTCACAAGTTTTCCATGTCGTCTCACTGTCCGATGCCAAAAAATCATCTCTTGAGGTGTAAGCTCTCCGAACGAAGTCCGCTGATCGGCGACTTGACAACTTTTGTCAAAATTTGGCCGACGCCCAACCCCGGCGATGTCGACTTTCCATCTTTCAACCTCCTTTCCCGCGGATCCTGTGCATGTCTTCCTGTTTACGGAAGTTTTGAATGCCATCCAAGTTCGGTCACGACTTCTGGCAGGTGACCCTGCCTACACATACGCCTTTCTGGACGCGAGCATGGTTCCACACAGATCATTTCCCTCGCTCAAGTTTTTATAGATTCTGAGCCAACTGCAGGTTCTCGCCGCGGTCAATAGGGCCCTGCATGATAGCCATTATGGCCTGATGCGCACTAAAAACGTCCACTCCGAAATCGTCTTCGCTCTGGCGGCTACGCAGAACGTATGACCGCCTCGGCTCCATATCACAGTTACTCACACATTTAGATTGGAGAAGCCTTTAGAGAGTTTGGTATAACTGATACGTCGAAAAGCATCGTCGTGGTCAAAATATCCCCTCAAGATTCAAACACCGTACTTCGCATTTACAGCCGCTGGCATCCTCATTCTTCTAGGTGGCTTCTCAGGTCAGGGATATTATCAGGGGAAAGGAACGTCCATTTGACGATCCACATCTGGAATCACTCGCTAATTTGACGAAAATATCCAAAGCGTACAAGTTAGGGATTTCAAGCATACGGGAAGGAGCCGGGAACGATTGGTCCTCTTATGAAGATTTCGAGACTTTCGGCAAGGTTATAGTCGGGACTATAGCCCTTAGAGGATCCAGTTGAAGGTTGGAATCTCATCAGACTGTCCAAAATTCAGTTATCGTACACAAATACAAGTTCGCCATAACTCCGCGCCATCATATCCAAGAACAAGACTATCATGCAAACTCTATGTCCCCCGCGTTACGGTCCATTGATCACAATACAAATCTTATTTTCCCATTCCGGCTTACGGACGCCCACCACCGCCGGCTGCCTCCTGCAAAATTCCTGCACTGGCTTAAATCCACTTTTTCCAGGTCTTCACATATGCTGTGTCCGGTCAAACTGCTTGATCCCCCTATTGCTCCCAAGTATGTGCTTCGCGATAAGAGACAAAGAGACTCGACCCCTCCTTTCGTAACCCGAACACAACCCCGGACACTGATATCTCGTAGTTCGCCAAGGTGTAAGCTAATGGTGCGAATACTGTTATCGGAAACTGCTGAACCGCAGAATGCCAGGTTTAAACTTCGCAAATGGGGTAATGATAGGGCAATGACTTCGACACTTGTGTCCGAGAGAGCACAACAGAAGCTCTGCCCAGTTAGAGACAATTCTAGGGATCATAAACGGTACCAGATCGAGCTTTTGAAGATTCGGTGCAGCATTGACAAGGTAGACAATGGCTTGATCAGTCAAGAAAGTGCAGTCAGAAAGTTTTAGATCGTGAAGCGACGCAAATCGTCCGCTGCCACTGGTAACAGACCAGGTTTGGAAGCCCCAATCCGTTATGGTCGTACATCGAGAGATATTTAATGCTTCGAGGCGCGATGCAATCCGTTCATTGTTGGCTAGATGTGCCATGAAACGATCCGTGAGATGTTTGCAGTAACTCAATGTCAGACGCTTCACTCGACCCCCGTTAGAATCAATCATCATTCGCTCTGGTGAGTGGGAAGACATCCCATTTCCGATTATTCGTGACAGGGTGGCATCGCCGACTTTGCGACAATTCGACAGATCGATTTCCTCGAGTTTGCTACAACGCTGTGCGACTTCGCTTATTGCTTGACCCGAAACATCCCAGACCGATTTCATTTTCCACACGGTAAGACCGGGGCTGACGCCACGAACAAGTTCCAGGAAACCCGTATCGGACACGTGAAAGCAATTCGAGATATCAACCATTTTCGGACGTCCGTTGACGAATCGAGATATCGATGCGAGCGCGCTATCCGTTATCTTCTTGTTATAGGGCGTGAGGTCGAGATCGACGACGAGTTCAGGCGATGATTGAAGGATCTGTTGCCATCCGTGATTGACAAGACGAAGTCGCATCATTTCGTGAAGCGGTAGGTAGGTAAAGACGCGAGTGAGGATTTGTTTGGAAAGACGACCAGTGTGCACGGACAACCGCTTCAATCGCTTTGTTGGAGATTGGCTCGCTTGTCGCCCACGATCGGCGGCCGTGAGGCTATACGTAGATAGCTGATGCTTGAGACTCGAGTGCTCCTTGAACGACGGCCTCTGTTCGGGACTTCTAGTAGATTCAGATGGGTCTGTCTCGGCTGGCTTGAGACTGCTGCGGCGTGATCGCTGCATTGGGGGTTTTTCGATGGTGGCGAATTCGTCATTTGTCATTGCAGGCGTGAAAGGATCAACATCTCTGGCTATCTCAACCCCCCTGACCCCACCGACGAGGCCCTCGACTTCCTTGTCCCCTGCAGTTTTGACCTTGGTGGCAAGAAATTGCTGATTTTCCTCAATACGTTCCTTTGCTACCCGTTGAATCTCGGACTCGACATGCGGAAACTTGACGGCGACTTCCTTAATGGCCTTGCCTTCAAGAACCAGACAAATGGTCCGTGTGACAGAGCGAACGGTGGCGGTCCGCCGAGCAAATGGGTCCAGGAAGGCTAATTCACCAAAGTACTCGCCAGGTCCTAAGCGGGCTTTGACCTCTGGTGGGTTTGATTCGGTAAGGACCTCGACTTCGCCCTGCATTATAAAGTATATCTCTCGATCAGGAGCCGCGGTGCCTTCAACTAGAATATTCGTAAAGGGCGCGTAAATTCTTGAACGAACACTCAGACAAAGCACATGTAAGGCGTCCTCGGAGAGACCGCTGAACAGTTTCACGTGCGCAATCGCCTCTCGTAGATTGAATGAAGGGGTGAAGGGAGCTTGAGCCTGGGACTGCTGCTGCTTTAGGATCGCTAGTCGTGATTCCGCCTCATGACGCATCGCTAGCTCCAGGGGAGGAAATGCAGGGAGTATTGAATGCAGTGAGGTCGCCGAAAGACTGAGGGTGAGCGTCCGTGTCTGGGCTATGATACTCGCAGTGCGTGGGACGGAGAAAAGAACGCCAATTTCTCTATTAGACGTCAGTCAGGCTCGAGTGTTGTTAGAGTGGCTACCCAAAGTACGCCCCTGATCGGAGTTCTGCATAGTATGATTCCCCATCGCGGGATGTGACAAATACAGATCCTCTGATAATGAAATACATGGCCTTAGATTCCTCGCCCTCGGTTATCTGGGATAGATAGGGTTAGCCAGTGGAGATGGGGGCTGGGTGTATGTACGATTTCATCTCGAGGCATATGGACTTGGGGCCGAAGCTTGCTGGCAACTCGGTTGAGAAAGTCCTCGGGAGCATCTTTGAAGAGTGGGAATGTCTTTAGCGTATCGCGAATCTGGGCCTGGCCTTCAGGTGCTAGTCCTGGACTCCGGGGTCCAGCAACGTCTTCCTCGGGGGCCAGAAGGGTGGGCTGGAGGGATGACGAGGGAGTAAAGGAGAGGGGAGAGGGGCGAGTGGGTCTGTTGCTGTTGAAAGGGGAGGAGGCAGGTAGAGCGGCCGGGTAAGCGCCCGAAGGACGAGCTCGCCTTGAACCCGAATTGGAGGCCTTGGGACGAAAAGCCATTCGCAGTGACAATTCTCGACAAAGGGGATGCAACAAACTCAGGAGGCGCTCAAGAGGAACAGCCGCAAATCAGATATCGCTCTGTACGGACATGGCAGAAGAGAGGGAATTGTCGGTGATGACGGTGGTGATGAGAAGAAAAGGGGAGCAAACAAAGGACGGAGCACGATGGCCGCAGAAGGCAGGGGACGGGGGGGTTGGATGGATGGTTGCTGGAGGGCTGCGGCCGCCGAGGCGTTGGTGTCGAGGACAGGCGGCGGTCGGTGAGGACGAGGAGGAAGAGCTACAGCAGTGGCACCACAGCTGCTGCCGCTGAATGAATGGCTCCAACGTTTGCGCGGCAAAAAAGCAACCGTGTGATGTGATTTGGGCGGAGGCTTACAGCCTTCCGGCTTTGCTTAGACGTGACTGGCCGCCGTGTGCAAATGCGAGGAGACTCGAACATTCGGCCCCCGCCCCGGCCATGGCCCCCTGATTGCCCCCCACTCAGCAAACCTCCGTTGCGCCGAAGGCAACTTTGCAACTTTGCAAGCATTCATTTCCCCAGCTCTTTCTGTGCGGCCATCGTCCCACGATGCAATTATTCAGGCAGTGGCTGCGATCTCCGGCCAGTGCGTCGAGCAGGGAAATGAGAGACCTTGAGAGAAGATACAACTGACACTTAAACCGTTATGAGTAATTAGGCTCCCAATCAGATCAGCTTGCGAAAAGGTAGAAGAAAGCTCAACTATATTAAAGGTCCATTTTCAAGGCATTAATACTGACACATACTACCAGTAAAAATATCGCAAATTCCTTGGCTACGAAAATTCTCAAACCCGTTATTAAGGTTGATCTGCATTTAAATTCTGCGAGTCTTGCGCTGCTCAAGATCAAACGCTGTCACGTCATCGAGCCTTTCGCTCATTATGTGGAGAGCGGAGATGTTTGTTTGGAGAACGCATACACAACTGAATTTTGCGGTTTTTCAGTGTGGCCTGCTGAGCAGAACTTTTCAACGACAGCGGGACTCACTATTTTTAAACCTTGCTCCCTCTGTCTCTCTCCTTCCCTCTCTGTAAGACTGACGCATCTGACTCCATGGGATGAAACTTGGACTCTTGAGGTCACCATGATATATGTTAAATATCCCTCATTTTGAAGCAAGAAATATTTTATTAATTACACTGATAGTGAAATTGAAATCTACCTGCCATAAATTTGGATGCCAAAAATTAAAAATGCAATCAAACCTCTTCATAAAGTGTAGGTAATGATACGTGCGGCATTGCACGTTTCAACTTTGATGATAGGTTGCATTCACAAGCTCAACGGCCCTCATCACAATTGCTTTGTCAGGGTCGAAAGTCAAGACTTCGATTGCGGTTTCGTACTCGAAGAACCGCGGTTCAAAATGTTCATCCTCCGGTGCCTGAACACACTGCTGGATCGCGATCGATTCGTCAACAGCTGCGATAAACCACCAAATCAGTTTGATATTGTTGTTGCCGAGATCTCGGGTTGTAAGGAAGAACGGCTCCCGGAGATCATCGCAGTCGCGAGGCTTATCTGGATATGCTACTTCCCCTGCCGGCGGAGCGCGAGTCTTCATCGTGACTGGTAAAACATGGCATTTGTATCCAGTCTCTTCCTGCACTTCACGCAAGGCAGCGTGATGACGGTGCTCAGCACAATTCCTTCTCCCCTTCGGGAGAAGCCACTGGCCGAGTGGACCGTGACGAACAAGGCAGACCTCCTTTCGGGAAAGATGGAATACAACTGCCCCAGCACTCTCGACGAAGTCCTCGGCTGCGAATTGCCGCGTTTGAAATGTCGAGGCTGCCATGGCCGTGTGCGACTTTTTCCGCACAGGGGGCAACGTCTTCTGGTAGACCTAACCCTGTGGCGGCGCGGTGGATCCCAGGTCGCCCGTCCGTACCGAGGGAGACGCGAGATGTGCTCCGTGCTCCCCTGCTCGCCCGCAGCCCCGAATTCCGGTTGTGGCCAGTTGCGACGCCTGGCAGCCAGGGACCCCAGCAACCTGCCATGATGGACACCACGCGGCCAATAAAGTCCGACGACGATGATGGCGTGGCTGCCCCCCCGCCGCGGAAGAGGCCCCGACGGGCGGGGCAGGCGTGCGAGCGATGCAGATCCCGCAAGATCAAGGTACGCCCCCGCGCCGGCCGATCCCCGCCATTCCGCTGCTGTTGTGTTGTGTGCTGCTCTTTGTCCTTCTTCGTGGCTCGCGTCTGTGCAGTCACCTGTGCCGTGTGGTGTTGTGTTCTGTGACCCGACGAGCGACCGTGCTGACCATGGCTACGCTGCTAGTGCGATGGAAAGCTTCCGTCGTGCAGCCCATGCGAGACCGCCAACGTGCTCTGCAAGACCACCGATCGCACCAGCAACAGAACGCTTCCCCGAGGGTACGTAATTGTTCTCCCTTCCAATCCCGTCCCCTGCCCAAGGTCCTCGCTCTTCGGCCTGGTTCGCTGACCCGCTGACCACAGATATCTCGAAACCCTCGAGGCGCAGCTCGCGGAACAGACTCGGCTCCGGGCTCGAGTAAAAGAACTCGAAGCGCAACTGCGCGAACTCGACCCGCTGTCTTCCCGCAGCACCTCTGCGCAGCAGCAATTCCTCACACCCCCGGAAGTCTCCGGCGCTGCGAATCCATATTTATCGCACCGACTGGAAGCAGCCCATAATCAATCTCTCAGTCCCCGCATCCCACGCCGCCCCGATCCCGATAATATAGCGAGCACCGCATTTTATAACGGTTCTGAAGCACAACCCGAACACGACCCTGATCCTGGTGTCTTTGAGGTCGGCGAGGCCGGCAAGGGCTGGTATCTCGGCTCGGCATCGGGAAGTACGCTTGCCCCTTAACGCTTTCCCTGACGACAGTGATATATATGAATTCCATCAAAAATACAGCATCATCAGGTAAGCCGGTTCGGAATGACGCTACTAACATCGAGTCCTCGGCATCGAACTCGATCTCAGCGACTTTTCCCCTATTTCTAAATCTGTATCCGGCAAGTCAATGCCTTCGCTTCTCTCCGAATTGCACGCCCATCGGTCTCGAAAACCGCCGAGGCCTCATCTACCGCCCAAGCACCTCGGGTTCGAACTAGTAAATGATTTCTTTGGCACTATCAATTTATTATGCCCCATTGTCCACAGACCGTCGTTCTACAGAGAAGTGCCATCTCCTGTCCTTTCCCGCCCTGCTAACGCCCCAGCTAAATCGATGCTACGATGATCCATCTTACCTGCCGGGCAGCGCTTTTGTGGTCCAATACAACATGATCATGGCTATTGCCGCCCGCATCAGGCCACCTCCTAAATCTCATCATCCAGCCGTCAACCCCTCCCATTACTCTCTTACCTCCACCTCCACAACAACCAGACCGAATCTTTCTCCACCCCCAACTGCCTCACCGCCTCCGTCCAAGATACCTCACGACCAATTTTATAATCGAATGCTTCCGTACTTTCCTGATTTACTCCACGAGCCGAGCCTTGCGGATCTCCAGGCTTTGGTCTTGTCGATGGTATACTTGATAGGAATTTACAAAATGGGCCATTTATGGCATCTTAGTCGAATCATTTCTGCAATTGCATATGAACTTGGGCTTCATCGGAGTGATGCCAATTGGACAAATTTCAATCCTCTCGAAAGAGAAATGCGCAAACGTGTGTACTACGTGACAGTGGGTCTTGATCTTAAAGTTGCAAAGTAAGTTGTCCATCTTTCCTCGTACTAACTTGTCAGCTCATTGGGTCGACCCCCGTCGTTTCGTCTTCAAGACTCGGATGTTTCATTGCCGGCGTATATGGATGACGAGTGTATCGATGAAACTGGCTTTCGGCCAATGCCTGAAGGGCACATTCCTCAACTGGCGCCTGCCGTTGAGCTCGCCATGCTCATACGCATCAGCTGTTCCATCACTGAGAAACTTTTTAGTGTTTCGAACGGAACTGGCGAACGAGGACGATATGTCGACGTCGTTCTAGCCCTAGAGAGGGAGCTTATTGATTGGAAAGGGCGAACCCCGCCATATATCAGTACCTTGACTCCCCTTGCCAACTAATAATGAGAATTCGATATCACAGCGCCTCCAGAACAGACCCCGTTTTGGATTGCAAACGCAGGATTGTTTCTGATGTATTCGCCAAATTGGCTATCTTGACGATTGCAGGTATAACGAGCTACGGTTGCTCATTCGGCATCCCAGTATGGGTCGACTTTCGCCGTCTCCAGGGTTTTTCGCCGAATCTCTCAAGATCTGTGCCGAGTCGTCGCGAAGTATTCTGGCGATAATTAACCGGTTTCGAGAATTCCGACAGCTAGAATGCCATCCTCAGGTTTGGTTTCTCGTCTTGCCATCACGTTGACCAGAATAGAATGTTTCGACCATCGTTCTTGCCAGTTTGACGATATTATACAGTCTCTGGGAAAAAAAGGATACCGCAACGAAGCAGGAGATTGAACATGAGATGGCCTTGCCGCTTGATATCCTTGACGAAATCGGCCAAAACCATGCCCCCACTCGTAAGCTCCACCAAGCTTTAGCAAACCTCGTTACCGCAACGATACAGAATCTGAAGCATTCTCGGAATGGAACCGCAGTTCAAGGGGGGTTGTTTAGGTCTTCCCCACAGAATCTGCCGGACCCGTCAATGCACCTCCCCTTGCGGGTAGACGCGAGTTTCTATAAAAGCTCACCACCCACAACCCCGGTGACTTCGCGAAACGAGACGCTCCCGCCGTCAAGGACTGGCAACGAGATCCGGCCGACGGTTCAGGAGAACCCAATTGCATCCTTACCGTGGCCTGTTAATGTTTTGGAATCTGGCACACAAACCGCCGCGTCCGCGACCTCTGTGAGCGACAACACGACAGGTGGAACTCTCGATGATCCCATGCTATGGAGATCTCTGGAATGGACAGGAGGTTGGGATGACTTTCTGAACGCGATTGCTATGTAAGGTCATACTGACTAGGAATTGCTGTAAGGTTGGGTAACTGTGAGTTACATGTCGTGAACTTCTTGCCTTCGCTGAAATAATATGTTGTCGTTGCCTTGCTCATGACACGAGGATTCTGTAAAAATGAAAATTCGCTCGCAGACTTTGTCAGCGTCTTACGGCTAGGTCCTAGAGCGCCACTGCAAAAGAACCCGAAAGATCAAAAATTCAACCCTCGCTCGCCACCACGATTTCTTTCATTGCTCTACCACCACAACACTTGAGCCCTTGAAACTTTGGGGAAGTCGAGAATAGGTCATTTGATAGCTAATCTGGAGCTAATACTGCTTTACACCACTCTTGGCTTTAATCACTGCTGGAATTCTATTGACATGCTCTCAACCAGATAGTTCTACTGATGATCCTGAAATCTATACTAAATATTGACTATTACCTCTTTTCAGTGATGTCTGCAGGTCGAGCCAAGCCGGTGAGTCAACTGGAGACCGACCGGCTTTTTGAGGTTTCGGATCGGGTTCGGGTTATAATTCTTTAAAGTGAACCGGATCCCGGATCACCAAAGTTACATTGTCGATCAAGTTAATTTAAATATCGATCGGGCCCGGTTTGCATAATCCAGCTTACCGATCGAGTCCAGTTGAGCCATCAAGGTGATCTGAGGTCATATGATTCTATGTAACGGGCAATTAATCACAAATCGTGCGGCAATCAATATTCCCGTTACATCCGATAATGTATAAATCGTTATATTAACTGCAATTTGTAACATTTCTGCGTTACAATGTTGAATTGAGCTCAAATCAGTCCAGTCCAGTAATGTTTGCCGGTCGAGCCAAACCGAAGAGTTGACCGGAGACCGACCGGCTTTTTCAAGTTTCGGATCCGAGTTCAGATTACAATTGTTATAAAGTGACCGGATCCCAGATTACCACAGTTACATTGTCGATCGAGTTAATTTAAATATCGGTCGAATCGAGTTTTCATAATTTTCCATATCAGTTGAGTCCGGTTGGACCATCGTGGCGATCCGAAGTTATATAACGGGTAAGTAATCACAAATTTGGTCATGATTAATATTCCTGTTACATCTTAACGTACAAATCATCATTTAACCTTGATTTGTAACGTTTATACGTTACAAATGTCGAGGTGGGCTTGATAATATTTAAACCCGGTCGAGTCGGATTTGACAATATATAAACCCGGTCAAATTGGGTTTGACAATAATTTAACCAGATCTTAAATCGGTTGGATCTGGCTGACATTGTAACTCAATCGATCTGAAAATCGGTCGGGTTACCGCGTACCGGTATGATCTACCGGTCAAATCGGATATATCTCTGAACCGGGATCAGACTCGACCGGCGGACATCACTGGTCAAGTCAGGTTTGATAATATTTACATCCGATCCCAAACCGGTCGGATCGGACTGAGGTCATAATCCGACCGCTCTGAAAATCAGTCTAGTAATAATGTCAGAATAATTCTTTTTGAGCTAGCTAAAACCAGATAGTTTAATGGTATGCCTAGCTGAACTATCTGGACTTTCACTGCCTTTCCAATCCTTGAACAGAGATATTTTCTAGCACAAT
>Ga0335081_10008911_pt1 | contig 16108 bp, 13 predicted proteins | sample Lox_Sample_35_FD_206713 | JGI IMG/M metagenome (GOLD analysis project Ga0335081, IMG submission 206713) | Soil microbial communities from Loxahatchee National Wildlife Refuge, Florida, United States - Lox_Sample_3.5 | ecosystem: Environmental > Terrestrial > Soil > Wetlands | place: USA... | reverse complement strand
GGCATCTCCGAATACCGCGAGGCTAAAGCGCGCGAAGCCGCGCTGGCCAAGAGCTCCCGTGTCTCGCTGGAAGGTTTGGCGGAGCAGTTGAAGACCGCCGGCCAGAAGGAGCTGTTCATCATCCTCAAGGGCGATGTGGGCGGCTCAGTCGAGGTGCTCAGCGATCTGCTCACTAAGCTCTCCAACGATCGCGTGAAGATTACCATCATGCGTGCCAGCGTCGGCGCCATCACCGAGAGCGACGTGCTGCTGGCGTCCGCCTCCAATGCCATCATCATCGGCTTCAACGTGCGGCCGGAACGCAAGGCGCAGGAGCTGGCCGAGCAAGAGAAGGTCGACATCCGCCTGCACTCGATCATTTACGAGCTGCAGGACGAGATCAAGAAAGCCATGACCGGCCTGCTGGAGCCGATCGTCAAGGAGACGTATCTTGGCCGTGCGGAGGTTCGCGACACCTTCCGTGTTCCCAAGGTCGGCACCATCGCCGGCTGCTACGTCACCGATGGCGTGGTTAAGCGCGATGCCGAAGTACGCCTCTTGCGCGACAATGTGGTCGTGTTCAAGGGCAAGATCGGCTCGGTGCGGCGCTTCAAGGAGGATGTCAACGAAGTGCGCAACGGCATGGAGTGCGGCATCTCCATCACCAACTACGGCGACATCAAGGTTGGCGATGTGATCGAGGTCTTCGTCACCGAGCGGGTGGCGGCCGAAGCGTTCGTGTAAAGCAGTTGTCGGTTGCCGGTTGTCAGTTGTAGCGCCTGAGGTGAGGCTCTCCTTACCTCAGTGGCTAGAGCCGCTTCAAGGCCGACTATAGAATGCACCGCTGAAGCGGTGCTCCACCCGTAATTGCCAAATGGCACACATTCAACGTCCCGGAACTGAATCCTCCGCAGAGAGGAGCCGGTATCCGGGACGTTCTGTAAGAAGCTGCTCTGACTCGTTACAGCCAGACTCAGGAGCCGGGCGTAAGTGATTCTTGAAACACCTCAGTGTCCTCTGGGCCTCTGCGGTGAATAGTTTTTTCGCGGGAACCGAAGATGATCGCGTATCTCACACTCGAGATTCGCATCGAGGGAGCGCACTCTCTCAAGGACAAGCGGCAGGTGGTACGCAGCGTCAAGGATGGCCTGCGCAACCACTTCAATGTCGCGGTCGCCGAGATCGACGCCAGTGACGCCTGGCAGCGCGCGACCCTGGGTGTGGTAAGCATCTCGGACTCGCGCGAGTATCTCGAGGGCCTGATGCGGAACGTGGAACGGCATGCCACTCGCGCCGCCAACAATAATGGCGGCGAGATCACCGATTCGTTTCTGGACTTTCTCCACGAAGCGGAATTCGGCGGAAAATTGGCCGGGGAACCGTGATGGTTATCACCGCCCGTTCGGCAGATAGGAGTATGCTCTAACGTTCCCCTTGTGGCTTTTAGCTCTTAGCAACCGCAGCGCAACCGGCCGCCCTAAGAGGTTAAGAGCCAGAAGCAAAGCGAAGAGCGAAGAGCGAAGAGCTAAGAGCTAAGAGATATGGAGAATCGGGGACAGTAATATCATCGCGAACGGCTACAGGGGACGTTGCGAGAGGAACTCGCCGCTCTGGTCGAAGGGGAACTCGGCGATCCGCGCATTGGCCTCGTGAGTGTGACCGAGGTCCACCTGGGCGCGGACGGCAAGACCGCGCGCGTCTTCATTTCCGCCGCCGGGGATAACCATGAGGCGGAACAGAGCCTGGAAGGATTGAACGCCGCCCGCGGCTACATCCGCCATGAACTTACCAGGCGGCTGGGCGTACGGCAGGCTCCCGAAATCTTTTTTGTGCTCGATCACTCTGAGCAATACGGCGGAAGGATCGAAGAGTTGTTGCAGCGGATCCAGAAGCGAAAGCGGTAATCACCACAGAGACACCGAGGAATTAATGTAAGGCGAGCCAGAGCACGTGTGTAACAAGAGTGAGAGAAAAATATTGAGAAATCGCAGTTCAAAGAAAGAAATTCTCTGTGCCTCGGTGTCTCTGTGGTGAACAGGTTGAACAGGCCATGCTCGACGAAGTTCTAAATCAAATCGGTCGCAGGCAGAAATTCATTCTCACCTCCCACGCGCGGCCTGACGGCGATGCGGTGGGCTCGACTCTGGCGTGCGCGCAGATCCTGCGCAGCATGGGGAAGCAGGCCAGCGTGGTGCTGCGGGACGGCGTGCCCGGCATCTATAGCCCGTTGCCCTTCACGGAAACCGTGCTGCATAACACCGAGCAGGCCCCCGGAGCGGAGGCCGCCATCATTCTGGAGTGCGACAGTGTCGCGCGCACGCGGCTCACGGGCCTGGAGCGGCACTATCTGATCAACATCGATCACCATGCCACCGCGCGTCCCTTCGCCGATGTCAACTGGATCGACCCTGACGCCTGCGCTACGGCGGAGATGATCTTCCGGCTGGCGTGCGAGGCCGGAGTCAAGATCTCGCCCGAGGTCGCTACCTGCCTGTACACGGCGGTGCTGACCGACACCGGCTCCTTCTGTTTTCACGGCACCACGGAGAGAACGTTTGCGCTGGCCCAGGAACTGGTGCGCTGCGGCGCCGATCCGGTGCGGATCGCTCACAACGTCTACTTCTCCACCCAGATCTCGAAGATGCGGCTGCTGGGCGCGGCCTTGAGCAGCCTGCATCGCGAGGGCACGCTCGCCTGGATGCACGTCGACCGCAGCGCAATGGAGCACTGCCACGCCAGCGATGAAGACTGCGAAGGCCTGGTGAATTACGCTCTTGCGATTAACGGCATCGAGGTGGCGCTGTTCTTCCGCCAAGAGTCCGATGGCCGTTTCCGCGTCAGCCTGCGCAGCAAAGGACTGGTGAATGTCGCGGCGGTAGCGGAGGGACTGGGCGGCGGCGGACATTCCTGCGCCAGCGGCTGCGGCGTCGACGGGCCGCTCTCGGCCGCAGTCGAGCGCGTGCTCGCGCAACTGCGTCTGCGCGGCTACGAAGCGCACGTGCAATAGATTCTGCTAAGGAACCCACTGCTTTGCCGGAAAGCTGCACCAATATTACATATTTGTCATTCCTCGGGAGCTTCACATCCGACAAGAATCTGCTTTACTAACTGGGACAGTACAATCCACTTTGAGACCGACTCCCACTCTCAGCGACCGCACGCGACGCTCCATCGACTCTCTCAGCCTGGTCGTATTCTGCGGGTATCTCTTTTTGCTGGGCCTGCAACTCATTGGACTGGTCGGCGCCGACGAGCCGCGCTACGCGCAGGTGGCCCGCGAGATGCTCGCTCGCCATGATTGGGTCACTCCCTTTCTGTACGGACATCCTTGGCTGGAGAAGCCGCCGCTGTATTACTGGTGCGCGATGCTGGTGTACAAAGGCGCGGGAGGCGTCACCGATACGGCGGCACGGCTGCCGGCAGCCATTCTGTCGTCGCTGCTGATCCTGTTGATCTATGTCTGGTCGCGGCGCTTCCGTCCCGGCATGCAACTGGACGCGGCCCTGATCACCGCGTCGGCCGCCATCGTCATCGGCTTCGGCCGCGGCGCCACCACCGACATGCCCTTGGCCGTGATGTTTACCGCCGCAATGCTGTCGTGGTATGGCTGGTACGCCAGCCAGGGCCGCAGCTGGCTGCTGGGGTTCTACTTCTTCCTCGCTCTGGCGACATTAGCCAAGGGACCAGTCGCGGTTTTTCTCGCCGCGCTGATCCTCGGGGTATTCGCCGCGTTGCGCCGGGACGGCCGGCTTGTGCTGCGAACGTCATGGCCGATCGGCATCGCACTGTACTTAGTCGTAGCCGCGCCGTGGTTCATCGCGGTGCAGCATGCCAATCCCGAGTTCTTTCGCACTTTCTTCCTGCAACAAAACCTGGAGCGCTACACCAGTAATCTCTATCATCACTGGCAGCCGTTCTGGTTCTTCCTTCCGGCAGCACTTCTGGCGCTGATGCCGTGGACGGTGTTCGTGATCGAGGCGGTGGTGGAGGCAATTCGCGACTGGCGCTTCTCGGTGCAGCAACCGGCAGGGCAGGAGGATTTGCGCCTCTTCCTGACGCTTTGGCTGCTGCTGCCGATCATCTTCTTCTCGTTCTCCTACTCGAAGTTGCCCGGCTACATTCTGCCGGCAATTCCCGCCGGCACCATCCTGCTGGCCGATTTCATCCTGCGCCGCGAGCAGCACGGCGCCAAGCCCGCGCTATCGCTAATCGTGTTGCATGCGCTGGTGAGCGCGGCAATGCTGTCGGCATGTTTCATGGTGTCGTTCAAGCTGGTGAAGGTTTCCCCATCGCTCAGCGTGATCGCCATTACGGCAGCGCTGGCCATCGTCACCATTCTCATGCTGTGGTTCACTCTGCAGAACCAGGGCTATCGCATTCTCCGCTTTGCCACCCTGGTACCCGTCGTAATCGGCTTCGCGCTGCTCCTGCGCGGAACCGCGCCGATCATCAACATCCTGCGGTCGCAACGGCTGGTGGAAGCCTCGCTGGAGCAAACCGAGATTGGCCGCATTCCGGACATCGCGGTGTACGACGTGTCTCCCGGGGTGCAATATGGCCTGGCGTTTTACCGCAACCATCCCGTGCTCAGTTACGAGCGAAATGAGATTCCCGCAGGCGATCACATCGTAGTGGCTGCCAGTGGCGCGCAGATGGAGCTCCAATACCGCTTGCCCGGCCGCAGAGTCGTCCCGTTTGGCGGATTTCAGCCGCAGCATCTCGACTTCTACCTGGTCAGTGGAGCGAGAAAAGATCGGCCGTAGCGGATTCCGCATATTTTCGACTGAATGTCGTAACAAGGCGCTTGACCAGCTACTCTCGCTGGTGGAGAATCGTCGCACTTCGCTGTTGCTCAGTTTAAGAACTAACGAGTAGTTGCGCCGCTTCCTCATCTCTTCGCGTTCAGCCACGCGGAGACCGCCGAATGCCACTTCCAATCAGGGACCCTCTTATACAGATTGTGCCGCGTTAGAGCGGCTTTTGTGGCTCGCTGCCGCAGAGGTGCGGAAGACTCTGCCACAAAGGGCCGAGTTTCGTCTGTGATCTGCGACGTTACGAAAGGGTACTGCCAATTGCACTTTCGTAACTTTTCGCCGTGATGGGCACGCACTACGCTGAGAGTGACGTGCTCAAATTTCGTCGCATCGCCGGACAACAAAGGTGTATCGGCGATCTCCGTCTCGGGTGATGGGTAGGGTTTTCTGGCCGAGAAGGGTGTAATTCATGACGAGTCATAAAGCAGTTTGCCAATCCACCTGGGAACGCGCCCGCAACATCGCGAGCCAAGCGGCCCTGACATCACTCATCCTCTGCGCAGCAATCGTGCTCACCCCGGGCCTAGCGGGAACGGCGCATGCTCAAACCTACCATGTGATTTACAGCTTCTCCGGAGGGCAGGATGGAGCCAGTCCCTTCACCGGTCTGACCATCGATCCCAGTGGCCGTCTCTACGGTACCGCGTTCGGCGGCGGCACTAGCCACTTCGGTACTGCTTTTGAGCTGAAGCGCTCCGGTTCGGGTTGGACGCTGGATCCGCTCTACAACTTTGCCGGCGGCGACGACGGCGAGGGGCCGATGAGCCGCGTCGTGCGCGGTCCGGACGGGGCGTTATACGGCACAACCTCAGCCGGAGGCGGAGGCGCCTGCAACACCCACAACGGCGATCTCGGATGCGGGACAATCTACAAGCTGACGCCTCCTCCGATGGCGCCAGCCTCGGTCATCGTGAACTGGTCCTCCGATGTGATCTATCGCTTCTCCGGTTCTGACGGCGCGTATCCGCAAGGCGATCTGACTTTCGATACCGCCGGCACCATCTACGGCACCACCATCAACGGAGGGTCGGCGGGTTGGGGATCCATCTATAGCCTCGCTCCAGATAACGGCGGTTGGACCCAGACCCTGCTTTATCAGCCGCAGGGGGACGGCGACGGCCAGTACGCCTGGGGCGGAGTGGTCTTTGACCGATCGGGAAATCTTTATGGCGTCTTTTCGTCGAATGGTCCCAGCGCCTATGGCGCGATCTACAAGCTCGCGCCCTCCGGTGCCGGCTGGACCGAGAGCACCGTGCATGCTTTCACCTTTCGCGGTAATGACGGCGCATCCCCTGAAGGAGGGCTGATCGCCGACGCTTCCGGAAATCTCTATGGCAGCACGGTACACAGCGCGACCGGCGGTGGAACCATCTTTGAGCTGGTTCCTTCGGGAGGAAATTGGAGCTTCGACTTTCTGCTGGGATTGAGCGGCGGAATCGACCTTGGGCCCTACGACAAGCTGGTGATGGATTCGGCCGGCAATCTGTATGGCACCACGTTCGGCGATGGCCTCTACGGACTAGGCTCGGTCTTCAAGCTGACACACTCGTCGGGCGGCTGGAGCTATACCTCCCTGCACGACTTTGCCGGCGGTACCGACGGCGCGAATCCGATGTGCAGCCTGGTCTTCGATTCCGCAGGCAATCTCTACGGAACAGCGTCTGGAGGCGGCGCACACGGCAAGGGGATAATCTTCCAAGTTGCTCCCTAAATCACTTGCTGCGGGCGGGTAGAGCACGGGACGCCGTTCTCCACCCGCGCCTCTTTACGCCGTAGAGGGAAACACTTGCTAACGCAAGAAATGCCCCACTCAAGTTTGCCTGAGTGGGGCCGTTGTACTCCTCTGCCCGATACTACTTGGGCTCCTTGCCGTGCGACTCGCCACCGCCATGCGGCTGGCTGGAAGCGTGCGATGCGCTGGAGTGCGGCGCACTCTGATGAGGAGTGCTCTGGTGCGGCGTACTCTCATGCGTTGCCGGCCGCGGAGCTGAGTGAGTTTTCTCCGCTGGGCGGCTGGTGTTGTGCGCCTCGGTAGTGCTCGGGCGCGGAGCGGTCTGATGTTCCGGCGGACGAGGCACGCTGGTATTTTCGTGCGTGGCCGGCTTCGCGTTGTGTGTTGCCGGCTCTCGCGCAGCAGTGTTCGGATGAGGCGTGGTCTCGTTGGCCGGTGGACGCGGAACGTTGTTGGAGCGCTCAGCCGTTGTCGGCCGCGCCGCATTGCCTTCGTTCGGCCGCGCCGCATTGCCTTCGTTCGGCCGCGCCGCATTGCCTTCGTTCGGCCGTGCCGTGGCTCCCTTATTCGCTTCCGGCGCCCTGGTAGCCGGCGTGTTCACGGGAGCGTTGTGCGCCGCCACCACGCCTTTGCCGCTGAATTCCGTCGGCTTAGCACTGGCGGCCACGGCCGGACGCCCATGGTTCACCGAAGCCAGCTGATTGCGGTCCTTGCTTGCCATTTCGCGATGCTGGGTCTGTGCTTCCGTCGGGCCCATGCGGCGCTCACGCTCGGCGGTCTGCTCCGAAGCGGTTGGACGCGCCTGCAGTCCGCCGGTTCCACCGTTATAGCTGACGCGGTTCACGTTCACGTTGTTGATGACGGTCTTGTTGTAAACGTTGTGGATGTTGGTGACGTTTACGTTGTTCACCGAGCGGTTGTAGTAGAAGGCGCCATTACGCCATTCGCCCCCGGCATAGCCAACGCCGGTGTAGCCAAACCCATAGTTCACGCCGCCATAGAATCCGATATGCGGGCCCCAATAGCCGGCGTGAAAGATGAAGGCCGACCCGCCCCATCCCCAGTAGCCGGGCGTCCATAACAAGCCGACAGAGGGCGCCACTACCCAGGTTCCGGGTACCCAGTAATAGCCTTCCGGACCGTAGGCCCAATAACCCGGTGTCCAGATGTATCCCGGACCAGGGCAGAGAGGCTGTGCATACACCGGCAACGCAGGCGGTGCGATGCCTACCGATACGACAACCTGAGCGGCGACAGACAACGGTACTACCACCAGGAGAAGAGCTAACAGAGACAACCGAATGCAACGGGACGCTTTCATGAGATTCCTTTCTGACAAGTGATTCAGCACTCGGCCAGTGGTCTGAATAATATAGCGGGAACCGTGTTGGCTTTTAGTTAAAACCCGCTATCTCTATGTGTAAGAACAGCCCCTTTTGAGATTAGTTGCGCAATTTCTTGGAAAGGTAACCTGCAAATTCCGCCTGGCTAGGTCACGCGAAAGCAACCAGAACGTCAACTCGCTGCAACCCAAAGTCTTACGTTTTGTTGACACATTTCATGACAACCCCATGGACACCCTGCAGATCGCTGCTGGCCGGAATTTATTGTCGTACCGAGCACAACGAAAATGGTACTCCCGCCAGTCCGCGGCAGTTGAGTTTCCCTCTCGCTTTCTCTACCATGCAAGTTTTCCGGCGCTTAAGATTCCGTGGACAAACTCCGAATCCTCATTCCGCGTGAGCAGATTGCGGCTAAGGTTGCCGAAATCGGCGCTCGCATCACCGCCGATTTCCTGGGTGAGTCCGTCGTCCTCATCGGGGTGTTAAAGGGCGCGACCATCTTTCTCGCCGATCTGGCGCGCCAGATCCAGCTGGACGCGACCTTCGATTTCATTGCCGTCTCCAGCTACGGCAACAGCCAGCAGCAGAGCGGGGAAGTGAAGCTGGTCAAAGATGTGGATTCTTCCATGGAAGGAAGAAACGTGGTCCTGGTAGAAGATATTCTCGATACCGGAGTTACGCTGGCGTATATCCGGAACCTGCTGCAGGCGCGTCAGCCGAGGAGCATGAAAATCGCCGCTTTGCTCGACAAAGTCTCGCGACGGACGCAGCCCATCCAGGCAGACTATGTTGGCTTCCAGATTCCCGACGAATTTGTCGTAGGATATGGACTTGACTTTGCCGAGCGATATCGTAATCTGCCAGATATCTGTGTTTTGGAATCGTACTCCGATGGGGCATAAGTAACTTTCCATGTCAGTGTATTCGCCCGTTGTCGCCGGAATACTAGCTCTTCCTGTAGAAGATTGGCACAGCGCTGCCAAGCTCATCGATCACACCCTTTTGAAGCCGGATGCGACCCGTGGCGAGGTCGCCGCTCTTTGCCGGCAGGCCGTGCACTATGGCTTTCATGCGGTGATGATCAATCCCGCCAACGTAGCGCTGGCAGCTTCGCAATTGCGCGGCACGCAGGTCAAAGTCGGCACCGTTGTTGGGTTTCCTCTGGGCGCGAGTCTGACCGTCACCAAGCTGGTAGAAGCCGAAGCTGCCTTGCGTCACGGTGCGCATGAGCTCGACATGGTGATGAATGTCGGGGCGCTGAAGTCGGGCGACCGCGTGCTGGTGCAGAGCGAAATCCGCAGCCTGACGCAACTGGCCCACCGGCACGGAGCGCTGCTGAAGCTGATCCTGGAAAACGCGCTGCTCAATCCCGAAGAAAAAATTCTGGCCTGCGCGTTGGCGGTTGAGGCGGGCGTCGATTTCGTGAAGACCTCCAGCGGAATGGCGGAGGGTGGCGCCAACGCTGCCGACATCGCTCTCATGCGCGGTGTAGTCGGGGTCAACATCGGCGTCAAGGCAGCCGGCGGGATTCGTACCTCCGCGCACCTGCTGGAGATGGTCGATGCCGGCGCCAATCGCATCGGCACCAGCGCCAGCGTGCAGATCGTGCAGGAGCTCGGCGCGCCTGCGGAAAACTGAGCGAGTCTGCTGTGGCCCCGCAGAGCTGGCTTGCGGAGCCTCCCTTGTAACTTGACCTGTAATTTGCCGGTGGAACAAAAATGCCCGAGAACCGGAAGAACCAGCCGCGCCGGCGCCGGCAGCGAATTGAGCCCAGGCAAGCTCCGGGTTGGAGGTCCATACTTGTCCAGAGCCGGCTTCAGCCGGCAGCACCGGGCTCTCATCGCCGCCAGGGATCCCCATGGTGCGTCTGACCGGCGTGCTGGGTATTCTCGCAATCCTGCTGTTCGCCTATATCTTCTCCACCAATCGCCGAGCGATTCGTCTTAAGACCATTCTCGTCGGCCTCGCTCTGCAATTTATCTTCGCCGTGCTGGTGCTGCGCGTCAGCTTCGGCGTGAAGGTCATGACCTTCGCGGGCGATGCCGTCGACCACCTGCTGAGCTACTCCTTCGCCGGCTCGCAATTTGTCTTCGGCGAGCTGGGCGCCAAGATGTCAAAGTTTGGCGTGGTCTTCGCCTTCCAGGTGCTGCCCATCATCATTTTCATCGCCGCGTTCTTCGCCATCCTCTACTACTACGGGGTGATGCAATTCATCATCCGCCAGCTGGCGCGCGTGATGATGCGGTTCATGGGCGCCAGCGGCGCAGAGTCGCTCAACGTTGCCGCCAGCATCTTCATGGGGATCACTGAAGCGCCGCTGACCATCCGCCCCTATCTGCCGAAGGTGACGCGCTCCGAGCTGATGACCATCATGACCAGCGGCATGGCGCACGTGTCGGGGGCGATGCTGGGCGCCTACATCCTGCTCGGTATCGAGGCACGACATCTGCTGGCCGCCGTGATCATGACCGCGCCCGGCACGATCTTGATCGCCAAGATGCTGGTGCCGGAAACCGAGCAGCCGCTGACCGCGGGCGTCGTGAAGATGGACGTCGCGGAACTGGAGGAGAAGCCGGCGAATGTGCTGGACGCGGCGACCAAAGGCACGACCGACGGGCTCTATCTCGCGCTGAACGTCGCGGCGATGCTGATCTCGTTCCTTGCCATCATCGCGCTCGTCGACGGCCTGCTCGGCGGGACGCACAATGTTCTTGCGGCCCACGGCTTCCGCTGGTTTCCCGCAAAGCTGGAAACCATCTTTGGCGTGATCTTCGCGCCCGTCGCCTGGCTGATCGGCGTCCCCTGGCATGATTGCCTCGCCATCGGGAATCTGCTGGGCACGCGCATGGTGCTGAATGAACTGGTCGCTTACACCATGCTGACGGCGCAGAAGGCCGCGCTCAATCCGCGCTCCTTCACCATCGCGACCTTCGCCTTGTGCGGCTTTGCCAATCTTGCGTCGATCGGCATCGTGATTGGCGGCCTCAGCAGCCTCGCTCCGACCCGCCGCCGCGATCTGGCGCAGCTCGGCTTCAGAGCCATGATCGCCGGGACGCTGGCGAACCTGATGTCGGCAAGCATCGTCGGACTGCTGATTCGGGGATAGGGGTTAGTGGATCGTCTTGCGGGTGGCGATTCCGAGCGAGGCCAGGCCGTTCAGGATTCGCACAACTTCCGTAGCTCTTGAGCTTAAGCGTTCCTGAATCTCAGCAGAAATGTAGCCTAGCCTCACTTTCTGCCAGGCAACAAGATCTCTGTAGCTCCGCAATCTGGTGTCGCTCATCCCGATCTCACGACGGTTTTGTTGATTAACCACGGTCCACTATCCACGGCCTCCCATTTCCGTGCCCTTCATCACACCTTCGAGTGACATCCGCACTTTGCTCCCGCCTCGCACAAAGCACATGCTCAGATGCAGGGGCCGCTCTCCGGCTCCGAAGAATCCACGTGTTCACAGACAAAGGTGCGCTTGTTGACGTTTGTTGACTACACTGTCTGCAGCCGCAAGGTTTTGCTGTCGCGGCCGTAAGTGCGCTCCCGGCTGTCGCCCACGTCCGAAATCCAAGTTCATGCGGAGGCAATTGTGGCCATTTCCAAACAGGATGCACTCGACTATCACCAGGGGACGCGTCCGGGCAAGATCGAAGTCGTCTCCACCAAACCCTGTCGTACCCAGCGCGATCTCAGTCTGGCCTACACTCCCGGCGTAGCCGACCCCTGCCTGGAGATCGAAAAGAACCCGCAGGACGCCTTTAAGTACACAGCCAAGGGCAACCTCGTGGCCGTGGTCACCAACGGCACCGCTGTGCTCGGTCTGGGCGACATCGGCGCCCTCGCCGCCAAACCTGTCATGGAAGGCAAAGGTGTCCTGTTCAAAAGATTCGCCGACATCGACGTCTTCGACATCGAGCTGAACACCAAGGATCCAGACGAAATTATCAAGGCCTGCCAGTTGCTGGAGCCCACATTCGGCGGCATCAACCTGGAAGACATCAAGGCACCGGAGTGTTTCTACATCGAGGAAATCTTAAAGAAAACCATGAAGATTCCGGTCTTTCATGATGATCAGCATGGCACTGCCATCATCTCTGGCGCGGCCCTGGCAAACGCGGTCGAGCTCACCGGCAAGCGTCTGGACCAGATCAAAGTAGTCGTCAACGGCGCCGGAGCTTCGGGCATCGCCTGCGCCGAGCATTACGTCTGCATGGGCGTGAAGCGCGAGAACATCACCCTGGTCGACACCAAGGGCGTCATCTACAAGGGCCGCAAGGAAGGCATGAATCCCTATAAGGAGCGCTTCGCGAAGGAGACGTCAGCCCGCACACTGGCCGACGCCGTGAAGGGCGCCGACTGCCTGCTGGGCCTGTCGAAGAAGGGCGCATTCACGCCCGAGATGATCGCTTCGCTGGCGCCGCGGCCGGTGGTCTTCGCCATGGCGAACCCGGATCCCGAAATCACCTACGACGAAGCGCGCGCCGTCCGCACAGACATTCTCATGGCGACCGGCCGCTCCGACTATCCCAACCAGGTGAACAATGTTCTCGGTTTCCCCTTCATCTTCCGTGGCGCGCTCGACGTGCACGCCACCACCATCAACGAAGAGATGAAGCTGGCGGCCACCTACGCGCTGGCTGCTCTGGCCAAGCAAGATGTGCCCGATTCCGTCTGCCGCGCTTATGGCGTCGAGACGCTGAAGTACGGTCAGGACTACATCATCCCCAAGCCGTTCGATCCGCGCGTGCTGGTCTGGGAAGCGGCTGCGGTCGCCAAGGCGGCGATGGACACCGGCGTCGCGCAGAATCCGGTGAACATCGACGAATACCGCGAGCAACTGGAGAAGCGGCTGGGCAAAGCACACGAGCTGATGCGCCTGATGGTCCACAAGGCGCAAGCCAATCCCAAGCGCGTGGTCTTCCCCGAAGGCAACCACCAGAAGATCCTGCGCGCCTGCCATGTGCTGATCGAAGAGAAGATTGCCAAGCCCATCCTGCTGGGCCGCAGCAATGCGATCCAGCGCACTGCGGCGGAGCTGGGCATTCCTCTCAACGGCGTGACCATTGTCGAGCCGGAAACCGCTCCGCGGCGGCAGGAGTATGTGAACGAGTTCTATCGGCTGCGGCAGCGTCGCGGCGTAACCCTGGGCGCGGCCGATGAGCTGATGAACGATCGCAACATCTTCGGCTCCATGATGGTCCGCATGGGCGACGCCGACGCTATCGTCTCCGGCGTCACGCAAAATTATCCCGACACCCTGCGCCCGGCGCTGCAGGTGATCGGCGTGCGCGATGGGATTCACAAGGTCTCCGGGATCTACATCGTCATCACCCGCAAGGGCGAGATGTACTTCCTCGCCGACGCGACGGTGAACATCGAACCGACTGCCGAAGACCTGGCGGAAATCGCGCTGTGCGCGGCGCAGGAGGCACGGCGCTTCGACATCGAGCCTCGCGTTGCCATGCTGTCGTTCTCCAGCTTCGGCAGCACCAAACATCCGCTGTGCGACAAAGTTCGCCGCGCGGCTGAGTTGGCGCGCTACGCCGATCCCTCGCTCATCATCGACGGCGAGGTGCAGGGCAACATCGCCGTCAGCGCCAAAAAGCTGGAAGCGGCCTTCCCGTTCTCCACGCTGAAAGCCGGAGCCAACGTGCTGATCTTCCCCGACCTGCAGTCCTGCAACATCGCGTGCAAGCTGCTGGGCTCGGTGGGCGGCGCGGACACGGTCGGTCCCATCCTCGCCGGGATGGCCAAGCCGGTCCACCTGCTGCAGCGCGGCGTGGAGGTGGAGGAGATCGTGAACATAGCCACCATCGCAGTGGTCGATGCTCAGGACAGCTCCATTCCCGAAGCAGGTCGCGTAGCTGCGGCGGCAGCCAGCGTGGGATAGCGTATTAGCGGCAGTAAAGTTAAGGCGCGCCAGAGATGGCGCGCCCTTTCTTTGCCGGCAACTCAGAAGACGCCTCAGAACGCCAGGAAGATCTCGCTTCCACTCTTCGGAATCTTGAGCTCAATTCCGCGCTCGTGGTTTACCGCGATGGTCTTCTTCAGGTCCAGCGCGCCGAGCGGGATGCTTTGCTCCTGTCCGCCCGCCGTCACATACAGGAAATCCGAATGAAGCATGTAGTGGTCGGCTTCCAACTGATCGCCATTGGCGAATATGAAAACGGTCTTCGGAAGAGGTTTGGCGGTAGCGGCGCTGGGTATGGGCGGCACGGTGATCAACTTTGGCTCGATGCCGCTGCCGGCTGCCGAGGAGGTCCCGCGATTGCCGGCCTCTAACGTCCCCGGCTTCGATGGCATTCCCGCCGTTCTCAGCAGATAACGCAGGTGTGCTTCTCCGCCTCCGCCACTCTGGCTGGCGGTGACGTTGCCCTCGCGGTCGATCACCACGTAGTGCGGATAGCCATGCACCCCAAAGCGCGCCGCAATGCTGTGGCCCTCACTCAGCAGAACTTCGCACGAGCGCGGGTTTGCCTGGAGATATTGCCTGACGGTGGCCTCCGGCTCGCCGTCATTCACCGCCAGCACAACCAGTCCGCTGCCGGCAAAGGCGGATTGAATATTGTCCACGGCCGGTTGATCGCGACGGCAGACCGGGCACCACGTAGTCCAGAACTGCAGCAGGACAACGCTTCCGCGAAAGGAGCTGCTGGTGACGGTTCGGCCATCGAGAGTTCTGGCTGTGAATTGTGGCGCTGGGACATTGCTGTCGGCGGCCGCGAACCCACCAAGCAATAGCAAGATCAGCAATCCATGGAGCACTCGACGAGAGGCAGCGTTCACAGTAAGCAGCATGCTAACAGCGTAGTCGTAGAGTCTCACCTTGAATGTGATACTGGTCGCGCTGGGTGGTGACTACGCCGATACTGGGGTCTTCGCCAGAACTCTCCGCAGCTGCGCCAGCACCGCAACCAGCTAGAATTGAGGATGCCTGTGTACCCTCATTCGCCGCAGCGACATACCTCAGCTTCCCTGCAGGCCGATCCTGCACACACGGCTCACCTGCTCGCCTTGGAAGACGAGGAAATCGGCGTTCGTTATCGAATCTTCAACTTCTACCTACCTCTGTTTCTCGCGTTCTGCAGCCGACGTCGCACGCTGCCCGCGGACGTTCGCGTGCTGGACTGCGGCTGTGGGAACGGAGCGAGCGTTGAATATCTCGCCTCCGCTGGGTTCCGATCGTTCGGCATCGACATCGCGCCGCTCAGGTTCGAACAGTGGACGGTACGTGTCCGACAGCCCGGTGTCGCCCTCGTTGGGGCGAACGCGGTGGCACTTCCGTTCGCCGATGGTGCGTTTGACATCGTTTTCAGCTCTGGAATGTTGGAGCATGTCGGGGTGGCGGAGGAGTGTGCGACACAGTATCGAGTCACGGCGCTGCCGGGACAACGGCAACTAAGGCAGCGATTCCTAGCTGAATGCCTGCGGGTGACGAAGCTCGACGGCATTGTCTACATCGATCACCCAAACGGTGCGTTCCCGGTTGACTTCTGGCACAACGACTGGCGAAGTCGTCCCCGTTTCCATTCGCCGCTGCAGAAGTTCCTGCCTACCTTCAGGGAAGTTGCCGGGCTATGCAAGGCGATTTCGCCAGGCTGCTCCGTGGAAGCCATCAGTCCCGCAGGACGATTCACCTTTCGCCGCTCGCAGAGACGATGGTACGGGAAGCTACTTTCAGGTGCCATGGAACGTTACTTTCAGTTACTGCGAGACGGGCCATTACATTCCTTGGCAGCTTCGCCGCTAAATCCATACTTGGTAATTCGCATCGAGCGCCATTGAGCCTAACGCCGGGTGCCCCATCCAAGTCGACTTTGCTTGGGTGGGAGACAGACTATTGTACGGCGACTCTCCGCGCGAGCACGCGCCGCAGCTGCGACAGCACGGCAACCAGCAGCGCGAGCGACAACCACCAGGTCATCATCGCCAGGTGCACAACCCAGGCCGGCGCCGCGCCCACCCGCTTCAGCAGGAAGGGCAGAAAATTCCATGTGGTGATGTGTGTGTAGTCCCACGGGTCCCAGTGCATGGCGAAGTTGTCCATCATCCGGCCGCGCGCGAAGTCCACAATGTTCTTCAGCCGCTGCACGATGACAAACGTGGGATGGCCGAGCGTCTCCATCTGGTAGATCTCCAGCGGCAGCCAGAACGCGAGTGATGCCAGTTGCACCACGCCGCTGATCGCACATAGTGCGAGGCCGGTGCTCCACACGAACTTGCCCAGCGCCGCTCGATACCGCAGC
>Ga0335081_10008909_pt1 | contig 16109 bp, 15 predicted proteins | sample Lox_Sample_35_FD_206713 | JGI IMG/M metagenome (GOLD analysis project Ga0335081, IMG submission 206713) | Soil microbial communities from Loxahatchee National Wildlife Refuge, Florida, United States - Lox_Sample_3.5 | ecosystem: Environmental > Terrestrial > Soil > Wetlands | place: USA... | reverse complement strand
ATATGGCGGTCGCGGCCGGAACCATGCGAATGCATCTCGAAAACGGCTTGGGAACGCGCGGCGTCACCGCGAAGGGCGTCGTCGCGCCGGCGGCGCAAGCGGCGATCATGCCGCGCGTCGGCGGCGTCGTGCAGTCGCTGGATTGCGACGTCAAGACGAGGGTCACGGCGGGCCAAATCTGCGCGAAAATTGGCGCCCAACAATATCAAACGATCGTCGATGAAAAAACGGCCGAGGTGAAATCCGCCAAGGCGCTGTTAGGCAAGCGTGAAGCGGACCTGTCCAGGGCGAAGGCGGAGGTGGAGCGTCGCGAGGCGTCGCCCGATCGGCGCTTGTCCGCCAGGAAAGCGACCGACAAAGCGCGCGCGGCTTTCGAGAGCGCCCGAAACCTGGCCGAGGCCGAAAAGGCGAAAGTCGGCGAACTCGCATTGGCGCTTCAAAACGCCGAGATCAACCTCGGCGCCGCCAACGTCGTCTCTCCAATCGACGGAATCGTGGTGGCGCGCAATGTGCGTCTGGGCCAAACGGTCGCGCCCGGCGCCAATACGCCGCTTTTCATCGTCGCGGCGAATAGCGACGTCGCGCAGCTCCAGGTCTCGCTCCGCGCGAGCGACGTCGGCCAAGTGCGGATAGGCGACAAAGCGGTTATTACCGTCGCGGCGTATCCGGGCCGCGAGTTTTCCGGCGAGGTGTCGCAAATCCTGCCCGTCGAGCCAACCGGCGGGACCAGCTTGGCTGCCAGCGTCATTATCACCGCGCCAAATCCGGATGGCCTGCTCGAGTCGGGCACGCCGGCGATGGTCAGAATCGTGACCAGGTGACGGGGTGACGTCGTCAACCGGCGCGACCAACGCCGGGAATATTGCGGCGAGAGCCGCTGAGGGAGTCGCCTCACATTTCGTGCTCTGTGAATGCCGGTGGCGGCATCTTGCGGGCTCGCAACAGTTCTGCGGCTGCGCGGCCGCACATCGCTCGCTTTAGAGTATTTAGTCGATTGATTTGCCGTTCTATTTGGTGATCGCTCCACGGATCCGCCGCCGCATCGCGTTCCTGACCGCGCGGATGTCTTGTCATACGATTTCCTATACCTGCTGGACGATTGGGTTAACATCTGATCGTCGCGTCTGGCGGCCCTACGGTTTCCAGGTATGGCGCTTTTTGGACGAAGCGTTACGATCGTCAACCAACCAGATCCCAGACGCGCGTTGGTTTTTCCGAACAGTCGGAAGGGCCACGTCTTCGCGCGCCGCGTATAGGACAGGAAAGTCGCCATGCTCAGCATTGCCCCCGGCCGGCGTCGATGTCGGCCAAGCTTATCTCGACCTCGGTTTCTTTCCTTCGCCAAGCCCATACGGGTCGCCAACACGCAAGAGGGTATCGACAAGATCGTCCTTGCGCTGTGCGCCAAGGGCGTCAGCAAGGTCGTTTTGGAAGCCATTGGCTCCTATGGGCGCAAGCTTATTCGAAGGGCACACGCCTTCACGCCTACTCCCTACTCCACAGCATCATGCCTCAGATTAAATCATTGATTTTCTTGAAGACCAATTCTCACGCCAAGATGGCTCCCGACACCCCATTTTCAGAACGCCGGCACGGGCGAAGGTGACCCTAAGAGACCTCCGCGGAACGCGGCCGTCCTCGACGCAGATCGCAAAGACCCCGAGATGAGCGAAGCCAAACTAGAAAGTCCTTCCGAGTCGGCTTCTGCTTTCGTATAGAGACCATCTACCGAAAGGATTCTTCAAATGCTCCGTCAGATGCTGTGCCCTATCGGCCGAAGTTCGGAGTTTGTCGGTTCGTCGCTTCACAGTCTTCGAATTTGTCGAGCCGTCGAGTCTAGGCGGATTCGGAGGCCAACGTTGGCGTTGCAAACAATTTTATTTCGACGCCGCGGTGAGCGCGACAAACATGACGTTCAGTTCGGACCCGACGCTACAAGGGGCGGAAGACGAATTCTGACGCTGATATGCCCGATGTCAACTTCTCTCGCGGGCTGCGCAAGCCACGGCGCGCCGACTTACCCGATCGTGGGCGCGTTTTTCCCGGGGTGGATGTTTTGCGCCGTTATGGGGATTGTCGGCGCGATCGCCGCGCGAGGCCTGTTCGTCGTCACTGGGCTCAACCGCGTTCTTCCATTCCAGCTTTTTGTGTGTTCGTCCTTGGGTGTTATGATCGCAACGCTGGCCTGGATTCTCTGGTTCGGGCGGTGAACGTCCCGAAAGCTTTAGGGGTGCGAAGCCCTCTCCACCGCGAGAGCAAATGGACCGAGGATGATGCAGTCGAGCGTTTCCAAATTCGTGGCGGCTTTAAGTCGTCGGCTCGGCGAGGCGAGCGAAGCGGTCAAGCGGGCGATCGGCGCCATTCCCATTGGAAAATTGATCTCGATCGCGATCATAGCGGGCGGCGTCGCCATGGTGGTATATGTCGAGCGCCGGCTTTCGGAATATCCTTACACCGACGACGCCACGATAGACGCCGACGTCGTGCATGTGGCCGCGGCGGTGGGCGGCAGAATCATCGAACTCCCCGTGACCGAGAATGCGAAAGTCTCCAAAGGCGATCTCCTTTTTCGTTTGGATCCGGAGCCTTATCGTCTAGCGGTGGAACAGGCCGAAGCCAATCTGGAAGTCGCGATCGGCGCTCTCGACACGCGGCGGCGAACCATCGCCACCGAGAAATCCAACGCGATGATCGCCGCTGAGCAGGTCAGGCGCGCGCAAACCAACTTGCAGCTCGCGTCGCGAACCACCGAGAGGCTTCGGCCCCTAGCGGACAGGTCTTTCGTCCCGACTCAGCAATTCGATCAGTCCGAGACCGCGCAGCGCGACGCCGCGACTTCCCTTCGGCAGGCGCGAGAGCAAGAATCCGCGGCGCTTCATGCCATAGGCACTGATGAAGCAGCGGTCGCGGCGGTGGAAGCGAACAAGGCGGCCTTGGGGATCGCGCGACGGGCGCTCGATGACACCGTCGTCCGCGCATGGCATGACGGCCGCGTCGTCGGCCTTAGCGTCTTAGCCGGCGAGATGGTGATTCCGTCGCAATCGCTCTTCACTCTCATCAGCACGGAGGAATGGTACGCCGTCGCCAACTTTCGGGAAACCGACCTGCGCGCCATTTCGGTCGGGGATTGCGCGACCGTCTTTTCGATGATCGACAGACGCAAGCCAATCAAAGGCGTAGTCGAGGGCGTCGGATGGGGCGTGCTCGATACGGACCGCGTCAATCTTCCCCGTTCCGTGCCTTATGTGCAGCGATCAATGAATTGGGTGCGCGTGGCGCAGCGCTTCCCGGTGCGCATCCGCCTCCAACAACCGCCCGAACAGCTCGTGAGGCTGGGGGCGAGCGCGGTGGTCGAGATAAAGCATGGCGACGCTTGCTCTTAAGTCCAGAGCGCGACAACTGGAACAGTTGTCGCGCCTTCTCGAGCCGTTTCCGGGACGGCTGGAATTCGCGGTCAGAGTCGCGGCCATTTGCGCCTTAACGGCGCTCGTCGTGGAAATCTATCAAACGCCCGACGCCGCCCTCACGACATATATCGTCTTCTTTCTCAACAAGCCGGATCGCACAGCCAGCCTCATCCTTAGCGTCGCGATGATTCTGATGATGACCCTCATCATCGGCGTCGTCTTCCTCGTGGCGATGGTCGTCATCGACTATCCCTCCTGGCGCGTCGCCAGCATGACTACACTCTCATTCGGTCTCCTCTTTTTGGCGTCGGCGAGCAAGTTGCGTCCCGTCGGGGCGACGGTCGCCCTTATCGCGGCCTACGCCCTCGATCTGCTCGGGAGCGTTCCAGGCGGCGAGTTGGCCACGCGAGGGCTGCTATATGCTTGGCTTTTTATCGGGATTCCGGCGGGAGTGTCGCTCGTCGTCAACCTTTTGTTCGCGCCGTCTCCGAGCGCGCTTTGCGAGCGCGAGTTGGCGCGTCGCCTTCGTCTCGCCGCGGCGATGCTACGCGCGCCGACCGATGAGACTCGGGAGGAATTCACCAAATGTCTGCGCGAAGCCAATGGTGAAATCGAGAAGCGGCTGAGGCTCGCTTCCATGGAAAAGAGCGCGTCGTCCGGGGAGATCGAAGCGCTCCGCCGCGCGGCCGCGTCCAGCTTCGAGATTATTTCCCTGATTGATGTCGCGGAAAGCGACCACCATGCGGCGCTTCCTTCCGCGCTGCGCGGGCGGCTGTCTCTCGTGCTCGATTCCTTAGCGGGCAAATCATATGCGGGCGGGTCGTCGGTCAACATCGACTTCGAGGTCGCGAGCGAGTCGCCTCTCTCGCCGCTTGCCGTCGAGGTCGTCTCCCGTATGAAAGGAGCTGTCGCCGCCTTTAGGGAAGCCGAACCAAAGTCTTCCTCGCGGCGAGACAACGCTCGCATGACGCCTCGCGCTCCCGAGGCGAAGAAATCGAGCGGTTTCTTTTTGCCGGACGCCTTCACGAATCCGGATCACGTCCATTACGCGCTCAAGACCACCGCGGCCGCGATGTTTTGCTATGTCGCCTACTCGTTGCTGGACTGGCCTGGAATTCACACCTGCTTTCTCACCTGCTACATCGTTTCCCTTGAGACGACCGCCGAGACGATAGAAAAGCTGACGCTTCGAATATCGGGCTGCCTCATGGGGTCCGCGGCCGGCTATGCCGTGATTGTGTTCCTCACTCCCTCCCTTACGTCCATCGGCGATCTCTTAGCCGTGGTGTTCGTGGGAGCGTTCGCGTCGGCGTGGGTCGCGGCCGGGAGTCCGCGAATCTCATATGCCGGATTCCAGATCGCCTTCGCGTTCCTTTTATGCGCCATCCAAGGTGCCGGCCCTTCATTCGATTTAGTGACGGCGAGGGATCGCATCATCGGCGTGTTATTTGGAATTCTGGTCGTCTATCTGGTCTTCGCCAGCATCTGGCCGGTGAGCGTCGCGAAGCGCATCGACCGCGGGATCGGCGACATGATGCGGCGGATGGCCGCGTCGCTGACCATGGGCAGTCGACCATCGCGCGGCTCCGACATGTCGGAGCTCCAGCAGATGCTCGGCGGCGTCGAGGAGGATCTCAAGGTGGCTCGATATGAGCCATTGTCCACTCGCCCCCCAAACGAATGGCTGGAGCGCCGGCGTCAGGCCGTCGAGCAAATCGGCGCGCTTCTTGGAATGGCGTGGTTGGCCGTGGATGATAATCCTTCGCTGGCGGCGACGACCGGGACTCGCCTCAAGAGGCTCGCCGAGCGCGTCAGCCCTCCGGACCCGGAGCAACTCCCGCCGGATGGGGAACTCGCTGCTCAAAGCGCGCCGCCGACAAAAGGCCCGGAGTCGGCTCGGCAGCCGTTAAGTGAGATGCTAGAACGGCGTGTGTAAGCGCTCGCTTTGGCTGGCGGGGGAATGAACCCCCCCCCTCGACAGGGGGATCATGCGTCGCCTTAACGCCCTCGTTGTGCTCGTGCTCCTAAGCGCGCTGCTTGCTGGTTGCGCGTCGTCCGCTATCGAAATGGCGCCCGAACGACCGGATCGTCCGTGGACGCCCGCCACAACGAGCGCCGGCGAAATCGTTCCGGACGAAAAGCCCCCTCCCGAGCAGCCGAAAAGCCAAACCTTCGTGCTTCCGTCCAACACGGCGCTCGCCGAACTCCCCCCTCCCTTGGAGTTCGACCGCCAAAAGGTCTATTCGCTGGCCGAACTGATCGACATCGCGCAATCGAACAACCCCTCGACGCGCCGCGCCTGGAACGCCGCGAAGGAGGCGGCGCTGGCGGCTGGCATCGCCAAAAGCGCCTACCTGCCGAGGGTCACGGCCACGGCCGTCGGGGGATGGCAAATGCTCCAAAGCGCCCCCGTGGTGGAGACGGCGCGCGGCACGCTTTCCTCCGTGTCCGTCGAGTGGCTTCTGTTCGATTTTGGACAAAGAGCGGCGGTCGCGGAAGCGGCCAGTCAAGGGTCCGTCATCGCGAACATCGGCTTCACGGCGGCCCATCAACAGTTGATCCACGAGGTCAGCTTGGCCTTTTACGCGAATTCCGCGGCGCGCGCCCGCGTCGGCAATGCTTCGCAATCGCTGACGAACGCTCAACATGTCGAGATCGCCGCGGAAGAACGGATGAAGAGGGGAATCGGAACGGTGGTCGAGGCGGCGCAAGCCCGTCAAGCGACGGCGCAAGCGAGATTGGGCCTGATCCAGGCCCAAGGGGCGGCTCAGAACGCATATCTAAGCCTCCTGTCGGCCATGGGCGTCTCGCCTCGGACCGAGATAAGAGTCGCCGACGCCGCGGATCGAAAACTCACGCCGGCCTTGGCCGACTCCGTCGATAAGGTCATTTCGGAAGCTCTCGCCCGGCGACCAGACATCCTCGCCGCCTATGCGGCCCAAAAAGCGAGCCTCGCCAACGTCGTCGCCGCTGAAACCGATTTCCTGCCGAAACTGTTCACCGCCAGCACCGGCTCTTACAACAGCGGAACTGTAAGCATCTCTGGAATTCCGGGAATCGGCAATCTCTCGTCGGTCTCAAATCTCTCGGAAAGAGGGTACGGCGCCACCGTCTTGGCTGGGGTCGCGTTCCCTCTTTACGACGCCGGCGAACGGGACGCCGTATTGAAGCAAGCCGAGGCCAAGGCGGACAGCGCGAAATTGACGCTCACGCGGACGCGCGACGAAGCCGTCAGGCAAATCGTGCTGTCAAATAACGGGCTGCGCACCAGTCTCTCCGCGCACAAGGCGTCGACGGCGCTCTCGTCCGCCGCTCAGACCACGTTCAATGCCACGCTTGCGGCGTTTCGCAGCGGCGTGGGCCCGATTACCGACGCCATTTCGGCCCAAACCGCGCTTCTGCAAGCGCGAAATGCTTCAACGGACGCTTACAGCACGGCATTGGCCGCGGCGGCCACCTTAGCCTTGTCCACGGGCTCGCTGGGCGCGGCTCCACCTTGAGAATGCAAAAAAGACGGAGGGCAATGTGACAGCGACGCCGGACAAGATAGGCCCTTCTCGCCGTGGCGGTGAGGTGAGGTTTGCGATAGGCTTCCAATAGACGTCGCGGCTGTTGCGGCGAGCGTCTCGCGCCGCGTGAAGCGCTCTCCGACTTGGCAAATCCCCGTTGAGACTGGACCGACCCCAATTAGCTGCAAGGCGCGCGCTGGCTGCGAGGCCGACAATACACTAAAATGGAAATTAAGCCTTGATCAGTGAAGGTCGGTCAGTTTGACGCATCGGCGGAAACGAGAATGATAAGGGAGTTGTTCGCTTTTGCCGAGACAATCGCGCGCGATCCGCTGGTCGGCGCATTCGTCATCATTTTGGTCGGTGTGCTGGTAAGTCGATACCTTTTCCAGCGACAGCTGATTTGGCGCGCCACTGCAAGGGTCGTCTTTCTTATTCTGCTGACCCTCATTCTCGTGAACAATGGAATTATCCCTTATCAGCCGCTGGATGCGAGCGGCGACACGCTACATGCAGTCATAGCGGGGACGTTGAAGATCGCTTGGTGGCTTTGGGCGGCTTGGTTCTTGGTCGCCGTAGTCCGCATCGTCGTCGTGATTGAACGCCGACCGCGCGACGGCAAGCTGGCGCAAGATCTCATTTCTGTTCTAATCTATTTGGCTGCGGTCTTCGCCATCATCGCCTATGTCTTCGATCTCCCCATCCGAGGCCTGCTCGCCACCTCAGGCGTCATCGCCATCGTCCTCGGCCTCGCGCTTCAAAGCACGTTGAGTGATTTATTTTCAGGAATCGCGATCAGTCTCGGCCGACCATATGGGCCGGGCGATTGGATCGCTATCGAGGGCGGCACGGAGGGCCAGGTTCTCGAAATGAATTGGCGAGCAACGCACGTCTTGACGCCCAGGAACGATCTCGCGATCGTGCCGAACAGCATCATCGCAAAATCAAAAGTCGTGAATGAAACTTTCCCCTCCAGCATCCATGGAGTCACCATAGCGGTCCAGCTCGACTCCAATACACCTCCGGCGAGCGGGATAAGCATCATAAATCTTGCCCTCCTCAACTGTAAATCTATCTTGGTCAATCCGCGTCCGACCATTCGAGTCGCCTCGATGAACGCCTCGCAAACGGGATATGAACTCACATTCTTCGTCGAGAAGCATGGATTGGAGACAGCGGCTCGGAATGAATTGTTCGATCACATCTTTCGACATGTATCTGCGTCTGGCGCGCATCTGGCGTCCAATGATAATGGTCCATCTCAGGCTCACGATGGAGAGATTTTGAACGCCGGGCGGATTGAACCTCACCGAGCGCTTGATTTAACGGCCCTTTTTGGCTCCTTGACGCTGAAAGAGCGAGCAATGATCGCTTCAAAGTTGAAGTGTGCGTTCTACGAGACGGGTGAAACATTGGTAGAGCCAGGAACTCTGCTGCATTCGCTTTATATTGTTGGCGCTGGCGTCCTTTCGGTTAAACAGAACCTGGACAGTGGCGGCGATGTGGAGGTGCTACGTTTTGGACCTGGAGATTACTTCGGAGAGGTCAGCTTGCTGACGGGGACCTCCGGCCATGCGAGCATTGACGCGCTCGCTCCTTCCACCGTCTATGAGCTCACGAAATCCGACCTTGCTCCGGTTCTGGAGTCTAACCCGCGAATCGCGCAGGATCTCAGCAGAGTTCTGGCTCAACGGCAATCAGCTGGTCGGGCATTCGCTTCCGCCGGGGCCGACAACACCCAGCTGTCGAGAGGCTTGAGCATCTGGTTCTCCGAACAGATACACGCGTTGTTCCAGCTTGGCGGCGGACAGAAGGAGGATAGCGATGCCAAGTAAACGCTTAAACCGGTCATCAAGCCGGACTCGGAGGCAGGGCTCCCGGGTTCAATCGCCGTGATCGACGCGCCGCTGTTCTGCGCTATCCCGAGTCTAAGCGCGATCCGGCGAGGAACGGGAGTGGTCGCCGCACCGAGGCCGACATATCCGCGGCGGAAGCGCCCATGCTGGATGATCTCGCCCGGCATGAGCTCTGCGGTGTTGGAGGCGATCGCGAAGGGAATGCCCTGGGCGCCGCAAATGATCGCGGCATTGACGCTAATGACCTCGTCCGCCGTCGACACCAAGGGCCCGCCGGAGGTACGGAGAACCAAGCACAAGAGCGGCGACAAGCGCCGTAGGGCGCCGCGAGAGCCTATCTCTGTTCCACCTTTGCCCTCGTTCAAGGGTGCAAAGCACGGAGATCGGCCAAAAACGGATCGCGTCCAGCCGGCATCGCGCAAATCAGAACCGCGTGACGAAGAGATAAACAGCGACGCAATAGAGCACGGGGAGCCAAGCCTCGGATGCGATCGTCACGAGCGACCACATGAAAAGAGCGCCCAAGATCGCCCACACGACCAACAGCGCCGGCGACCCGGAACTCGTTAGGCGCAGCAGCCTGGGCTGAGCCGCTTTCCATTCGGGCGGCGCCTCACGGGGCGCCTCATTGGTCGGCGGCTCGCCCTTCACGATGAATCGCGCAATATCGTTCCAATGGGCTTCGCGAATGCCGGCTTCATGCGCTCCGACGACGAATTTGGCTTCGTGCAGGTTGGGATGGCGCGCCTCTCGGCGATGTTCGTCGAAACCGTCGTAGCCGGCGCTGCCGATGTCGAACGCCGTGAATGTCTGAAACGCTTTCGCGAAAATCGCGACGACCCAATCCTCGGTGGCGACATAATTCAGAATCCTGTCGACCTGTCCGGGCCGATCTTCCGATTTGTCGGGTAAGAGCGCGCTCCAGGGATAATCGCAGCGCACGACGCTGCCCGCGAATACGACATTGTGGAATTTCGCCGCCGGATAGTGCAGCAGGGCGCGCGCCAGAAGATAGGCGCCGTTGGAATGCCCGACATAGGAGAATTTCGCTCCAGGATAGAGCGCGCGCATTAACACGTAATGATCCATGAGCCAACCCGTCTTCCAATGGCGGACCCACGGTGCCACGAAAGGAAATATCGCGAAATAGCCATAGGTTCCCGTGAAGGAGCGAAACACGCGCCGCTCCCGCTCGCCTTCCTGTTTGACGGCGCGCGCGATCTTGTGAGTCCAGAACCCTTTGTCGCGGATGCCATGGATCACGAACACGACGTCGGTGACCTTCTCGTCCGGCGTGGCGGACAGCGTATCGGCCATGTGAGTGCGAGCGACGGCGATTTTTTCGAGATCGTCGTGACTGTCCCATGCGGCTTTCGCCATCAACAAAAACAGCGCCTCGTCCGTCAGAGACGATTCTCGACAAACGTCGGCGAGGGATTTTCCGCCGAGCGCGTCCTCCAGCAATTTGCGTTGGTCCTCGTCCGGCTTGCGCATCTTTATGGCGCCGTGATGCGTGGTGTCCGGCGTCTCGATCAGCACAAAGGAGGCGCTGTCGCCCTTGTGGACGACGATATCGACCGCGTCATCCGGCGAAACCAGATCATCGATAGCGCCCAATATCTGAACCACGAAAATCGCGGGCAGGGCCTCGCAAGTGGAGAATCGACCCCCACGACCGCTCAATTCTCGAGCGCGCGCCGCACGCTTTTCCACGAGCCGGTTCGATCTCGTCAGGGCCAACCATTCGAGACGCGTTTGGACAATGAACGGCTGGCCTTGCCGCATGGCGTACAAGGTCGGGACCGGCAGTCGGAGCATCGCGACGATCGCGCAACACCAGGAACCGAGCGTCCAGAACGCCGACTGAAACCAATCGCGCGCGATTTCAGGGGCCCATCCGCGACTCATTCCCGCCAGCAAGACAATCCGCTCGACGCTTCCGGCCCAGTTTCTTTCGAGCCCCTTCAAATCCTGCGCGAAAGGGGCCTCGGCGGTCTCGCCATGTGCGACTATGGCGACCTTGCGCGCGATTACGGCGCTAGCACTATAACCGACCAGAATGAGACGCTCGTAAGCGCCGCCGTCGCCTCGCCGCTCGCGATCGGCGAGCGCCTTGTCGATTTCTTCGACGACGTTGCGAACGATTTGCTCGACCGGGGTCGTTCTGAACAGACCGAAAAAGCCGCCGTAAGGCAAAACAGGCGCGAGGATGTCGAGATCCTCGGATCGCTCCCCGATGGCGTTCGAAACCCCATGCATTTCTTTCGGCGAGCCGTGCGGGCCGTGCAACACAACGGCCAATTCGCGTCCGCTTCCGCGTTTGGTCAGCTGAGATTTCATCAGTTCGCTCCTCCGGGATCAAATGCGGGGGGGCGTATGCGAACATTGCATCCTCCGCGATATCAAATGAATCGCCAGCCCTGAGGATACATCGCGCGCGATATCCGCGCAGTATGTAAGCCTGGCCGCCCGCTGTCTTCCCGCTTCGCCATCAGTAATTGGACACGGGTTGCGACCTTACCGAAAGACCTCACCGCTCGAGGGAAGCGGGTGGGAGCTCCCGCCTCCCCCGAGTTGGGCCAGCGCCGCCGTCGACGTATTCAAAGCGACACAGCGGCCTCCACCCCCCTTCGTTTTCAAAACGCCCACGGCCTCGCGTTACGGAACGCCGCCGGGCCGCTGATCCAACGAACCCTTCATTCAACAGATCGTCTCCAAGGGGCAGTCTGAGAGCGCCGAAAAGTGGGAGCTTACTGCGAGGTGATCATCACGTTTCGAGGGCCACACGCGCTTTCACGGCGGACTGAACCTTTTCGAACGCGCGCAGCTCGATCTGGCGCACACGCTCCCGCGAGACGCCGAGCTCGTTAGAGAGCGTCCCGAGCGTCATCGGATCGTCGACAAGCCGCCGCGCCGCGAAAATGCGGCGCTCGCGCGGATTGAGCGCACCGAGCGCGGTTTGCAGAGCATCGAGACGGTTCCTCGCCTCCTCGCGCTCCACAAGAGTGACTTCCTGGCTCGCTGCGTCATCGACAAGCCAGTCCTGCCATTCGCCCTCGCTTTCCTCGCGCATGGGGGAGTTGAGCGAGGCGTCGCCCGCCATCCGCCGGTTCATGTCGACGACATCCCGTCCGAGTACGCCGAGCCTCTCGGCGATCTTCTCGACTTGATCTGGCCGCAGATCGCCCTCATCGAAGGCCGAAATTTGGCTCTTCGCTCGCCGCAACTTGAAGAAAAGTTTTTTCTGGTTCGCTGTCGTTCCCATCTTCACGAGCGACCAGGACCGCATGATGTATTCGTGAATAAGAGCGCGGATCCACCACACGGCGTAAGTCGCCAAGCGAAAGCCCCTCTCGGGCTCGAAACGCTTGATCGCCTGCATCAGGCCGACATTGCCTTCTGAGACAACCTCGCTAATCGGCAAGCCATAACCGCGGTAACCCATCGCGATCTTGGCCACGAGCCTCAAATGCGAGGTGACGAGCTTATGCGCTGCCTCGGAATCCCGATGCTCTCGCCAGCGCTTGGCCAACACATATTCCTCTTGCGGCTCCAGCATCGGGAACCGTCGGATCTGATCGAGATAACGAGCAAGTCCACTGTCGTCCGAGATCATTGGCGCTGAGGCAGCCATTCCACTTCTCCTGTCAAATTCCGATTGCCAGCAACCTCGATGGGCCAACTCACACGCGCATTCGACGCAACGTGTCGATCCGTGGCTTTCAGATCGTCCATGGCCCATCGTCGCCGAAAGCCGCACGGCGGTCCTCTTTCGTATCTTGGGTCCTCGTCACGGGCTGGTTATGAGCAACCGGCAAACTCAAGCCCATCCGATGCGGTCGCAGGCGCGAGACGACAGAAGCAACAATCCGGATCAAGCTGACATCGCCGCAACGATGAAGCTGACCTGAGGGACAGGCATAGGAGGCGCTCGCAAAGACGAGAAAACCGCCCAGCACGAGAAGAATGCCACCGAGCCTTTGACTGACGACGCGAACGAACGTGCTCATCGGTTCCTCCTTTGACAATTCATCCCCCAAGCGGGGACACAAAGGAGACCGGCGATCGGTTCGTTTTATTCCCGGCGCCACGTTTAAAAGATTCGAACGGGCTCCCAAACAAAGGGCAATTGCGCGGGAATAAGCCCGTCCATTCCCGAGTCTCCCCTCTGACCGGCGCTGGGCCCGCCGACGACAGGAGGCGAAGATGGGCAAGGATGTAACAGACATCTTTATCGAGCAAATCATGTGGTTCCCCGGCGTCCAGGAAACCCGAGGGGAAATGTTCGGCGAGCGATCGTTTCGAATCGACGGCAGGGAATTTCTTCACGTCCATGGGCGTTCGACACTGCATCTCCTGCTTTCGATGGAGGCCAAGTCCGAGGCCATAGCGCGCGGGTTGGCTCATCAACACCCCTACGCTCCACGAAGCGGCATGGTGGAATTGCGGCTGCGCAGGGAGGACCAACTCGGGGCGGCGCTCGGATTGGCCAAGCAATCTTACGACAGTCGAATCCAAAAGGCCGCTGCTCAGGCCGCGCAATTGTGACGACCAATGCAATTTGACCCGATCACGCGGGAGTAAACCCGACATGCGGTTTCCCTCGGAATCGAATCTGACGCGAGCGGGCGGGAATAAACTCGCCTGTTCCCGAGTCTTCCCAAGGACCGGCATCGAGCCGGCTACAGGAGGTAAAGATGGACAGCGATCGAAAAGGCAATGGCATAGACCGCCGGCAAGCGCTCGAATGCATGGCGTGGGGCGGGACTGGGCTCGTGTGGACACTCACCGGAGGCGTGCCAGGAGCGAAGCTCATCGGCGAGGCGCAAGCCGCAGCGAGCGGTTTTTCCTTCGTCCAAATCTCGGACAGCCACATTGGCTTCGACAAACCGGCCAACCCCAACGCGCTTGGCACGCTGGAGGAAGCGATCGCCAAGATTGGCGCGCTCTCGACGAAACCCGCCTTCATGATTCACACCGGCGACATCACTCATCTCTCCAAACCGCAGGAATTCGACGACGCGGAGCAAACGATCGCGCGCGCCAAGCTCGACGTGCATTATGTTCCGGGCGAACACGACATCATCGACGAAAACAACGGCCAAGCCTATCTCGATCGCTACGGCAAGCTCTCCAAGGGCAAAGGCTGGTATTCCTTCGACCATGGCGGCGCGCATTTCGTCGGCCTCAACAATGTCTTCGATCTGAAGGCGGGCGGCATGGGCAATCTCGGCCCCGAACAACTCGCCTGGCTCGCCGACGATCTGAAGAGCAAGAGCGCATCGACGCCGATCGTCGTCTTCGCGCACGTCCCCTTGTGGACCGTCGCTCCCGAATGGGGCTGGGGGACGCAGGATTCGGCGCAGGCGCTGAAATTGCTAGCGCGATTTGGGTCGGTGACGGTGCTCAACGGCCACATTCACCAGCTCATGCAGAAGGTCGAAGGCAATGTGACCTTCCATACGGCGCGCTCGACCGCCTTTCCGCAGCCGGCGCCCGGCACGGCGCCGGCCCCTGGCCCGAAGCTCGTTCCAGCGAGCGAACTGCACGGATTGCTCGGCATTACGAGAGTCGGGGTGCGGCGAGGGCAAGGCCTGCTCGCCATCATCGATTCGTCCTTGGCCAGCTGAAGGAGGGACCATCATGATTGGCACCTCGATTCGCGCCCTGGCTGTTGCGACGCTTCTCGCGGGCCTTACCGCGGGCAGCGTCCGCGCCGAAGAAGCGACGATCAACATCGACAATTTCGCCTTCACTCCCGCCGAGACGACGGTTAAGGCCAGCACGAAGGTGCGGTTCGTCAATCACGACGATATTCCGCACACGATCGTCCTCGCGAACGGCAAGGTCCGCTCGAAGGCGTTGGATACGGACGACAGCTTCGCCTTCGTCTTCGACAAGCCAGGCGAATTCGTCTATTTTTGCGGACTGCATCCGCATATGAAGGGCGAGGTCAAGGTGACGCCTTGACGGTAGCGAATGGTGAAACGTGACCAGCCAGACGGCGCGGCGGCGCTTTACAGAACAAGTGCTGCCGCATCTCGACGACGCCTATTCGCTGGCGCGCTGGCTGACGAGCAGTGCGACCGACGCGGAAGACGTGGTTCAGGACACATGCCTGCGCGCGTTGAAGGCGCTGGAAGGCGCGCCGGTGGAGAGCCCGCGCGCTTGGCTGCTCGCGATCGTTCGCAACACGACGTTCACCTGGCTCGCCAAAAACCGACCCCATCTTCTTGTGCTGGCAGGCGGCCAGGAGGAGGCTCTCGCACATCAGGGCGCTTCGGAGGAGCTATCGCCGCCGACGCCCGAAGAAGCGCTGATCGCCAAGGCGGATCGCGACAGCGTCACGGCAGCGATCGACGCGCTGCCGATTCAGTTCAAGGAGGCCCTGGTGATGCGTGAGATCAACGGGCTCTCCTATCGCGAGATCGCCGAGACGATCGGCGCGCCGGTCGGCACGGTCATGTCGCGGCTCGCAAGGGCGCGGACGCTGATGGTCGACAAACTGGGGGCGCGCCGTGACCAACTCTGATCGCGAGGATCGCTTGCTCTTGCTGCACGCCGCGCTCGACGGTGAACTCGACGCGCTGGGCGCGCTTGAAGCGGAGCGCGCGCTCGGGAGCGATCCGATATTGGCGGCCGAATATGCGCGGCTCGAAGAGCTTCGACGCGCGATCCGCGCGCATGCGCCGCGCGAAACTGCGCCAGAAACTTTGCGCGCGCGTGTTCTAGCGTTGACGGCCGACGACGAGGCTGCTTCTCCAGTTGTCGCTCTCAAGCGTCCTCAAGTCGAACGCCCCACTTGGCGCGCCTTCGCCGCGGCGATCGCGGCGACGATCGTCGTCACGCTCGGATTGCAGACTTTGGTTTCGACCAGCAGCGCGCCGGACGACGCGGCCCTTGACGTTGTGGCTGGCCACATGCGCGCGCAGATTTCCGGTCAGCCGGTCGACGTCGCTTCCAGCGATCGCCACACGGTCAAGCCCTGGCTCGCCGCCAAGCTCCCCGTCGACACAGTTATCGCAAACCTCGCCCGCGACGGATTCGAGCTCCTCGGCGGCCGCATCGATATTGTCCGCGGCGCGCCCGCGCCGACGCTCGTCTATAAGCGCCGACAACATTTCGTGTCGCTTACGGAGCTGCGTCCCGCTATCGGCGACTATCCGACGACGCCGCGTCACAAGACTGTGGACGGCTATCCGGTTGTCGTCTGGCGAGACGACGCGCGCGCCTATGCAGCGGTTTCCGATATAGACTTGGCCGAGCTCGACGCTTTCGTCGCCGCCTTCCGCAAGGCCACCGCGAGTCAGCCGGAGCCTGGAGGCGGGACCGAGAGT
>Ga0335081_10008908_pt1 | contig 16112 bp, 13 predicted proteins | sample Lox_Sample_35_FD_206713 | JGI IMG/M metagenome (GOLD analysis project Ga0335081, IMG submission 206713) | Soil microbial communities from Loxahatchee National Wildlife Refuge, Florida, United States - Lox_Sample_3.5 | ecosystem: Environmental > Terrestrial > Soil > Wetlands | place: USA... | reverse complement strand
GCTGCCCATCACCAGAATCCCCATCGCGACGACCAGTGCGCCGACGACCGCAAACGCGAGCAGCCGCCTCCCTTGCAGGGCGTGTTGCATGGACCCTCCCATCTGTTGCGCTTGCTCCGGCCGTCAACTTACGCAAGCAATTGGACTCTCTCGTCAGGGGTTATAGCGCAAAGGGTGCCGTTGTGAGCGCTCACACGCGCTCAGGGTCCTCAGACCCTGAGGAAACGACGTAGCGAGAGACCCGATCCGAGCGCCGAAACGGCCGCCCCGGCGCCCAGCAGGACCGCCACCAGCGCCGGAAATGCGATCGTGCGCGGTGCCGCGATCAGCGTCCAGTTGTTGGCGAGTGGGTCGAGCAGCGCGATCTTCGTGATTCCCAGCACTCCGATCGCCAGCAGTGATCCGAGAGCGCCGACAACCATCCCCTCGATCACGAACGGCCAGCGGATGAACCAGTCGGTCGCCCCGACGAGCTTCATCACCTCGACTTCGCGGCGGCGCGCGTACAGCGAGAGCCGGATCGTGTTGGCGATCAACAGCACCGATGCGAGCGTCAGCAGCACGGTCACCACCGCCGCGGTGATCGTCACGAGGTTGGTCACCTCGAGGATCTTGCGGGTGTCGTTCTTCTTGTTCGAGACGCTGCCGATCGCAGCGTCCAGCGGATGGCCGCCGGGCGTCAGGGCGCTGTTGATCAGCAGTACGTTGCCGGGGCTGTCCGGGAGCACGTGGAAGGTGTCCGGGAGCGGGTTGGACGTCAGCAGGGCGTAGGCCTGGGGATCCTGCCTCGACTGCTGCTCGTATGCCTGCTGCTTTGACTCGAACTGCGCCGACTTGACGTGCGGGACCGCTAGCAGCTCCTTCTGGACCCGTGCATCGTCGGCCGACGTGGCGCTGGATGTCATGTAGACGTCGACCATCACACGGCTGCGAACGCTGTTGGCGGCGCCCTTGGTCGCCTGCACGATCGGGATGAACACGCCGAGCACGACCATCGTCACGAGCACCGTGGCCAGTGCAGAAAAGCTCGGGGCCGCGTTGCGCCGCATCGCGCGAGTCGCCTCACGCATGAAGAACGGGAACCTCATCGGCTACAAACCCGGCGGGCGAACCGATGGCGAGCGCATGCGCTGCGCGAACTCGCGCGTCGTCTCGTCGCGGGCATAGAGGCCCGCCGCCTCGTCGCGCACGATGCGCCCACGCGACAGTTCGAGCACGCGCCGCCGCATCTTGTCGACCATCGCCTGGTCGTGGGTGGCGACCAACACCGTCGTGCCGGTGCGGTTGATCCGGTAGAGCAGCCTCATGATGTCGATGCTCGTCTCGGGATCGAGGTTTCCGGTCGGCTCGTCGGCGAGCACCAACGGCGGGTGGTTGACGAATGCCCGCGCGATCGACACCCGCTGCTGCTCGCCGCCCGACAGCTGGTCCGGATAGTTGTGAAGCTTGGTCGAGAGACCCGTGAGGTGCAGGAGGAACGGCACCTTCTGACGGATCTCCTTGCGTGAGCCGCCGGTGACCTGCAGCGCGTATGCGACGTTGTCGTATACCGTGCGGCTGGGCAGCAGCTTGAAGTCCTGGAACACGACGCCGAGGTTGCGGCGGTAGAAGGGGATGCGCCTGCGGCCGATCCGGCTGAGATCGTGACCCGCCACCCGAATCATCCCCTCCGTCGGGTCGACCTCTTTGATCAGCAGCCGCATCACGGTCGACTTCCCCGAGCCGGTCGAGCCGACGAGGAACACGAACTCCGCGCGGTCGATCGCGAAGGTCGCCTGGTCGAGCCCGACGTCGCCGGGCGCGTAGAGCTTCGAGACGCCTCGGAACTCGATCACCGGCGGCGCGGCGGAGGGCGCAGCAGCAGCCTTCCGGGGACGCTTGGCGGCCGTCGAAACCGCGCGAGCAGGGGCCCTCGTGGCGCCTGCCGCGCCGGCGGCGCGGGCGTGCCGCGGGTTGCGATGACGAGAGCCTGACCCAGCCATAGCTTGGGGGCCAATGTACACGGCGGGCCGGTTGCGCGTCCTGCGCACGCCTCCCCTGCAACGCGCGTTGCAGAAAGCAGGGAACGCATCGTCGGCGTCGACCGCTACCGTGTGGCGTGTGTCCTCGATCACTGAGACGACCCTCGACAGCGGCCTGCCGCTGTATCGAATCGCCGTCGACGGAACGCGCGCGGTGACGATCCTGGTGGCGTTCGACGCCGGCGCTCGCACCGAGCGCCCAGAGGAAAACGGCATGGCTCACTTCCTCGAGCACCTCGTGTTCAAGGGCGGGGATAAGTATCCGACCTACCGAGACGTCAACGAGGCGGCCGAGCGGATCGGCGCGGTGCTCAACGCATACACGAGCCACGACCTGGTCGCGTTCCACATCACTGCCCGGGCACAGCGAGCGCTCGAGGCAGCCGACCTGCTCACCGACTTCGTCGGCTGCCCCCGGATCGATTCCGCCGAGCTCGACCGCGAAAGAGGCGTGGTGGTTCAGGAGATCGCGCGCGCAGACGATCAGCCGGCGACCGTCGCCGAGCACCTGATCGACGAGGCGGCGTTCGGCGATCATCCGCTCGGACGCCCGGTGCTCGGCCCCGCCGAGCACATCCGCGACACCTTCACTCGTAACGCGATCGTCGCGTTTCGCTCCCGCCGCTGGTCGCCGGCACGCGGCGCTGCGTTCGCGGTCGGCAACCTCGATGGGCTCGACGGCGACCTCGAGGCGCTGTTCAGCCGCTTTGCGCAGCATCCCACCCCCGAGCCATACGAGCCTGCACCGCCCTTCTCGCCGCGGGTGCTGGTGCGGGAGCGAGATTCCAACCAGTCGCATTTGCGCATGTCCTACCGCCCGCGGCTGAATGTCCGACAGCCCCGTCAGCGCGCCGCGCTCGTGATCTACTCGACCCTGCTCGGCGGCTCGATGGGCTCGCGGCTGTTCGACGAGATCCGCGAGCAGCGGGGGCTGGCGTACTCGGTGCACTCCGTCCCACATGCTTATGCCGATGTCCCGGTCCTGCAGCTCTCCGCCGGACTCGAGTCGGGCAGGTGCATAGAGGCGTACCGGCGGATGCGAGAGATCGTCACCGAGTTGCGCGAGGAGGGGCCGACGCCATCCGAGGTCGAGCGTGCGCGCGCCTATGCGGCCGGAGCGCGAGCGATCGCGTTCGAGAACACCGGTGCAGTCGCCCGCCATGCCGCTCAACAGACGATCCTCTACGGTGAGGACGTCGATCCAGACAGATCGATCGCGCTGCTGGACGCCGTGACCTTCGACGAGGTTCGCCAGATCGCAGCGGACGTCGCCGACGAGCTGTCGGTGGCCGTCGTCGGGCCGCACACCGTCGACGAGCTGGGGGCCGCCTGACGCGTACGGTCGCTGCAGCGGGCTTCGTCGCGCTCGCGCTCGCGATCGGCGCGAGCGGCTGCGGCTCAACGGCTGACACCACCGGGCGGTCCAAGCTCGTGCTGAGCGGCAGCCTCGAGTCGCCCGCCCGCCACGCGGCCAGCCGGGCCGGGAAGCACCCGTCGCTCAGCGGGGCCGAGGCGTCACCTTCCCGTCCGCCGCCATCGTCCCATCCGCCGCCATCGTCCCGCCCGCCGCCATCGTCCCGCCCGCCGCCATCGTCCCATCCGCCGCCACCGCCCCTGGCCGGATCGCTGCTACCCCAGGCGGCATCGCCCCTACCCCAGGCGGCGGCGCTGCGCCGCGCCCTCGGCGCAACACTCGCGCCCGCCGGCCCGCAGACGGGCACGCTCGTGTACGACATGACGGCGCACACGACCGTCCTCTCGGTCCGCGCCGGCATCCCCCGCCCGCCGGCATCGGTCGAGAAGATCTACACCTCGGTTGCGGCGCTGCGAAAGCTCGGCCCCGCGGCCGAGCTCCTGACAGCGGTGATGGGCACCGGGCATCTGGGGGCTGGCGGTGTCTGGGACGGCAATCTCTATCTGCGGGGTGGCGGCGACCCCACCTTCGGCGACGGCGCCTTCAACCGCGTCTCCGAGCAGGGCTACGGTCCCACGGCGACCGAGCTCGGCGCGCAGCTTCGACGCGACGGCATCCGACGGGTGACGGGATCGCTGATCGCCGACTCGTCGTTGTTCGACGGTGCACCGGGTGGCCCCGCTACCAACTTTCGGCCGGACATCCCCGACTACTACGGCGAGCTCGGCGCGCTCACCTACGATCACGGCGCGACGACCGCAGCATGGCCGTCGCCCGCGACCTTCGCCGCGCACGAGCTGGCGAGCACCCTGCGTGGGATGGGCAGCTCGGTGACCGCCTCCCACCAGCCCGGCGTAACGCCCCCGACTGCGCGGGTGCTCGCATCGATCAGCTCGCCACCGCTGTCGGTCCTTCTGCGGCTGATGGACGTCCCGTCGGACGACCTGATGGCCGACATGCTCGCCAAGCAGCTCGGCGCTCTGTTCGGCGCCGACGGCACGCTCGGCGCCGGGGCGCGCGTCATTTCGAGCCAGATCGCCGCCTACGGCCTGCAACCCGCGATCGTCGACGGATCCGGTCTGTCGCGCGACGATCTCAGCTCTCCGCTCCAGGTCGTCGACCTGTTGCGCGCAGTCTGGGGCACCCCGGTGGGCGAGGTTCTACGCAGCGCGCTGCCGGTCGTCGGCCGCACCGGGACGGTGGAGACGCTCGGCGTGCGGACGCCCGCCGCGGGTCACTGCGTTGCCAAGACAGGAACCCTGACCGACGTCACCAACCTCGCCGGGTATTGCCGCAGCAAAGCGCGGCACCTGGTGGCGTTTGCGGTATTCATCGATGGTCCCGCCAGCTGGCAGGCGTTCCCGATGCTGAGCAGGGCCGTCGGGGAGATCGCAGCGTACTAATGGCCTGAGTGAGCCTGGACCCACGGATCCCCGTTAAGAGACGATCAAACCTCCTGCCGGACCGTTGCGTCGGGGGCGTTGGACCCGCGACAATCGCGCCGTGGAGGTCAGCAGCGAGGTGAACCGTCGTGAGCTGCAACGCTATCTCGACCGGATCGGCGACCGCTGGCCTATCGTCGTCGCCTTCCTCAGCGGCGCGCGGATCGACGACGAGCGAGGCGCGATGCCCCAGCGCGAACGAGGTCCAGAGTTCATCGTGATCCTCGTGTCGCCCGCCTATGAGGGCATGCCGTGGCTCGAGCGCGTCTATCAAGCAGCCTCGCTCTGGGATGCGCTCGAGATGGGCGCGCCGGCCGACGTGCACTGTTACACGCCCGGCGAGTTCGAGCGCAAGCGCCAGTCGATGCCGGCCGTCCGCGAGGCGGTCGAGCACGGAATTGACATGCTCGAGATCCCGGCCTGACCGTTGGCAGCTGGATCGGCGCCGTCAGGGCCCGTTCAAGTGATCGCCACCATCCGCTCGATCGGGACCCGCGCCCGGTCGGCGATCTTTCGTGCGACCCTGACCTCGTGGACGCCGTCGCGCAACGCATCGCGCAGCTTCGGCAGCGTGATCATCTTCATGTAACGGCAGTGCGCCGCCTCGTTGGCGGCGATGAAGTCGATCCCCGGCGCGGCCTGGCGCAGCGGATAGAGCATCCCGGTCTCGGTCGCGACGATCGCAGAGCCGCTGCGGTGTGCGCGGGCATAGCTGAGCATCCCGCCCGTGGAAAGCATGTGCACGCCAACGGCATCGACGTCGCCGGCCGCAACGTACTCCATCACGCTAGTCGAACAGCCGCACTCGGGGTGGATCAGGAAGTCGGCTCCCGGGTGTGCGGCGCGCACTGCGGCGATGTCGTCGGGCCGGATCCCCGCGTGGACGTGGCACTCTCCGTCCCACACGTGCATCACCCGGCCGAGCGATTTCTCGACGTAGGCCCCCAGGAACATGTCGGGCCCAAACAGGATCTCGGCTTCGTCCCCGTACTCACGGTAGATGTGCTCGACGACCTTGATCGCATTTGCGGACGTGCAGCAGTAGTCGGTTTGCGCCTTGACCTCGGCGGTCGTGTTCACGTACATGACGACGATCGGCGAAACGGCGGCGAAACGTTCCTTCCATGCCCGCAGCTGCTCGGCGGTGATCGAGTCGGCCAGCGAGCAGCCGGCGTCGAGGTCGGGGATCAGGACCTGCTTGTCAGGACACAGGATCGAGGCCGTCTCGGCCATGAAGTGCACACCGCAGAACACGATCGTCTCGGCGTCGGTCATCGCGGCCTGCTGGGAGAGCCCGAGTGAATCGCCGACGTAGTCGGCTACGTCCTGGATCTCCGGCAGCTGGTAGTTGTGGGCGAGGATCACGGCGCCTCGCTCGCGCGCCAGGGCTCGCACCTCATCCTGCAGCGCGGGGATGTTCTCGAGCATCAGGGGTGCGCCGGACGCACCGAGCATCGGTAGGTTCATGACAGCGGTTCGAGGAGAAGGGACAGATCGAGCGTCGGGGCGCTGTGGGTGAGGGCTCCGACTGATACGAATTGTACGCCGCTGGAGGCAACTTCCCGGAGGTTTTGGAGCGTTACGCCGCCGCTTGCCTCCAGCTCGGCGCGTCCGCCGACGTGCCCCACAGCGTCGCGTAACTGCGCAACGGTCATGTTGTCGAGCAAGATCCGCTGGGCACCGGCCGCGAGCGCTTCGTCGACCTCCGCAAGCGTCCTGCACTCGACCTCCAACAGCAGCGCCGGCGCGCAGGCCCGGGCTCGGTGGACGGCCTCCCCCACTCCGCCGGCGAGCGACGCGTGGTTCTCCTTGATCAGAACAGCGTCGTACAAGCCGGAGCGGTTGTTGGTGCCGCCACCGGCGCGCACCGCAGCCTTCTCGAGCGCGCGCAGCCCTGGCGTCGTCTTGCGCGTATCGAGGATCCGCGCACCAGTGCCCTGGACCGCCTGCACACAGCGCGCGGTGAGCGTCGCGACGCCCGACAGCCGCCCGAGGAAGTTGAGCGCCGTTCGCTCGGCTGTCAGGATCGCCCCGGCCGAGCCCTCGATCGCCAGCACCGGTCCGCGCTCGCGCCACAGTCCTTCGGATGTGAGAGCTTCGATCGCCAGCTCGGAATCGACCGCGTGGAACACCTGCGCCGCGATCTCGAGCCCGAACAAGACCCCGGGCGCCTTCTGCGTGATCGTCGCCCGCGCGCGCGCAGCGGCAGGCACAGTCACGGCGGTCGTCACGTCGCCGTCACCGACGTCCTCGACGAGCGCCCGGTCGACCAGCTCTGAAACCGTGGCCTCGATCATAGGATGAAGCTTAGTTTAGGGCCCGTTCAAGAATTAGCGCTGGAACTTGACGGGTGGCTGGGCGTGTCTGGCGACGCCGGCTCGGCCCGATAACCGAGCAACAGGCGCTCAGACCATCACGCGGAGGGTCGTAAAGCTCGGATCCGAAGCCCCGTGCAACCGTGCGCCGGCCGCGGTCAGCTCCTGCAGGTAGAAGACGACCTCATCGGTCACGACTTCGCCCGGCAGCAGCGCCGGCACCCCGGGCGGATAGCCGGCGATCGACTCGCACGAGATCCGGCCGATTGCCTGGGGCACCGGGATTGCCTCGCTGCGTCCCAGGAACGCCTCTCGCGGCGCGACCTCGGTGCGGTGCTCGAGGGCCGCCGGCGGCCGTGCCAGCGCCGGCTTCTCTCCCGGCCGCGAGATCCTGCGCACGGTCTCAGCGAAATCGTGCGCGAGGCGCTCGAGCGGCTCGACCGGTTGCGCGATGCCGAGCACGAGCACCAGCGTCGCGTGCGTGGCGAGCTCGACGTAGATGTCGTACGAGGCGCGCAGCGCCGCCGCCACCTCATAGCCGGTGCAGCCGGTCCCGCGTACGTCGATCACGATCCGCAGCGGGTCCCAGCCCGCGATTCCCGGCCGGCCGACTAGTCCCTCACCCACGACCGAGCACCCCGTGACCGCGTCGATCGCGGCTCGGGCGCGTGCCGCGGCGGCGAGCGTCCGGGCCAGGAGGGCCTCGCCGTGCACGGCCAGCTGCCGGCGCGCCGCGTCCAGCGAGGCCATCAGCAGCGAGCTCGGGCTGGTCGAGCGCACGAGTCGCACGGCCCGGCCGACCGCGCCGGCATCGACCAGGCCGCCTTCAGCGACATGGAGCATCGCCGATTGGGTCAGGCTCCCGACGATCTTGTGCGTCGAGGTCAGCACCGCGTCGGCGCCGAGCTTGAGCGGCGATCGTGGCAGCGACGGGTGAAAGCCGAAGTGCGCCCCCCACGCGTTGTCGACGACGAGCGCCGTACCGGCGCGATGGGCGACATCGGCGCAGCCTTCGACGTCGGCTGACATCCCGTAGTAGGTGGGCGAGACGATGAATGCGGTGCGAGCGAGCGGCGAGCGGCGCAACGCCGTGTCCAGCGCCTCGGGGGTCACGCAATGCGCCATCCCCAGCTCGGCGTCGTACTCGGGCGCGACCCAGCTCGCGATCCCGCCGCTCAGCACGAGCCCGTCGACGAGGCTCGCGTGCGAGTTTCGCTGCAGCAGCACGCGTTCCCCAGGCGCCGCCAGCGCGAGGCACAACGCGTGGTTGCCCTGCGTGGCCCCGTTGGTCAGAAACCAGGTCCGCCCCGCGCCGTAGGCTTCGGCGGCGAGCCGCTCGGCGCGCTCGTACGCGGTCGGTGAAGGGCCGACGTCGATCCCCTCTAGGTCCAGCGGGAGGTCGAGCAGCAGCGCGCGCTCGCCGAGCGCGGTGTGCAGGCCAGGATCGGCTCCGGCACCACCCTTGTGACCGGGTACGTGAAAGCGCGTCGAGCCGCGAAAGCCGAATGCGCTGACGGCCTCGAGGTACGGTGCGGTTGGCTGCGGGAGCGGCGCGGCGGCGTCCGACGCGGCCGCTTGGGTCACTCGGCGGCCCTGTTCAGGAAGGCCCGCGCGAACCCGTCGAGGTCGCCGGCGAGCACCCGGTTGGCGTCCCCCATCTCGTAGTCGGTGCGATGGTCCTTGACCATCATGTAGGGGTGCAGCACATAGGAGCGGATCTGTGAGCCGAAGTTGACGTCCTGGGCTTGTCCCTTCTCGCGGGCGATCTCCTCGCGGCGCTTGCGCTCTTCGAGCTCGAGCAGCCTGGAGCGGAGCATCGTCATCGCCTCGGCCTTGTTGGACGACTGGGAGCGCTCGTTCTGGCATTGGACCACGATGCCCGACGGCTTGTGCGTGACGCGAACAGCCGAGTCGGTCTTGTTGACGTGCTGCCCGCCGGCGCCGCTGGCGCGGTAGGTGTCAACCTGGAGATCGTCGTCGTCGATCTCGACATCGTCGATCTCCTCCACGACCGGCGAGATCTCGACACCGGCGAAGCTCGTCTGGCGCCTGTGCGCGGAGTCGAACGGAGACAGCCGCACGAGCCGGTGGACTCCTTTCTCGCTGCCGTACACCCCGTAGGCGTTCTCTCCCTTGACGATGAACGTCGCCGACTTGATCCCGGCCTCCTCGCCCGGCGACACCTCCAGCAGCTCGACCTCGTAGCCGCGCTTCTCCGCCCAGCGCATCTCCATCCGCAGCACCATCTCCGCCCAGTCCTGCGCGTCGGTCCCGCCGGCGCCGGCGTTGACGCTGACGAGCGCATCGCCCGAGTCGTAGCGGCCCGAGAACAGACGCTGCTCTTCGAGTGCGTCGAGGCGGTCCTGAACGGCGCAGATCTGGTCCTCGAGCTCGGCGGCGATCTCAGGATCCTCCTCGGCCAGCTCGCTCAGCGGTTCGAGGTCGGCGACGTCGCGCTCGAGCTCGCGGTACCTCGACAGCCGCCGGCTGACGCGCGCGTGCTCGGCGCCGGCGCGGGCCGCTCGCTCCTGGTCGTCCCAGAACGAGGGCTCCCCCATCTCACGTTCGAGCGCTGCCGCGCGCTCTGTCAGCGCATCTGGGTCAAAGATAGTCCGCGAGCAGCTTGAGCTGGCCGCGGATCGCAGAGAGGCGCTGCGAAAGGGGTTCTGAGGGTGCCGTCGCCATCGACATCAACCCTAGCAACCGGGGGGCAGACTACACTACAGGTTCCGGTCGCTGGCCCGAAGTCGCGGGTACTTCGGGCTGGCGCGCTCGCGCTGCTCGTCGCAGACGCGCAGAGGCCTTCGCGCCCGTTCACGGCTCGGAGGCGGCGGTCACGCTCCGTGGCACTTCTTGAACTTCTTGCCCGAGCCGCACCAGCACGGATCGTTGCGACCGAGCTGCTCGCTGTGATCGACGCGGCGCTGCTCGATGGGCGGCACAGGCTCCTGCTCGCCGTGGTGCTCGTCGGCCGCGCCGGCGCTCGCCGCCGCCATCGCCAGCGCACTCGGCTGGGCCATCGTACCGCCGGAGTAGGTGACGTTGCGCGAGCCGGTTGATGAGCTCGAGCGCGGGCTCGGCCGGCGCTGGGGCGCCGGAGGGGCACCGTCGCCGTGCACGGTCACCTGGACGTGGTAGATCATCCGCGCAAAGTCGCCCCAGATGCTGTTCATCAGGTCGCGGAAAAGGTCGAACGCCTCGTTCTTGTAGGCGACCAGCGGCTCGATCTGGGCAAAGCCGCGTAGGTGGATGCCCTCGCGCAGGTAGTCCATGTCGTAGAGGTGCTCGCGCCAGCGCTGATCGATGATCTCCAGCAGCAGAAAGCGCTCGACGTGGCGCATCAGCTCGGCGCCGAGATCCTGCTCGCGACGGTCGTAGAGCGACATCGCCTCCCGCTGCAGCAGCTCGGTAAGCTCCTCACGATCGATCCGGCCCGGATCGACGCTCGTCACCTCGGCGCTGGGACTGAAGATCTCATCGACCCGGCGCAGCAGGCCTTCCACATCCCAGTCCTCGACGAAGTCACCGGCCGTGTACTCCTCGACCAGGCGGTCGATCAGGCTCGCGATCTCCTCGCGCGCGGCGTCGCTCATGTCGCGCCCCTCGAGAATCTCGTCGCGATAGCTGTAGATCACCTCTCGTTGCTGGTTGAGCACGTCGTCGTACTCGAGCGTGTGCTTGCGCGCCAGAAAGTGCTGCTCCTCGACCTTCTTCTGCGCTTTCTCGATCTGCTTGGAGAGCATTCCGGCCTCGATCGGCTCCTCATTGCCCTCGTCATCGGTGGTGCCGAGCCGGTCGAGAATCTTGTAGATCCGCTCACCGGCGAACAGACGCACGAGGTCGTCTTGGGCGGAGAGGAAGAAGCGCGACTCTCCCGGGTCGCCCTGGCGGCCCGAGCGGCCGCGCAGCTGGTTGTCGATCCGTCGCGATTCGTGGCGCTCGGTGCCGAGGATGAACAGGCCTCCGGCCTCCAGCACCGTCGCGCGCTGCGCTTGCACGCGGCGTTCGAGCTCCGGCAGGACCCTGAGGTAGTGCTCCTCGTAATCGGGCATCCCCGGCTGCAGGCCGAGCTTGGCCAGATCCAGCTGGGCCAGGTGCTCTGCGTTGCCGCCGAGCTTGATGTCGACGCCACGGCCCGCCATGTTGGTCGCGATCGTGACCGCCCCTGGCGCGCCCGCCTCGGCGATGATCTCGCCCTCGCGCTCGGCGTGCTCAGGCTTGGCGTTGAGGACGGTGTGCGCGATCCCCCGTCGCCGCAGCGAGTCCGAGATCTGCTCTGACACCTCGACCGAGATCGTGCCGACGAGCACGGGCTGCCGGTTGTGGTGGCGGGCCTCGATCTCCCGTGTGACCGCGCTCCACTTGCCGTCCTTGGTCTTGTAGACCTGGTCGTTGTAGTCCTTGCGGATCATCGGCATGTTCGTCGGGATCTGCACCACCGGCAGGTTGTAGATCTTCATGAACTCCGTCGCCTCGGTCAGCGCCGTGCCGGTCATGCCCGCGAGCTTGTCGTACATCCGGAAATAGTTCTGCAGCGTGATCGTGGCGAGCGTCTGGTTCTCCTCCTGGACGCGCACGCCCTCCTTGGCCTCGACCGCCTGGTGCAGGCCCTCCGACCAGCGCCGCCCCTCGAGGATCCGACCGGTGAACTCGTCGATGATCTTGACCTCGCCGTCGATCACCGCATAGTCGACGTCCCGGCCGTAGAGCGACTCCGCCTTCAGCGCCTGGATCAGGTGGTTGACGAGGTGCCCGTTCTCGGCGCGGTAGAGATGGTCGACGCCGAGGAAGCGCTCCGCCTTGGCGACGCCGCGCTCTGTGACCGCCACCGTCTTGTGCTTCTCGTCGAACTCATAGTCGAAGTCGGCGACGAACTCCTTCTTGGCCCGCGGGTCCAACCCATCGGGCGTCTTGCCGGGCGTCATCTTCGGCGCCAGCCGAGCGAACTTGACATACAGCTCGGCCGCCTGCTCGGGCGCGCCGGAGATGATCAGCGGCGTGCGCGCCTCGTCGATCAGGATGTTGTCGACCTCGTCCACGATCGCGAACGCGTGATAGGGGGACTTGCCCTGCTCGGGCTTCGGGCGGCCTCCGTTCTGGACCTTCTCCTCCAGCGACTTGGCCATGTTGTCGCGCAGGTAGTCGAACCCGAACTCGGAGTTGGTTCCGTACGTGACGTCGGCGGCATACGCCAGCCGCTTGTCCTCGTAAGGCTGCATGTTCTGCAGTACCCCGACCGTCACGCCGAGCATGTCGTAGATCGGCTTCATCCACAGCGCGTCGCGACGCGCGAGATAGTCATTGACGGTGACGACGTGCACGCCACGGCCGGCGAGCGAGTTCAGCACCACCGCCAGGGTCGCGGTCAGCGTCTTACCCTCGCCGGTCTTCATCTCGGCGATCGAGCCGTCGTGCAGGACCATGCCTCCGATCAGCTGCACGTCGAAATGGCGCATCGCCATCGCACGCTTGCCGGCCTCGCGGACGAGCGCGAAGCACTCGTGCAGCAACTCGTCGAGGCTCTCACCGTTGCGCGCGCGCTCGCGCAGTTCGTCGACGGCATCGCGCAACTCGCCGTCCGTCGAGTGCTCGAGCTCCTCTTCGAACAGGTTGATCTTCCCGACTCGCTGCTCGTAGGCCTTGAACTTCTTCGCTTCGCCCATCCGAAGCGCGCGGTCAAGGACTGACATGGGGTTAGGGTAGCAGCGGCAATCGGGTCGGGCCGGCGGCCCAACCCGATACGACCGCGAGCGGCTAGGCCGCGGGCGAGACGCCGGGGGCCAGCTCCTCCGGCCCGACCGCCGAGCCGAGCTGCCCCGCCTCTGGCATCGATTCCGGTTGCTCGGGCTCGAGCTCCGATCCGGGCTGCTCGAGCTCCGATCCGGGCTGCTCGAGCTCGAGCCCCGGCTCGGTCGCAGCGCGCGCCTCGCGCCGCTTGCGGCGCTTGTCGCGGTGGCGCTTGACCTGCACCGACAGCTCCTCGGCGCACAGGTTGATGGAGTGCACGATGTCCGGCGACGCGTCGCGAGCCCTCAACGTCACTCCTTTCAGGTGCAGCGTGGCCTCCGCCACCTGCGAGTCGGCGATTGCAGGGTTGCGCTCCTCGAAGACCTCGACCTCCAGCTCAGCGAGCTCTGAGACCTGTCGGGAGACCTTGCGAAAGCGCTTGACCACATGCTCCTTCAAGTCGTCGGACACGGACAGATTGCGGCCCTTGACCTGGATGCGCATCGGCCGACCTCCTTGCTCACGAAGGATCAGTTTCGTAAACACGCGACATTAAAGCGCTCCCAGGAGTTTGTCGATTGTGAGAATCTACGGACGTGAGTCCGCAGGTTTCCTGGTCCTTCGATCCCGGCGTCCTGCTCGGCATCGGGGTGCTGGGCTCGCTGTATCTGATCGGATGGAGACGCGCGAGACGGCCCCGCGAGCCCCATCCGCCGGGCCTCGGCCGTCTGGCGCTGTTCGCCGGCGGCCTGCTGGCGCTGCTCGTCGCCCTGGTCTCGCCGCTGGACTCGCTGGGCGACCAGCTGATGGTGATGCACATGGTCCAGCACATGCTCCTGCTCGACCTCGCCCCGATCCTGCTGATCCTCGGCCTGACCAAGGGCCTGCTGCGGCCGGTGACGCGCCACCTGACGACGGTCGAGCGCCGCGCGGGCTACCTCGCCCATCCCGCCTTCGCGGTGATTGCATACGCCGGACTGCTGTGGCTGTGGCATGTCCCGGCGCTGTATGACCGCGCACAGGGCAACAGCGCGCTGCACGCGCTCGAGCACGCCTGCTTCTTCGCCGCCGGCGGCCTCTACTGGTGGCATCTCCTGTCGCCGATCCGCAGCCGAATGCGGCTCGGAGGTCTCGGCCCGGTGACGTACATGGCGAGCACGAAGCTGCTCGTCGGCCTGCTCGGGATCGTGCTCGCGTTCGCACCCGAGGCGCTCTACGCCTTCTACGCGAACAAGCCCCACTACTGGGGCTTGAGCCCGCACGAGGATCAGTCGATGGCGGGGCTGGTGATGGCGCTCGAGCAGTCGATCGTGATGGGCATCGCGCTCGTGTACCTGTTCATCGAGATGCTCGCCGAGTCGGAGGTCGAGGCGCAGCGGGCGGAGCGCTTCGAGATCGCCTGAGACGACACCGGCCCCTCAGGCTCGGACAGCCGCGCAGGTGACCGTGTGCGGGACCACTACAGCGCGTGACCGTGCGTCGGCTCGGGGGCTACCACGTCCGCGCCAGCAGCGACGCCCCGATCGCGCCTCCGAGGTCACCGAGCGCGGCGACGTGCACGTCGGGCGGCGGCTGATCGTTGAATATGTGTGGGTGCATCTCGCGCGCGAGCCGCTGCGCGAACGGCTCGCCGAAGCGGATCCCGAGTCCGCCGCCGATGATGACCGCCTCGACGTCGAGCACGTTGACGGCTGATGCGATTCCGGCGCCGAGGGCGCGCACCGCGCCGTCGATCAGCTCGGTCGCGAGCTTGTCGTCGCGGTCCAGCGCACGTGCCCAGATCGAGCTCGTAAGGCGTGCGCGCCCGTGCGACTCCATCAACTTGAACAGCTCGGTCTTGCGGCCCTTCTCAACCCGTCGGCGAGCGCGCTCCTCCAGCTGCCCACGGCCGGCGTAGGCCTCCATGCAGCCGCGGCGGCCACACCCGCACCGCGCCCCGTCGATCTCGACGACGACGTGACCGATCTCGCCCGCACCCCCGCGCCCGACCCACGGCTTGCCGTCGAGGATCAGGCCGCCGCCCACGCCCGTGCCCCAGAACACGCCGAGCACCGACTTGTACGGTCTCGCGGCGCCGAGCTCGAACTCGGCGTTGGTCGCGACCTGGACGTCGTTGCCGACCGACACCGGCGTCCCGAGTCGGCTCGAGAGCTCCGAGGCGAGCTCGTAGCGGCCTTCCCAGTTGGGCAGGTTGCGAGCGCTGGAGACCGCCCCCGTGTCGGGATCGACGACACCGGGCGAACCGACACCGACGCCGATCAGTGCTGCCGGCTGCACTCCCGCCGTCTCTGCCGCCTCGGTCACCGCGGCCGCCAGTGCGGCGGCGACGTCCGGCGGCCCGCCGGCCGTCGGGGTGGGGCGCCGAGCGGATCCAATCAGTTTGTTGTTCGCGTCGACGACGACCGCTTCGATCTTCGTACCGCCGAGATCGATCCCGCCGCGAGCCGCCGGCGCACCTGGCAGCGATGTCATACGCGCATCCTGACAGAGCGCCGCCGCGCCCGAATCCACGTGATCCTTCCCAACCGGCCTGTCAGGATCGCTCGTTGAAAAGCAGTGAGCAGGCTTGCACTGGCCGTCAGGTCCAGGACTCCCGGTAGTGCTGCTGCTCGGGGGTCGGCTGGTCGATCTCGACCCCGAGCGCGGCGAGCTTGAGCCGTGCCACTTCACGATCGATCGCCGCCGGCACCGGATGGACACCGGCGACGAGCGTCCCGCGGGCCCGCACGAGCTCCTCGACACAGAGCGCCTGGAGCGCGAACGAGACATCCATCACGGCCGCAGGATGGCCCTCGGCCGCCGCAAGGTTCACGACTCGCCCCCGCGCGAGCAGGTTCAGACGGTGCCCGGAGGCGAGCTCGTACTGGTCGACGAGCGGGCGGACCTCCCGGACGGCGGTCGCCAGCGAGCGCAGCTCGGTCAGATCGAGCTCGACGTCGAAGTGGCCCGCGTTGGCCAACAGCGCTCCGTCCTTCATACGGGAGAAGTGCTCGCCACCCATCACCCGCCGCGAGCCGGTCACGGTGACGAAGATGTCGCCGCGCGCCGCAGCCTGTAGCGACGGCATCACCTCGTAGCCGGCCATCCGCGCCTCGAGCGCCCGCAGCGGGTCGACCTCGCACACGATCACGGCCGCGCCGGCGCCTCGTGCACGCTCGGCGATCCCCTGACCCGCCCACCCGTAGCCCAGGAC
>Ga0335081_10008907_pt1 | contig 16112 bp, 9 predicted proteins | sample Lox_Sample_35_FD_206713 | JGI IMG/M metagenome (GOLD analysis project Ga0335081, IMG submission 206713) | Soil microbial communities from Loxahatchee National Wildlife Refuge, Florida, United States - Lox_Sample_3.5 | ecosystem: Environmental > Terrestrial > Soil > Wetlands | place: USA: Florida... | reverse complement strand
CGCCGCAGATCGACGTACTTGGTGTCGCCCACGACGCCGGCAATTTCATACATTTTAACGTTCGCCTTGCCCGTAACCGCGCCACCACTCGGTCCCGGGCTGTCGCTCTCGGTCAGGTGTTTGCCCAAAGGATTCTGGCCGGGGAAGTACTTGCGCACGAAGGCCTGGTTGACCAGAACCGGAATGGGCGGAGCGGGCGGCGCGCCTTCGGCCGCTTTCGCCGGGGAATTGGGCGCGGCCGCCTGCTCTGCTTTGCGTTTCGCCTCGGCGGCAGCGGCTTCATCCGCCTGTTCAAAGTCTGCGGCGGTGAACGTGCGGCCCCCGACGAGAGGAATGCGCATGGTTTTGAAGAAGTCCGGACCGGTGGCGAGCATGTCGAGCTCGGCCGTGGTTTTCGCCGTCTGGCCCTCTACGTGGAGGTCCTCGGTCCACAAACCACCGCTCAGCAAGGCATCGGAGGAATAACTGACCGAAAGCACGCCGGGCAGCGCGGCAAGCTGGTCCTGCAAGGCGCCATAAAGGCTCTGAATTTGCGTCGTCTGATATTTGACGAGCGTCGGATTGATGCCGAAGAGCAGCACGTTGCGCGCATCGAAGCCGGGATTAATGCTGCGAAGGTTGTGGAGCGTTCGCACCAGCAGGCCGGCGCCGATCAGCACGATCATGGAAAGCGCCACCTGCACCACCACCAGAACCTTGCCGAGCTGGAACCGCCCGGCCCCGCGCGCGTCCCCGAAGGGAACGGCCCCCGCGTTTTCCTTAAGCGCCGGGGTCAAGTCCAGGCGCGTGCTGCGGAACGCGGGCGCGAGGCCGAAGATGATGCCGGTGAGAACCGCAACCGAAAGGGTGAAGGCCAGCACGCGCCAATCCGGCGCCACCGCGAAGGGAAAGGGCCGGTCCGCGCTGCCGAGAATCAGCGCCGTCATGGCGTGGACTCCCCAGTAGGCGAACAGAATCCCGAGGCACCCCCCGGAGAACGAGAGCAGCACGCACTCGGTGAGCAACTGGCGCACGATCCGCGCCCGGCCCGCGCCCACCGCCAGGCGCACGGCGATCTCCTTCTGCCGCGTGGCGGCGCGCGAGAGCAGCAGCCCGGCCACGTTCGCGCAGGCAATCAGGAGCAGGAGAGCGACGGCGAACATCAGCACGTAGAGCGAATTCGAGACGCTCCCGCGCCGGCCGCTCAGCCCCGTCTGCGCGGCGGAGAGAGCGATGGCCGGATTGTCCGCCGCCTTCGAACGCGGCTTCGCGCCGTGCAGCATCTCATTGCGGAAAACCAGGCTCACCGCCGCCTGCGCTTGGGCCATGGTTACGCCCGGCTTGAGCCGCGCCACAATCACCAGCCACCACTCGTCCGCGCTTCGCGCGTTCCTTCCCCAGGGAATGTTGAGGCGCTCGACCATGGAGAGCGGCAGGAAGAGATCCTGCGTCTTGCCGGGCGAGAGATTCGTAAACTTCGGATCGGTGACCCCGACGATCGTGAACGGAACGGAATTCAACGAAATCGTTCGGCCCAGGGCCGAGCGGTCGCCGCCAAACGCCGTCTGCCAGAAGGCATAGCTGAGAACCGCGGCGGGCGGGGCGGATGGCGAATCGTCGGCCGGGCCGAGCGTGCGGCCGAGCGCGGCGTTCACGCCCAGGGTCGAAAAGTAGTCGCCGGTGACGATTTCGCCGCTCGCCATGCGCGCCGCGCCGTTGCCGCTGAGCACAAGTTGCGCCGGGCCGGCAAAGGCCGTCGTACCGGAAAATACCCCTTTTTCGGAGCGAACCAGTTCGTAGAACGGCCCGGAGAAGGAACACCCGGAAGGATTGCTGTCGCCGCCGCCCTCTCGTCCGCAGTCGCCGAAGGAGCTGGTCCCGTTCCGCTGAGGCCGCTGACGCGCGGTCCAGCGCAGCACGGCGAGCTGAGACGGGTCCCGCACCGGCAGGGAGCGGAACATCACGGCGTCGATCAGGCTGAAGATGGCCGTGCTGGCCCCAATGCCCAGCGCAAGCGTCAGAACGGCCACTGCCGTGAAGGCGGGGCTCTTGCGGAGCATCCGGAAAGCGTAGCGAAGGTCCGTCAGCAACGTTCCCATCGTTTATGCCCACATTCAGACAGAGACGAGACACAAGAAACGAAAATCGAGATACTCACAGGCTATCTTCCTGATTTGAAAGGATAAAGTAAAGTGTCCCACCCCTCTCATTCGTCGCCACCGTCCCATATTGTTCCGGTACGCTTGAGCCATGAAAAAAGCGTGCGCCAATCCGCGATGCAAGTGCCAATTCGAGTCCAAGAGGCGGGATCATGTCTACTGCTCGGAAAGCTGCCGCTGGGTCGTTGCCAACGATCGCAGCCCAGTGCGGCGCGTCAAACCCCGCCCGGCGGCTCTTGAAGCGCCCAAGGATTGCCCCGTAGAAGCGTGTAACAGAACTTCCCTGGCGTGTAACACGCTTGGCCGCGGGGTCAGTGGCACCCCTGCCCAGCAAGGCGCTGTACGGGCCGCCCAGCGCGATTTGCCTTCCCGCCTCCGGGTCCTGCCAGCATACCTGTTGTGACGGTCTCGCCGTGCTGTTCATCTCAGTGCCCAGAGCTTAGTGGCCCCAGCGGCAGTCACCTCTTCTTTTTTAGCCGCTCGCCACCGCGCAACTCGCTTCCGCATGGTTCCGCCCGCAAATCGTCAATCGTCAATCGACAATCACTCATATCTCAGCGCCACCATGGGATCCACCTTCGTCGCCCGGCGCGCCGGAATGTAGCTGGCGAGCAGCGCCACCAGCGCCAGCACGAACGATACCCCCAGGTACGTCGCCGGGTCGGTGGCGCGGATGCCGAACAGCAAACTCGACATGGTGCGCGTCAGCACAAAAGCGCCGATCAATCCCAGAACCACTCCGATCGCCACCAGCCGGCCACCTTGCCGCAGCACCATGCCGAGCACGTCGCCCGGCCGCGCGCCCAGCACCATCCGCACTCCAAACTCCTGGGTGCGCTGGGCCACGCCGTAGGCGATCACGCCATACAGGCCGACCGCCGCCAGGACGAGGGCCACGCCGGAAAAGATGGTGAGCAGCACCGTGAGGAAGCGCGGGCGCGCCTGGGCGGCCAGGATAACGTCGTCCATGGTGCTGATTTTGGAGATCGGCAACTGCGGGTCGAGACCGTTCACCACCCTCCGGGCGGCGCCCACCAGCGACTTGGGGTCTATCGAAGATCGCATAATGATGTAGGCACTTCCAGTCCCCGCGGCCTGCTTCTGATGGAGGGGCAGATAAAGCTCGGTGCCGGCCGGCTTGTCGATGCCTGCGTTCTTCACGTCCTCCACCACGCCTACCACGGTGCACCACGGATCGGTGAATCCCGGCCGGACGCGGCGGCCGATGGGGCTTTGGTTGCCCCAGAAGGTGCGGGCCATGGTTTCGTTGACGATCAGGACGTCGGGCGCGCCTTGCCCGTCACCCTGGTTGAATAAGCGTCCCTCCATCAGCCGGATTCCCATCGTCTGGAAGAAGTTGTCACCAACGGCCTGGTAGTAGTCTACGTTCTGGATGGGGCCGCCTTTCTTCATCACGAAACCTTCAATTTCAGTGTCGTTCTCGTTGGGCGGACGCTCGGGCGGAAGCCCGTAGGCCAGGGTGGCGGACTGCACGCCGGGCAGCACCTCCAACTGCTGCTGCAATCGCACCCAGAAATCGTCAATCGCGGCGTTCGTTTTATAGATGGCGCCCGGGAGATTGACCTCCATCGTGATCAAGCCCTTGGGATTAACGCCCACGTCTACCTGTTGGAGCTTCCAGAAGGCGCGCATCATGAGGCCGGTGCCGATCAGCAGGGTGAGGGCGAGGGCGATTTGCGCCACCACCATCCCGCGCCGGAATCGCTCCGCCGTGGTGGAGCCTGCCACGCGTCCACTGCCCGATTTCAAACGGTCGTGAAGACTGCCCACCACCAGGTGGGTGATGGGCGCGATGCCGAAGAAGAGGCCCGTGGCCACCGAAACGCCCAGAGCGAAAAGAAGCACGCGGAGATCCAGGCCGAGCTCGGCCAGTCGCGGGATGCTTCCGTCGTTGGTGGCCTTGATCAAGGCGAGACCGCCGAAGGCCAGCAGCAAGCCTGCTACGGCGCCAAAGAGCGCCAGCAGGATGCCCTCGGTGACGAACTGGCGCAGCAGCCGCCGGGTGGCCGCGCCCAGCGCGCTGCGGATGGCCACTTCGCGCTCGCGGGACTCGGCGCGAGCCAGCAGCAGGCTGGCGACGTTAGCGCAGGCGATGAGCAACACGAAGCCCACCGCGCCCAGCAGCATGAGCAGGGCCGGACGAATGCCGCCCACAACCTCATCCTGCAGGGGATAGGTGACGATGGTGTGCCTCTTGGGGTCGAAGTGATGTTCCTTGGTCGAGGCGTGTTCGGCGGAAGCGCGCTCGTAGTTTGAAAACTCCGCGCGCGCCTGCTGGATGGTGACGCCCGGCTTGAGCCTCCCCAGCAGGTAGTAGTTGTGGGAGCCGCGGCTTCCGGGCTTCGCCGGGTCAAGCTGGAGCGGCACCCAGGATTCGGCCGGATCGACTTCGCCGGGCGGGAAGTTGAAGTCGCGAGGCATGATGCCGATCACGGTGCATTTCGTCCCGTTGAAGAGGGTGTCGCGGCCGACCACCTTGGGGTCGCCTCCGAAGGCGCGTTGCCAGAGGCCGTACGAGATGTCGGCCACCAGCGGCGCTCCCGGCAGGTCGTCGGAGGGCGCGATCAAGCGCCCCAGCGCCGGGGCGACGCCCAGGGAATTCAACAGTCCGCCCGTGACGTAGGCGTTCGTGATGCGGACGGGTGTGGCGCCGCCCGCCAGGTTGGCGCCCACGTCGATCCAGGCGTCGATTGTCTCCCAGGACCGCGTGTCGCGCTTCAGGTCGAAATACTCCGGAGCCGAGGTCCAGAAGCGGTGCAGGCCGCCGTGGGGGAAGGTGGGAAACTCGGTGTAGATGCGCGCCAATCGCTGCGGCTGGTGGTAGGGCAGGGGCCGGAGCAGTACCGTGTTGACCACGCTGAAGATACCCGTGGTGGCGCCAATGCCGAGCGCCACCGTCAGCACGGCCACGGCGGTGAAGCCGGGGTTCTTGCGCAGCATCCGGAGGGCGTATCTCAGGTCCTGAAGAAGCATGAGCATTGTTCACCTCAGGCGCAGCTACTCGTACCGCAAAGCGACGATGGGATCGACGCGCAGGGCGCGGCGAGCCGGGACGTAACAGGCGATCAGGGCGACGAGCACCAACAGCAGCGCGACGGCGGCGTAGGTGAGCGGGTCGCTGGCGCTCACGGCGAAGAGCAGACTCGACAACAAGCGCGTCAGCGCCAGGGCCGTAGTCAGGCCTAAAGCGAGGCCCCAAAGCGTCAGGCGCGCCCCCTCGCCCAGCACCAGCCTCAGCACGTCCTTGTGCTGCGCCCCCACCGCGACGCGAATGCCGATTTCGTGGGTTCGCCGCGCGACGCTGTACGCCATGACGCCGTAAATGCCGATGGCCGCCAGCACCAGCGCCAACGCGCTGAAGAGGCCGAGGAGGATCAGCGTGACGCGGCGGGTGGAAACGGAGTCGGAGACGAGCTGTTTCAGCGTCTGGACGCCGAAGATGGGCTGGTTCTTGTCCACCGCCGCCACCGCCGCGCGGATGGCCGGCAGGAGGCTGGCCGGGTCCGAGGCGGAGCGCACCACCAGGTACATATCACTCGAAGTTTCCTGGCGGAAGGGCAGGTAGATCTCCAGCCGGGAAGGGTTATCCAGACCGTAGAGCTTGGTGTCGGCCACCACGCCGGCCACGGTCACCCATTTCTCTTGGGGCTTGGGACGCCCCAGCAGAAATCGCTTGCCCACCGGATCCTGGCCGGGCCAGAAGCGCTGCGCCAAGCTGGAATTGACCAACGCCACCAACGGAGAGTTTTCGTTGTCGTTCTCGGTGAACGTTCGCCCGCGCAGCAGCGGCAGGCCGAGGGCGCGGAGGAAGTCCGGACTGATGACGTGAAAGTCAGGGTGAGGAAACTCGCCGAGAGCCGGCAGTGGCAGCCCTTCGATGGTGATGTCGCCTCGATCGTGATTGCCGGACAGCGGAATGTTGGTACCGAAAGCTGCCGCTTCCACGCCCGGCAGGACGCTCACGCGGTCCAAAACCTGCTGCCAGAAATTGCGGATGGCGGGATCCTTTGAATACTGCGACGAGCGCAGATTCATTTCCATCTGAAACGCGGACTCGGGCCGAAAACCGGGATTCACCTCGATGAGGCGATAGAGGCTCTTCATCATCAGGCCGGCGCCGGCCAGGAGCACCAGGGCGAGCGCCGTTTCGGCAATTACCAGGGCGCTGCGCAAGCGGTGCTGCCCGGCGCCGGGGGTGGAGCTTCGCGCGCCTTCCTTCAGCGTTTCCTGCACATCCGGCCGCGTAGCCTGCCAGGCCGGAACAAGCCCGAAGGCGGCGGCGACCAGAACCGTGAGCGCTGCCGCGAACAGGAATACGCTCCGGTCGATTCGAACCCCCATGCCCTCGAGCGAATCCGGCGGGAGCAGGCGCCCCAGGCCAGCTAAACCCCACGCGCCCAATGCGATGCCGAGGCCGCCGCCGAGCGCCGCGAACAAAAGGCTTTCGGTGAGCATCTGGCGGAGCACGCGCCCGCGCCTGGCGCCAAAGGCCAGGCGGAGGGCGATTTCCTTCGCGCGGGCCGCTCCCCGCACGAGGAAGAGGTTCGCAACGTTGACGCAGGCGATGAGCAGAACGAACAGCACGGCGGCGAAGAGCACGAGGATGGCCTGGCGCGTATCGCCCACAAAGGCATCCCGGATGGCGGTGATGCTCACGCCCACGCCGCTATCTTCGTGCGGGTACTGCTGGGCGAGGCGCGCGGCGATGGTGTCCATCTCGGCCGCGGCTCGGGCGAAAGTCGCGCCGGGCGCGAGACGCCCCACCACGTCCATATCGCCGCGGCTGCCCCGATCCATCAGGTCCTTGGCGAAGACGCCCATCGGCGCCACCACATCCGTATCGTCAAGAAACTTAAAGGTGGGGGGAAGGACGCCGACAATGGTGTAGCTGCGGCCATCGAGCGTAATGCCCCGGCCCACAACCTGCGGGTCCGACCCGAGGTGCGACTGCCACAGCCGGTAGCTCAGCAAGACGACGGGCGCCGTGCCAGCCTTTTCCTCAGAAGGCAGAAAGTCGCGGCCGAGAATGGGCCGCACGCCCAGCAGGGAGAGAAAGTTGGGCGAAACCGCGTAGCCGCCGACGTTCTCGGGCTGGGTGACGCCGGCCAGGTTGAATCCCACGTTGTGCGCTGCGGCCATCGCGGCGAAGGTGCGGCTCTGCTGCCGCCAGTCGAGGAAGTCGGGATAGGAGACGGAGAACTCGCCGATGCGCTGGGACTTCTCGCGCATCACCACGAGCTGTCCGGCATCCTTATAAGGCAGCGGGCGCAGGAGGACGGCGTCTACGATAGAGAAGATGGCGGTGTTGGCGCCGATCCCGAGCGCCAGCGTTAACACCGCAACGGCGGTGAATCCGGGATTTTTGCCCAGCATGCGAACGCCGTAGCGTAAGTCGGCAAGAAGGGTCGCCATCCGTTATCCCTCGACCGGCGGAATTGAGTTATCGATTCAATGAATCAATGCTTCACATGGCCGCCAGCACCACCAACGTCACATCGTCCTCGAAGGTGCCGGCGAACGCCAAAGCCGCCGTCAGCAGCCTCTCCTCGAGGGCTTTGGCGCTGAGGGTGCGGCATGCGAGGGCGATGTCGATGATGCGCTCCTCGCCGAACTCTTCCCCTGAAGATGGGTTCGCGGCCTCGGACAACCCATCGGTGAACAGCAGCAGCCGGTCCCCGGACTCGAGCTGAACGCTCGCCTCTTCGTACACGCTGTCCGCCGCCAGTCCCAGCACCAGCCCGCCCTCTTGCAGTCGCTCCACCCTGCCGTCCCCGCGAACCAGCACGGGAGGGTTGTGGCCGGCATTCGAGTAGGTGAGCTTGTGTTCGTCGAGCAAGGCGTAGAAAAAGGTAACGAACTTCTCCTGGCCCAGGTTCCCGCGCATCAGAACGTTCACGCGGCGGCACAGTTCGCGGGGCGGCATTTCGGCCGAGCCCGAGGCCCGGACGGCCGCCTGGAGGTTCGAAACCAGCAGCGCGGCGGGGGTCCCTTTCCCGGAGACGTCGGCGATGCTGAGGGCGAGGACACGGTCACTGAGCTTGCGCGCGTCGAAGTAGTCTCCACCCAGCACCGAGGCGGGCTGCCAGGCGCCGCAGATCTCGTAACCCGGCACTTCCGGAATAACGCGAGGCAGCAGGCCCCGCTCCGTCTCGCGGGCCAGAGACATTTCCTCGTCAGCCCGGCGCAGCTCGGCCCTTTCGCGCCGCGCCGCCGCCACCTGCTCCCGGAGCGTTCGCAGCACGGCGTCGTTGTTCCAGGGCTTCTGCACAAAATCGCGCACGCCGCTGCGCATGGCCTCGACGGCCAGCGGAACGCTGCTCCACGCGGTCATCACCACAATCGGCAAGGTTTCATCGAGCTTCTGCACTCGAGCCACGAGGTCGAGCCCTTCCTGCCCGGAAGTGGTGTCGCGAGCATAATTTAGGTCCATCAGCAGGACGTCGAAGGGCCCTGTGGCGAGGCAGTCGAGGACCGCGGCGGGCGAATTCGCGGCCTCGATCTCAAACCCTTCGCGCTTCAGCAGCAGCCGGAGGGCGTCGAGCACGGCAGGCTGATCGTCGGCAATCAAAACCCGCGCCGGCTTGATGTCGGAGCCGTTCACGTTGGCCTCGAGAAGGGTTTCCGTCGTCTGGCCCTCAAACCGTCGAACGTCGGCGTCGTTAACTGTTCCGCCGGCCCGGCCATTGAGTGATGGAAGCATCGGAACATTGCTCTCCGAAAGCAGGCGCGTCGAAGCTGGAAGCCGCCTGCCGGGTTCGCGGGCGCGGAAAAGGCCGCAGCCCCCAATTCTCGGTTCAATCGCGCAGCGGCAGGCTAAAACGTTTCACTCCAACCGGATGCGGTCGAACCCGTCGTAGCGCGACATGTCGGAAAGTATTACGGTGTCGCCCACGTTCAGGCCCCGAAGTATTTCGACCTCGTTCACCGACGTGCGCCCGAGCTTCACTTGGACGTGCTCCGCTTCCTTGCCGTCGGCACTCACTTTGAAAAGGCTCACCGTGCTGTCCGCCTGCCCGAAAGCGGGCCGGCCGACGTAGAGAACGTTGTCGAGGTGCTCGATTTCGACGGTGCCGTCAACGCTGAGGTCGGGCACGGCGCCGGCCGGCAGGGCGCCGTCAAGCTGCACGTCCACGGTGCGGGTGCCGTTCTGGACCGAGGGATCGATTCGGATGACGTGGCCCTCAACCACGCCGTTGTGCGTGTCGACTTCGGCGGACTGTCCGAGCTGAATATCCTTCGCTTGAGTTTCGGCTATCTTCAACTCCGCCTTGAGCTTCTTCGGATCTGCCACCTTCGCCAGCAGGGTGCCCGGCGTGACCTGCTGGCCGACTTCGACGTCCAGTTCCTCAAGCACGCCGTTGATCCCGGCGCGCACCTGGAGCGAGTCCAACTGGCTCTTCTGGAGCTGATACAAGGCTTTAAGCTGTTCGATCTTCGCCTGTGACGAAACGAGCTGCGCCTTGATGGAGTCTTGGAGCACCCCCACCTTATCGGCCTCGATCTGGCTGCGCACAGTTTCAGAATCTGCCTTAGCCTTTGATAAGTCAGCGGTTAGCTGAGGCCCGAGGCCCAGCTTGGCCATTTCGGCGTCGCGCTCCGACTGCATCGTGGCCTGCAGATAATCCGACTTTGCCGTGGCGGCCACGGCGCGCTGGTCATAAAGCTGGTTTTGAAGCTGTTGTTTCAAGCTGTTGTAGTCGGCCTCGGCCTGTCTCACCGCCCAGTCGGCGTTGAGGGTCTGCTGCTGGAGGTCCGGATTCGAGAGCACCATCAGGACCGTGTCGGACTTAACCATCGTGCCGGCGAGCGCCAGCCGCTTGGCCACGCGACCGTTGGTGATGGCCGGAACGTATTGAATCTCATAGGGTACGAGGGTGCCGAGGCCGCGCATCTGGATGTCCATGGGGCCGCGCTTGACGGATTCCCTCCAGACGGTGCCCCCGTCTACCGATGGCGCTGCCGGCTTCAACCGGGACAGGGCCCACGTGATCAACGGCACTGCAATTACGCCCAGGGAGATGTATATCGCCAGGCGGATGCGGCGCGCCCGAGCTGCCGACTTCCGCGGAATGTCCATACGAGATTCTCCTTCGTACCCCTATGGTGCAAGCCGGATGCCAGCCCGAGACCAGGATTAACTCTTTCAAGGACAATGATTTGGGTTTAGCCCTGAGCCCGGCGGAAGGCCTGCGGTTGTTCGAGTGCGAGAAGATGTGTCCGTAGTCGGACAGTTCCCCAGCGTTGCAGTGCCGAGGCCGCGGCCAACCGGAGCAGGCAACCCAATTGGGCTGCGGCACACTGGACTTCAGTTCAGAATCGCGCCCCGCCGGCAAGGTGCGGTCTGGGCGAAGGCGCATCAGGAACGAGCGCTTGCGGGCGGGCTGACCCGCTGTAATTCTCATGCCTTGCGGGTGCCGCAGAGCGATTTCAGCGGTTTTCGGGGCTGGAGGAGTCAAAAGTGTACGATTTCTGGACAGAAGCGTTCATACAACAACGTTTTGGCCCATCACCCAAATGCTTTTCGCTTTCAAACAACGACATTTTCGGGCGTTCAAGGGCGGCCCGGTTTCGGCGCTGCTGACCGGGAACCGGCGATCTGCAGGCGCGCTCGTCCGCTACCGCCGGGAAGCCCGGAGCGCAGAACGCCGGGGCATCGCGTGGGCTGGATGAGTATGAACTGCGCTAGTCGATGCCGTGAATCCGCATGCTGATCAACTGGTCTGCGCTGAGGTCGTGCATCCCCTGGGACCGGAGCTTGGCGATGTAGTCCGGAGTGACGCCGTGAATGCGGAACGCGATGAGCTGGTCGGGGTCCGGGTGCTTGTAGCCGAGGTCTCCCAGCTTCGCGATGAATTCCGGGCTCACGCCGTGAATGCGGAACGCGATGAGCTGGTCGGGCTCCGGGTGCTTGTAGCCGAGCCCTTCGAGCTGACCGATGAATTCCGGACTCACGCCGTGAATGCGAAAGGCGATGAGCTGGTCAAGATCCACGTGGTTGTAGCCCAGCTTACCAAGCGACTGGATCCACTCCGGCGTGGCGCCGTGAATCCGCATCGCAATCAGTTTGTCTTCGTCGGGAGCGTAGCCGGCCTGGTGGAGGGTTCGCACCATCTCCGGAGTGACGCCGTGAATGCGGAAGGCCACCAGCTTGTCGCTGTCGGTCACGTTGAGCCCGGACGACCGCAGCTCCTCGATGAACTCGCGCGTGACGCCGAAGATGCGGAAGGCGATCAGCTTGTCAGTGTCGAGCCCGCTGATATGCTCCGCTTTCATTTGCCGGGCGAACTCCACGGTGACATCGTGGATGGCCATGGCCATCTGCTTGTCGCCGTCGATGCCTTCGAACCCGAGCTCCTTCATTTGTCCCGGGTACTGGGCGTTCGGCAGAAAATGGAACAGGCCGGCCCCTTCACCGTCATTCAGGAAGCCGTCGCACTCGAAACGCCCCGCTTCGCGCGCCACGGTGAACTTCACGTCGTGCCGGCCGGCCTGGGCAACGTCCAGGCCCTGAAACTGGCTGAGCGGCCAATCCGAGCTCGATTGAAAGTTGTCGCCGCGCTCGCTGCTGCGAATCAGCGTGAAATGCACCTTGCCGGCTTGGTCCGACTTGCGCAGCGTCCAGTCGCCGCTTTGCGAGTCGGAGCCCCACGCCGCGATCGCGCAGAGGGCGGCAATCGCCAGCGCCGATACAACCAAAACCCTTGTATTCCGTACTCTCATCGCCTTGACCTCCTCGATTCAGTTCGCGCGCCCGGCGGGCACCTGCGCGATCTTTAGAACACACCGGCCTGCTTCAACCCGATCAGTTTGTCCAGGGTCAGGCCCTGAATGCCGTGGCTTTTGACCTTCTCCACGAATTCCGGCGTAATGTCCATCACCTTGGCGGCGATGTAGTCGTTGGCGCTGAGCTTGCCGAGCCCCGCCGCCTGCAGGGCGCGCACGAAGTCCGGGCTGACGCCCTGCGTTCTCAGCGCGATCAACTGGTCCGCGGTCGGGCTTAGCCCGGCGGCGTGCATGTCGCGAATGTATTCGGGGGTCACGCCCTGCACCTTCATGGCAATCAGGTCGTCGGCCGCGGGCTTCAGGCCCGCCGCGTGCATTTCGCGCACGTATTCCGGAGTCACCCCCTGCACCTTCATGCCGATCAGCTCGTCGGACTTGGGCTCCACCCCTTCGGCGCGCAAATCGCGGATGTATTCCGGCGAAACGCCTTGAACTTTCATCCCGATGGCCTCCTCTGCCGTCAGATCCACGCCGGCGGCGTGCATGCCACTGAGGTATTCCGGGGTTACGCCCTGCACCTTCATCCCGATCAGCTCGTCCACGGTGGGCTTCAAGCCGGCCGCCCGCATGGCGCCGATGTATTCGGGCGTCACGCGCTGCACCCTCATCCCGATCACTTCTTCGACCGTGGGATTCAGGCCGTCCGCGTGCAAGCCGCGGATGTATTCGGGAGTGACGCCCTGCACCTTCATTCCGATCAGCTCGTCAATCGTCGGGTTCAGGCCCGCGGCGCGAATCTGGCGGATGTACTCCGGGGTGACGCCCTGCACCTTGAGGCCAATCAATTCGTCGGCGGTGAGGTTCTTGTAGCCCAGAGAATTCAGGCCGCTGATGAACGACTCTTTTGCCGTCTGCGGCTCTGCTGCCTCCTGGCCTGCCGATTCTCCGGAGCCCGCAGTGGCCGCAGTTTGCGCGCTGGGGGCGCTCTCGCCCTCACCCTCCGCCAGGCTCGTCCGCAGCACAGAAGCCACGTGCGCGCTTTCGATCGCGCGCACCACCCGCGCAACGCGCACGGTCCGCACCGTTCGGTTCAGACTTTCGTGGAAGGCCGAAGTTGCGGGGAATGCGAGCGGCCCGCCGGCCCGATCCAGGCCCACGCGCGCCATTCGCGCCCGAGGTGTCACAAGGCCGGCGTTTGAATCGAAGAACCCCCGCGCCGTCCCCATGAGTCCGGTGCCGGCCAGAAGCACCAGCCCCAGGCAAAGCGAGGCGGCCGCGAAGCCCATGCTGCGCGCGCCGGTCCGCCGGGATTCGAGGCCGAGCAGGCGCAGCACGCGGGCGTGGAGCGGGCTGCGATTCGCCGCCATCGCCAGGCGCGGGGCGCGGCGCCATTCCTCCATCAGCATCAGCGCGCGGGCGTATTCCGGTATCCCGCCGCACACGGACACCGCCACGTCGTCGCAGCAATTCTCGCGCTCGGCGCGGACGCGGGCGCTCACCCACCAGACGGCGGGATGGTAGAAGAGCAGGGTTTCGGCGCCGGTCTGGAACAGATTTACGAAGGCGTCGTGCCTCCGGATGTGAGCCAGCTCGTGGGCCATCACCGCGCGCAGTTGCTCGGGCGCGAGGCCCGTCAGCGCGGTCACAGGCAGCAGCACCACGGGGCGCAGCCAGCCGATCACGGCGGGCGCGTCAAGGTGGCGGCACTGGCAGTACCGGAGGGCGCGGCCGAGGCCGAGGTGGCGCTCCAGGGCACGGCCCATGGCCTCCAGTTCCGCACCGACGGGGCTGGTCTCGCGGCGCCGCATGCGCTCGAGGAGACAAAACCCGCCAAACGCGCGCACGCTTAGTACCACGACGCCCGCCAGCCAGAATTCGAGCAGCCATACGTCAGACGCTGCGGGAAGCGCCGGACTCTTGCTGCGCTGCGCGGCGCCGGGCTCAGAGCTGTGCGCACTCGCCCTCGCTGCCGCGGGACGAACCGCTGCAGCTTCGACCCAAGCATTCCTTGCGCCGCCGCGCGAAGCCGGATGGCGCAGGACGAGGAAGGTGGCGACGGGTGCGGCTACCATCAGCACCATCGTGGCCACGCCCAGCGCGTAGCGCACGGCGGCGCGGCGCACTACGGCGAGGGCCGCGGCCAGCAGCAGCGCCAACGCCAGTCCCTGCCAGAGAAAGTGCAGCAGCGCCCAGCACAGCGGCCGAATCGCGTCCGGAGATAGCCCAAAGTGTGTCATCGTAGTCCCCTCTCGTAGTCGTCCAGCAGGCGCCGCAGCTTCTCCAGTTCGTCGCGTGAAGTGCGCCGCCCTTCGAGGGCGTGCATCATGAGCTGGCTGGCCGATCCCTGGAACACGCGCTGGAGCACGTCGCCGGCCAGGGCGCGCTTGGTCTTCTCCGCGGGCTGGCAGGCTTCGTATACGTGCGCCCGCTGCTCCTGGTTGCGGCGCACGGCGCCCTTGGCCGTCATGATCTGCAGCAGCTTCAGCACGGTGGTGTAGCCCACGTCTTTGTCGCGGCTCAACGCGCCGTGTACTTCGCGCACCGTGGAGGGCCCGCGCTCCCATAAAACGCGGAGAATCTCGAGTTCGCCGGCGGTCGGTTTTGGAACGTTCGTTCTCGTCATGCCCTATCCATACTACGAAGACATTCGTATTGTCAACGAAAATTTTCGTAGGAGGGCGGACCGTTTCTCGAGGGTCGGAAAGTCCAAAAAAAAGAGGGCGGGAAGCCCTCTTTTGGCCAAGCGGCTCAGAGTGTTCCCTCGTTCCTGTTATCAGGCGGAGGGTGGAGCCTCCTGAATGTCTGAGACGTGGATGGTGTTGCTCTGCGCGTCCAGAGTGCCGGTCACCTTGACGCTCTTACCGGTGAACGACTTTGCCTTTTCCTGGTCGTCAAGCTGGTATTCGGTTTTGGACGCCATATCCTTGAGCACCAGTTTCCCACCGGAATCGGCTATTGTGCCCGTGAAGGTCTGCGTGGGCTGTGCGGCCTGCCCTTGATCTGCCTGAGGAGCGGCACTTTGAGGTTGCGTCTGGGCCCGAAGGGCCGGAGTGAAGCACACCAGGCCCGCTGCCAGCGCCAGCGAAAGCATCAGTCCTCCAAGATTGATTCTCTTCATAGGGGTCTAGCTCCTTTATTGGGATCGATCTGGTCCACCCCTCGTGCCCCGCCATGCAAGTAGCGTGCCGCATCGGGAACCGAATTCTTTGATCGCTGCAAAGGACTTATGGGCTCGGAACGCCAGGTTTACTATGCAGATTCTTACCCCGGCAGGTAGGTTCTGCCCGTTCGGTCGGCTCGCTGGGAAAAGATCGCCCCATCCGGCTCGTGGCGTCCGGCTCGACCCGGCGAAGTTCAGCCCGAGGGTTCCGTGGGAGGGTCTACCCTCTTGATTACTTATTATCACTTACTACTTTTTTCGCTTGAGTCGCCCGGCCTTTTCGCCGATAATCTGGCTGAACAGCCCTAGGGGGGACTGCCACGAGCCGCCTGTCCGTTCACCGATTGCTCCCGCGAAAGCGCTCCGGACCGCCTACAAGTGGTTGTAGCCAAAATGTTGAGAGGTGAAGTGTGAAACAGGGGGAGCTGGCATTAGCGGCCGCGGTGGTGTGTGCCATGTTGGTCCCAAACCCGGCATTGACAGGCGCCGAGCCGCACGGCGGAGACGGCGGCGTTCCCGTGGCCGTTGAGGCCCACTTTCAGCGCGGCAACACCCTCGAAACGCAAGGCGATCTTGACGGAGCGATCGCGGAGTATCGCCAGGCGGAGCGCCTCGCGCCCGGATCGGCTCAGGCGCATTACACCCTCGGAGCGGCCCTCGGGGCCAAAGGGGCGCTGGATGAGGCGGTCGTCGAAGACCGGGAGGCCATCCGCCTGCAGCCCGATTTTGCCGAGGCGCACCTGAAATTGGGTGTTGCGCTGTACGCGAGGGGCGATTCCAACGGCGCCCTGGCGGAATATCGCGCCGCAGTTCGCTTCGGTGCCGGGTTGCCCGACGCGCATAATAGCCTCGCTCTGGCGTTGAAGAGGGAAGGCGATCTTAAGGGGGCGATTGCTGAGTACCGCGAAGCCATTCGTCTGCAGCCGAACTCTCCCTACTTGCACTACAATCTCGGATCGTCGCTGAAAGCAGGCGGGGACCTGGAGGGCGCAATCGCCGAATACCGGGCGGCGCTCAGCGATCTGCCCGAGTTCCCGCAGGCGCACAACAACCTCGGCAACGCTCTGCTG
>Ga0335081_10008905_pt1 | contig 16113 bp, 10 predicted proteins | sample Lox_Sample_35_FD_206713 | JGI IMG/M metagenome (GOLD analysis project Ga0335081, IMG submission 206713) | Soil microbial communities from Loxahatchee National Wildlife Refuge, Florida, United States - Lox_Sample_3.5 | ecosystem: Environmental > Terrestrial > Soil > Wetlands | place: USA... | reverse complement strand
CTTGTTAATTCTAAGCCCTTGAGTGGACACTTATCGTCCAGAGTTCGGAATCGACGGGTGTGGCTCGGAGACAAATGGTTGGGGTCCACATCCGCGCATAGGGCGTTATACGGCCGGGTGGGTACTTCCGACGTGCTCGTTACTCGCCAGCTACTCCGAGATGCGAGGCTAAGCTACTGTAGCTTCGCGTACTCGGCTTTGGCTTCTTTATAGATGGGGATGTCCGGATCGGCGTCTTTCCAGAGTGTGAGAAAGTTCTGATATGCGGTGCGGGACTTTTCGCGGTAAGTGGAATCGCTCTGAGCTTCGAGTGCATACGCCCGGGCCAGTCCGAGTCGTGCTAGCGCTCCCCACGGGAAGTTTACGAGCACACCTCGGTGTTCAATGAACTTCTGAAACTCCGCTGCTGCTGAGCTGCCGTCACGCAGCGTCAGATACGCTTGACCTCTTACATACACAGGGCACAAAGCTATCGTGAAGACCACGGGTTGCCCTAGTTCCGTTGTACTCGTTGCCCGTAATAACTGAACTGCCTCCTTTGGGTCGCCATCATGCAATGCTGTGGCGGCTCTGATTGCCGGCAGCCAGTAGCGTTGTACCAAGGTGTCCAGTTGAAAACTCTTGTCCAATGCCGCGGCCAGATTGCGTGCTGTTGTAACATCTCCAGCCCTCGCTAGAGCTAATGCCGAGATCGCCTGAACATCGCGGGTTGGTGCCAGCTTGACCGCCGCAAGTGCCTCATGACGCGCCTGTTCAGTGTTGCCCATCTCGACTTCACGGAGCGCTGCGGCTGCCTCGTACGTCGCCGCAGTTTCTTTAGCGTCGCTCCGCTCCGCAGAGTCTATAGCTCGGATAGACAACTGGCGTGAGACGGTCAATTTTCCGTACCAGGCCGCCGTGTCCGCCTGAAAGGCGAGCAGCAAGTTTTCCATTCCCGGCTTTCCAGAGGCCGCCGCCGCTAGTTGCTCCATCTGACTGACGTCCCCCTTCAGAAAAGCCAGCTGATACCGGTTTGCCAGTAGCTCATCGCTTCCGAGCTTGTGCTCTTTCGCCTGATGATACGCATCTTCTGCCTCTTGCAACCTGTTTAAGGCCTCATAGATGCTGCCGAGGTTGAGGTATAAGGGGCCAATATTCGGGTTCCAGCGTATGGCCTCTTTAGTGACGGTCAGCGCATCATCCCATCTGCCCAGGTTGCCGTAAACGACCCCGAGATTTCCGTAGGCTGAGCCGGCTCTTGAATAAGTCTGAAGCCAAAGCTCGTAGGTTGCGGCTGCTTTGTCTAATTCTCCAGTAACGTTCAAATAGTAGTTTGCCTCAATTGGAAAGCGTTCTCGCTCACCCACGGTATTCCGAAGTTCGTATGCTTGGCGCTCATACTCCAGAGCGCGGCCGCCTTCGTTGAGGTTTTGGTAAATTGCAGAAAGGCTCTCGTACGCCGTGGCAAACTTTGGGTCGAGCTCGACCGCGCGTTTGTAATAGGGCAGCGCGGCTGCCCAGCTTTTCGTAAACGCGACTTTCTCGCCAATGCTGTAGGCCTTCAGTGCGTCGAGGGAGGGTGTGGTTGCGTGACTGAGGGGAGCAGCATACCTCTCGACTGAACTCAGCGACTCACCCAGATGCCTACGCAGACTCGCCGCTGCCTTGTCTAAGGCGGGAAGCACTGTTTCCTTGCTCGCCGCCCTTTCCTGTACCTCGGACATGGAATCACCGCTGTTGCAATCCACCGCTTTGAGGCCAATAACGTACTCCTGACCGAAAGCAGCAATCGTGCCGACCACGATCGCTTTACTGCCTGTCCTGATGCACACCTCGCGCGTGACCTCTTCTGTTAGTGGAATGCTCGTCGGGCGACTCATCTCCACCAAAGTTTGCCGGAGCTTGGCATTGGGTAGCAGGTTGAGGAATGGCGATTCTGTCAACTGGATCGTCAGGGCTTGCTTGAGCGTGTCGTCAAAAACTGGGTCGCCGGTCTTATTTTCAAAGTCACCGAGAACAATGGTGTCGCGCTCTGTGAGCTTGGGCGCGCGGTGCGCCCCCCAGTAGACGGCTCCAGTAATTGCCGCCGCGCAAACCAGTAAGGCAATAGCAATCCGCCTCCAGCGCGACCGCGCACCACCTGGGCTGGCCTGTGCCAGAACGTCTGCGTGGGTTCGCGGTTCTGCTGCGGCCGGCGCTGCCGCAGTTGCCACTGCGGCAGTCCGGGCAGAGGGACCTCCTGTAGGTCCGACGTTATTTGAAGCATCTTCAACATCCAGTCGCTCCACTGGCACAAGTAGCCGATACCCCCGCTTGGCGATAGTGCCGATGTAGTGGGGTTCGTCGCCGGAGTCGACCAGCGCCCGGCGCAACTTCTTGATTGCGTTGTTGATGCTGTGGTCGAACTCAACGACCGTGTCATCGGGCCAAAGTCTCTGGCGAATTTGATCCCGGGTAACGATTTCGCCGTCAGCCTCGATCAGCATGCGCAGGATATGCAAAGGCTGATCGGGAAGAACTAGAACAGCGCCTTCCCCCTGGCGCAACTCTCCGGCGCGAAGCTCAATTTCGAAGCTCCCAAGGCGAACCCGGTCCGGCAAGGTGTCTTTCATGGCAGAGTTCCCGCGAAAGTGCGGAAGAGTGTACTACGGTTTCGCTCGAAGGAGAAGCCAACGCTCACTGGCAGAAGAGCGCTGTCTTGCGTCTTTAAGTTCAACAGCTTACTTGGGGTTGTAAGAAAGTTAGATAAAGGTTAGCTGCCGTGCCTTGACCCGGGTGTAGCCCCTCAATCAAACTCGCCCCACTTTCGGCCACCAATAACGGCCAGTCGCTCGCAACCCACCGCCAGTGGTCGGTTGCAAGGTGGGGTCAATAGCAAAAGCGTGTTCCGATTGCGCCCGGCCAACTGGGCCCGATCGGAAACCTTGAACAGTCCGGCGGTTGCTCCGTCCGCCTTAACGGATGAAGGAGAACATTTATGAACGCCAAAGTGAATGGATGGATTTCGAGTGCACTGCTTCTGGTTGCAGTGTTTGCGAGTTTACCTTCGCTAAATGCGCAAGAGCGCTCGCCATCACCGACGTTAACCCCGCTGTACACATTTCTAGGTGAAGCAGACGGTGGTGTGCCTTATGCCGGTGTGACTCTGGATCCTGCGGGAAACCTCTATGGCACGGCGACGGTCGGCGGAAGCTTCAACAGCAACTGCGGCGGAGCCTGCGGAGTCGTATTTGAGATCGACACCAGACGTCACGAGAGACTCCTATACACGTTCATAGATGGGATAGACGGCGGCCAGCCTTGGGCTGGGGTTCTCCGCGGCAATTCAGGCGTGCTCTATGGTGCTCCGTACATCGGTGGCGCTTTTGGCAACTCGGACGTTTTCAAGCTCACGCCGCAACCGACCGTCTGCGCTGCGGTGCTCTGCCCTTGGAATATGAGCATCCTTTACAGCCTCGGCTCCATGTCTGGTGATGGAGCAACGATTACGGGCAACCTGATTCAGGATGCTGACGGTAATCTCTACGGCATGACCCAATACGGGGGCGGCACTTGCAACTGCGGGACTGTGTTCAAGGTCGATCCGCAAGGCAATGAAACAATTCTGCACACTTTCACCGGCTCCCCAGATGGCGCGTTTCCATTTCTCGGAGCTCTGATTTTGGACCAAGCAGGCAATCTCTACGGAACAACCGCTGACGGCGGCCAGCCTGGCTGCTTTGGCAGCGGATGCGGGATCGTATTCGAGCTGAGCCCCGGCAATGGCGGCTGGACGGAAACAATTCTCTACACCTTCACCGGAGGAGCCGATGGTGCGAATTCCTATGCCGGCGTACTTCTTGACCCGCAAGGTAACCTCGTCGGCACAACGTTTGCTGGCGGTTCCAGCAACAGAGGCACGGTGTTTCAGCTGAGTCCTGCCGCGGGCGAAACCTGGATGCAGAGTGTGCTTCATTCCTTTACAGGTGCGCCGGATGCTGGACTTCCCTCGGCTCCGGTGATAAGGGACACGCAGGGCAATCTGTACGGCACGAGCGAGGCCGGTGGCGAGAATGGATGGGGAACGGTGTTTGAGATGACGCCGAACGGCTCTGGACGTTGGACAGAAAGTGTCGTATGGAGCTTCACTGGCACCTGGGACGGCGCGATTCCTTTCGGCGGCCTTACTATGGATGCCCAAGGCAACCTGTACGGGACGACTTCAACTGGCGGAGTTGTAAATAACCAGACGTGCTTCGGCGGCTGCGGAGTCGTGTTCAAGCTGACGCCGTGAACCTCCTCCGAACGGATGCTGGGCGGGGAGTTCGGCATCCGTTTGAATTGTCGGCCACCCGGAAACAACCCACATGGGCGTATAGTCGGCGTTCCGTCCTTGTGGCCATGGCCCGACCGGAGTTCTTCCACCAGTTGCGAGATGGCCGTTTTAGGGCAAATGAGATGACGGCGGCGAACCGGTTGCCGATGCCGCGGAGGTTCGCCCGGTATATTGGTCGATCTAGCGCTTGCGAACTGCCGCAGAGCAGACCACTTCGTTCTCTGCGGCAATCTGGAAGTTGTACAGGAACGGACATGCCGTCACTGGGCCAGAAGTCGGCTACGGTTACTTGTGCCCACACCCTTCGGTCGCGCTCAGGCAAGAGAGCGGAACGGCCGTTATACGGCAGGTTGAGATGGACTCCGGCCATGTGCGAGCCAGTCTCCTGGCACGCCGTTGCTCTTGATCTGAATACATATCCCAGTTCTTAGTGCTATCGTGATATCGCGAACTCCCGGTAGACCTGACCGGGCAACTTGCGTTATGGCATTTTTCGCTAGCGCGTCGCCTCAGGAAAAATCATCATTTCGCCGACTGCACGGTTGTGGGGCTTGTCTGAAGTTGCTGCAGGAGTCCATGAAGGTCCGGCATGCCCCACTGTTCCACGATTCTTCCATCCGCCAAACGAAAAATGGCCATCTCTTGGATAGTCACCTTCTTCCCAGTGGGAGCGATTCCAGCAAATTCACCCTCTTGAGTGCCCGTCGAAGTAAACCGAATCACAACCTTGTCGCCTTCCGCGATGATGTCATCCACGCGCTCATGCCAGTCGGGGAAAGAACGTCGATGCTGCGCAACTACCTCCTTGATGCCCTGCACACCGCGCCACTCCGGCCCAATCACAAAATGGCAAACGAAATTCGGAGAATAGAGTGCATCGGCAGTTGCCAGATTCCCCTTGTTCCATACCTCCTGTTCCGCGCGAAGAACTACCGATTTGTTCTGGGACACAGTTCTGGCCTGCCGTGATGCACACCCTCCCAAGATGACGGTGCAAAGCGCAACCAGCACGAGTAGTCGTATGTTCATGAAGATGGTTCTCCTGACACAACGTACCTCAACCCATTTAGAACATTAGAGAGCCGGACGGGGCCGAACCAGCCGCCGATGAGCCTATGGCAATATTAGTGCACCGAGATAAAGCGGCATGAAGCAGAGGAAGAAGAATCCCTACGAGAAACGAGCCACGATCCGCTCGGCCCCGAGTCTTGCGCTGCAACTGCGAGAAACCCGCCCATTCGCCTGTATTGAGTGATTCCGGCGGACTGCCCGCGTCAGCCGGCACAACGTAAAGGCTTTCGGGGTCGGTATAAACAACGCGATTGCCGTCCGGCGACCATAGCGGGTCGCCGCAAGCACCTTTTTCCGCCTCGGCGGATTCCCGGTTTCTGGCAAAAGGCGAGCTCGTTGTCAACGCGAAATCATTGTCGCTCACGAAAATCTTGTACATCAGCCCTCGATAGCTTGGGCCGCAGGCTGTCTTCGAGTGTCGGGTCAGACTCTCGCCCTGGTGTCGTCGAAAACCGACAGTACAAAGGTCAAGCCCCACTCAAGGATCAGGACTTGAGTGGGGCGAGCGGTTCGGTGCGGCTTATTTCAGAGCGAACATCCCGTCCAGGGTTTCCAGGTACACCATTCCGTTGGCAATCACCGGCGAGCCAGAGGTATAAGAACCCCCCGGTGCGAGAGAGAGTGCTAACACATTGTCGATGGGGGCATTGTAGCTCCCACTCTTGCACTGCGTGGTGTCAAAGCCGAGGAGATTCCCTTGGGTATCGGCGAGGAACAACACGTTCGAGCTGGTGGCCGGCGATGACCCGCGGATGGTGAAAGGGAGAGACGTGGAACAGGCCAGAGTGTTGTGATTCTGTTTGACGTCAAAACCGTAGAGGGTTTTGTCGGCCACAACATAGAGAATGTCGTAGACGTCGGGCAGCGGGGTGCAGCCGGTGGCGGGATTCGGGCAACTTCCGAGCTGGCTGCGAAATTCGACGGCAGGCGACGACCATGAGAAACCGTCGAGCGGATAGCTCCAGACGATGGTTTTCTGAACCGGGTCGATGGCATAGAGATCGGTTTGGTAGCCGTCAATCTTCGGACCGGCGGTGAGCGGGATATTGTCGATGACGTAGAGCAAGCCGTTGAGGTAGACGGGCGAGGCAGGAACCGGGCCGATGCTGTGATTCTCCCAGTAAATGTCTCCGGCGTTCTTCCCGGCCTGATTGTTGTTATCGGCGTAGTAGAAGGTGACACCACCGCTGGGGGGGTACGAGTTGGAGCTGTCGCCGGCGACGACCAGGTTTCCAACCCCCGGCACGTTGATCCAGGCGGGAGAACCGCTGACAGGATAGTTAGTAGCGGAGACCCACAGGGGAGAGCAGTTGGTGGGGCAGCCGGACGTCCCGCCCCGACCGGCGAAAGCGTAGATGTGTCCGTCGTCAGCTCCCATATAGACGACCGCATTCAGAACGCCCCCGGAAATCAAGGGCGAGGTGGTGAAGGACGGATGCGACCCGTAGGACTGTGGGAGGGTTGCCGTCCAGAGGACCGTCCCGTCGCCAGCGTTCAGCGCCGTCAGTGCGGAACCGTCGCTGGTGAAGACCACCGGCTCGCTGACGCCATTGGCCATCATGACGCGAGAAGCAGCGGGGGCGGATTCATTCCCGGTGTAGAAGTTCGGCCAAGCGTAGCTCCAGATGGGAGAGCAGTTCCCGCCACTACAGTCCTGAACGCCGTTGGCGTCGTAGGCGACGACGAACTCGCCCAGAGTCGACTGGATATACAGTGATACCGGGGCGCCAGCGATGGCATTGTTCTGGACAACGGCGGGAGTCGAGTTCCCCAGCCCGCCATAGTCCTGCCAATAGACACTCATGGTAGGGAGCTTGCTCGCGGTGATGGCGGTCTCACAGGGCTGGAAGCCGCTGTTGTAGATGCCGTTGCGACTTTCCGACCAGGCATCGGAAATGCTCCCGCCACCGGGGTTCTGGGGCAGACAGAGCCCCTGAGCCTGGCAATAGGTGGCTGGACCGGCGAGGGCCGCCAGGACCAGAAGGCCAAACAGGCCATTGGATACCATCGAAGTAAAGTGGGCGATGAGCGCCGACGTTAACGTTGCTTCCAGGGCTGGGTTGCTGTGAGTGGTGGTGATCTGAGTTTTCATGGCGACCTCCTTTGGTCAGGTTGGGCGACAGGCGAGCCGGACCTGTCGCCGGTTAAGGCTGCGGGCTGAATCGCTCCCCGCTTCGAACTTGGCAGCTCCCCTTGATTTGCTGCCGCGGTCGTGAGCGCAATATGGACCCGGCGGCGGGGAGCTTCAATACTTGCGAGGTGATATGCAGATCAAATCGGGATCAGCGGGAGGTCAGTGGGTAAGATACTGAAGAGAAGAGGTTTAGGTAGGGATGTCAATGCACTGGGAAGCACCGGCCAGGGGGCAGAGGTCAGGCGCCCTGCGGAGCGGTACCCCAGCGCCTAGATCCCAGATCAGAAGGGCTGGGAGACCCGCCCAGCAGAAGGGGCTGGGCCACCTGCCACTTTCCGGAATTTGCGGCAAAATAGTTCGCTACGGCTGTCGATTTTCTCCGCGCTCAACGACTATAGGATGAACGGTCCGGCGCGCAAGGCTTGTGCTGCTGGCTATCAAGAGGAGAGAACCATGAAATACATGTGTCTTGGGTATTACGACAAAGCCAAATTCGATGGCTTGCCTGATGCCGAGCGCAACGCCATGTTCGACGCATGTTTCGAATACGACGATCATCTTCGCGCCAACGGGCATTGGAGTGGCGGAGAAGCGCTTCAGGCTTCGGAAACCGCGTTGACCGTTTACTGGAAGAACGGCAAAGTGGCAACCACCGACGGTCCCTACGCGGAAACCAAGGAACAACTCGGGGGCATTCTCGTCCTTGAGGCGCGGGACATGAATCATGCGGCACAGCTCATGGCGCAACATCCGGCCGTGAAATACGGCAATATTTTCGAGATTCGGCCAGTGGGGGACATGAGCGAAATCATGAAGGCCAGCGAGGAGCGACGGCGGCAGAACGCCGCGCGCTGAAGACGGCCCGGCAGAAATGCTGGCGCCGCCGGCTGAAGCCGGCTCGAGTCAATAAATAAACGACTTAGACGCTGGCCTGAAGGCCAGCTCTACCCGAACAAGTGACCGCGTTGTCTTAAGTCTAAGCGTGCGCGATAAGTAGTAGACGTGAAAGTTGTTCGCTGGCGGACAGCGATGCTTCAGGACGAACATGCTGACTGCTCCGGTCGCCAAGGAATCGGATTCAAGCTCTTGATAAGCAATTAGTTAATCACCACGCGCCGTGGACAACCGATTGCTGTTTCCGTGTCTACTGGCGGACGGGTTCGTCGCGAGGGTGGCACCCGGAGATTTCCCGGAGAACGCACATGACAGCCAAACCGGATTTGATTCTTCAGGACCTGAAGGTGGCGCTGCGCTCGCTGTGGCGCAGTAAAGGTCTCTCGATCACCGTGATCCTGACGCTGGCGCTGGGGATTGGCGCCAACGCCGCCATCTTCAGCCTGGTTCGCGGGGTTCTGCTGCGGCCGCTGGTCAACCGTGGCGAGGACCGGCTGATCTACATCCAGCAGAGCGCGCCCGGGATCGGCGATGACAACGCGAATTTTTCCGTGCCCGAGATCCAGGACCTGAAAGCCAGCGTGAAGTCCGTCGGCTCGTTTGGGGAATTTTCGGTCATCGGCTTCAGCATGGTGGGACTGGGCGAGCCGCGCGAGGTGCGCGCCGGGGTGGTCGGCGGGTCGTACTTCGAAGTTATGGGACTGCACCCCGTGCTGGGCAGGTTGCTCGATCCGCACGACGACGGCCCGAGTGCCGCTCCGGCCTGCGTGCTGACCTATCGCTTCTGGAAGGACTCGCTCAAGGGCGATCCCACAGTGATGGGCAAGACGGTGCGGCTGGATACCCGCACCGCCACGATTGTTGGCGTGCTGGAGCCGTCGGTGCAGTATCCGTCGCAGACGGAGATCCTGGTCAACGTGGTGACCAGCCCGCATCATCTCTCGGCCACCATGGTCACCGGGCGTGTGCATCGCATGACGGAGCTGTTCGGCCGTCTGGCGCCCGGTGCGACGCTCGATCAGGCCCGGGCCGAGCTGCGCACGGATTACGCGGCGATCGTGCGCGCCCATCCCGAAGCCTACCCCGCCAGCGCACACTACCAGATCAATGCCGTGATGCTGCGCGACCAGATCACGTCGGGCGCGAAGACGATTCTGTGGGTGCTGCTGGCGGCCTCCGGGCTCATCTTCATCATTGCGTGTTCGAATGTTGCCAACCTGATTCTGGCGCGGTCGGTGCGCCGCGAGGGCGAGCTGGCGATTCGCGCGGCGCTGGGAGCAACGACCGCTGCGCTGCGGCGAACCCTGCTGGCGGAAAGTCTGCTGCTGTCGGTTGCCGGCGCCGTGGTTGGCATTCTCAGCGCGCAGCCGATGGAGGCCGTGCTGGCGCGCTATGCTTCGCGCTTTTCCGTGCGCGCCCTCGACTTGAGGGTGGACATGAGCGTGTTATGGGTAGGAGCGGCGCTGGCTGTCATCTCCGCGGTATTGCTGGCGTTCGTGCCGCGCCTTCCCTCGGCGGAGTCGTCCGGCGGAACGGGGCTGACCAGCAGTAGCAGCGTCCGCATCACCGGCGGTACCAGCCGCCGGCTGCGGATCTTCGCCGTCACCCAGATTGCGGCTTCGTTCATGCTGCTGGCCGGCGCCAGCATTCTCATCAAGACCTTGATTTCGCTGCAGGAGACGCAAACCGGTTTCGACATGCATCGTGTTCTGGCGGTGAATGTGCCGGTGATAGCGTACGGAAAAACTTCCGAGGACATCATCCAGTTCTATCGCCAGGTGATTGAGCGCATCAGCGAATTGCCGGGGGTCGATCGCGTTTCTTTGGGTACCAACGTTCCCTGGCGTGACGCGGGCAACTATGGTCCCGGCTTGCAATTCACCGGCGAGGGTCACGTGAAAGGCAATCACGAAGAGGACCCGCTGGCGCAGTTTCGCGTGATTTCGCCGGGCTTCTTTGCGTCGCTGGGCGTGCCGCTGATCGCCGGACGCGACTTCAACGACAACGACCGGCGGGGCAGCGAGCCGGTCGTGATCATCAGCCAGAGCGCGGTGCAGCGCATGTTTCCGGGGCAAGACCCGATCAACCGTCACATCATGTGGACGGACCCGGTGATCAAGTTCATCTATATCAGCCCCGAACCGCGCCGCATCGTGGGCGTGGCCGCCGATGTGGACGACGAACATGTCGTGCCGGAGCCGATGCTCACCATCTACCAGCCGTTCGGGCAGGTTCCCGACGATACCAGCAAAGAGCTGCCACTATTTGGCGGGCGTTTGTTCATTCATACCCGCTCCGATCCGCACGCTCTAGTGACTCCCGTCACCAGCATCATCCGCGGTCTGTCTTCCGATCAGCCGGTGGAGGGAGCGGCGACGCTGGACGATATTCGCGCCGAAGTGCTGACGCCGGACCGGCTGAATACGTTGGTCTTCAGCGGCCTGGCGGGGCTGGCGCTGGCGATTGCCGTGGTCGGAGTCGCGGGCGTACTGGCATTTTCTGTCAGCGGACGCACCCGCGAATTCGGTATTCGACTGGCAGTTGGAGCGCAACCCCGGCACTTGCTGATGGGCGTCATTATCGAAGGCGCTCTTATGGCTGGCGCCGGTGTGGTGACAGGGGCGATCCTCGGGTACGGCTTAATCCGCATCGTCAGCAGTTATTTCCCGTCGCTGCAGATGCCGACCGCGTGGCCCGTGCTCGCCTCGGTCATGGTGTTGCTGGTTGCCGCAACCATCGCGTCCACGTTTCCCGCAGCACGAGCTGCACAGGTGGACGTGACCGAAGCCCTGCGTGCCGAGTAGGACCGCAGCGCGGCTGGTATGGTGGGAATACTCCTCGAACGGCTTAAGCTGCGCCTACTGCTTGTTCACTTCGACGTAATACAGATCCGTCGCGACCTGCAACTGCTCTTTTGTCAGCGGTGTCTGCATCCATTGCCAGTGTGTGGTGGGATGAATAATCTGCCAGTGGCCCGCAGTGCCGACTTGCACCGGCATAGCGAAGTCGTCCTCGTCGGCGCACCATTTGTACATCACCATGCCGGGAGCCTCGCCAAAAAGCAGCTCCAGCCGCGGGATCTGCGTATGCCGCAAGTATTGATCGAAGATCGGCGTGAGGTTCATGCCTGTATGCTGGTTGAACCATAAGATGACATCTTCCGTCATGATGTTCTGATACTTGAAGCGCTGATAGAAGTCGTATAGCAGGGCGAACCACTTCGCGTCATCGTCCACCACGCTGCGCAGTGTGTTGATCATCAGCGCGCCTTTGAAATACTGGTCTTCGGTGGGCTCAGCGTTCACGCCCCGCTCGGCTACGATCGGGCGAAGGTTTTTGATTTTAGGCTTCATGCCACCGAGATAGCGGATCGCATCCTCTTTTCCCCAGCGATATTCGACGTAGAGGCTTTCGAGATATGTCGTCCAGCCTTCATGGATCCACATATCCGAGCGGTCGGCTGCCGTGATGCTGTTGCCGAACCACTCATGTCCGCTCTCGTGGATGATGATGAAGTCGAAGCGCGTGCTGATGCCGACGCCCGTCCAGTCCCGGCCGAGATAGCCATTCTCGAAACGGTTGCCGTAGGAAACTGCGCTCTGGTGCTCCATCCCGGAGTAGGGCACCTCCACGAGTTTGTAACCATCGTGGAGAAACGGGTATTCGCCGAAGTAGTGCTGATAAGCCTCGATCATGCCGGGGGCCTGGGCAAATTGGGCTTTTGCCTTGTCCAGATCTTCTGGCAGGACGTAGTAATCCAGTGCCAGCGGTCCGAGATGATCGCCGAAGTGCACATAGTTGCCAATGTTCAAGGCGACATCGTAATTGTTGATCGGATAGCTCACATGCCAATCCCAGCGGGTATAGCCGTCGCCCAAGTCGGTTTTGCCCACGAACTTCCCGTTGGATACATCCGTAAGGCTGTTGGGAACTTCGACGCTGATATCCATGTTCTCGACTTCGTCGCGCCACTGGTCCTTGTTGGGCCACCAGATACTGGCGCCCTCACCTTCGCACGCGGTGTCGATCCAGGGCCGTGCGGCCGGATCTTTGCCGAATGTGATGCCGCCAAAGCGTCCGCTACTGACGGGCTTACCGGAAAAGAACACGTCGATGGAGTAGACTTCGCCGGCGTGTAGCGTGATGGGGAAATCGATGAAGACTGCGCTCGTGTCGCGCTCATACTTGAGCGGGGTGGCGCCCATCAGGACCTTGTCGATCTGCAGCGGCTCCTGCAGATCCAGTTGAATGCGCGAGCCGTCCTGGAGCATGCGAAAGCGGACGGTGTTCTTTCCGCTGAGGGATTTCTGATCGGGATCGACGCGCACGTCGAGGTGATAGTAGAGAAGGTTATTGTTAGCGCGAAAAGGGCCATAGGCGCCGCGCAGCATGTCCGCGCGATCGGGGACTTTTGCCGTGGCATCGTTCTGCCGGACATGTTGCGCCCAGGTATTCGCACTTGCCTGACCCGCGGGAGGATTCGGCTTAGTCCCGGTTTGGGTGGTTGCCTGGCTGTGCGCAAGAGAAGATGGGAGAAGGAAAACAAAAAGCAGTAGAAGCACTTTACTGCGAGCCGGCGCTCGCATCTTAGGTGGCAGAAAATGCGGCATGGCAATATCTTATCGCGATGCGTGGCGCAGCGAAGACCGCTGTGGGGTATCGCTCTGAGCCCACCGGCGTCGCACTTCATAGCTTCGCGTATTCCGCTTTCGCCTGTTGCAACAGCGGCGTCTCGGGATCGGCCTCTTTCCACAGCGCCAGAAAATCCTGATACGCCCTCCGCGCCCCGGAGGTATCGCCACTGAGCGCCAGCGCGCGTCCCAGTCCAAGATGGGCCTGGGCGGCGATCGATTGATTCAAGGCGACTCCGGGATGAGCCAGGATTTTGCGGAATTGCGCAGCCGCTTCCGCGGACCGCTGTAGCGCCAGATAGGCCTGGCCACGAAGGTACAGCGGGTATAAGGCGAAGGTAATGTCCGGAGACATTGCTCCCAACTCGTAGGAGTCGGTGTTGAGCGCCTCGAGGGCTTCGGCCCCACCGCCTCCCGCATCACGGTTGCCCAAGGCGATCGCGGCCCGCAGCATCGGCGTGTAGTCGAACTTCAGGATCGTGTCCTGGGGGAAGTGCCGATTCAGCTCGTCGCTCACCTTCCGAGCACCGGCCGTATCGCCGGCGAGCGCCAGCGCCATAGCCGCGATCGCGCTTTCATCCTTCCCATTCGCCAGCGCCAGCGCGGTTTTTGCTTCCTGCCTTGCGTTCAGCAGATTTCCCGCCAGCGCCTCTCGCAGCGCCGCTGCCGCCAGATAAAGCGACGCGCGCTCCCGGGCATCGTTGCGCACCGCCGATTGACACGCCCGCTGCGTCAGCTCGCGCGCCTTCGAGAACTTGCCGTAGTAAGCAGCAGTATCGGATTCGAACTGCAGCATCACGTCTTCGTAAACGGAATTGCCCGCGGCCACTGCCGAATCTTTTTCCATTGCCGCCGGATCGTGCGCCAGGAAATCGACCATGTACAAGCTCTGGGCCAGAATCGGCGCGGAGATCTTGTGCGCCGTCGCCTGCTGGGCCGTGGCACGCGCGTCGTCCAGCCGGTCCAGATAGGTGTAGGCGCTGATCAGGTTTCCGAAGTACAGGGTGTTGGCCGGATTCAGCCGCATGGCCTGCTGCATGGCGTTGAGCGCGGCATCGTAGTTGCCCAGCCGGATATAGACGGCGTAGAGGTTGGCCAGGGGACTGGGATCGCGCGGATAGCTTTGCGCCCACAGCTCATAGGTGCGGCGCGCCTTCTCCAGTTCGCCGGTCAGGGTCGCATAGCGGCCGGCGATGTAAAACTTCTCGCGCTCGCTGACCCGGAGGCGCAGTTCGTAAGCGTGGTCGATGGCCTCCATGGCGCGGGTGGTTTCGCCCACGTTCAGGTACGACGTCGCCAGCCGCGCATACGCCATGGCAAAGTTCGGGTCCAGGCTGATGGCCCGCTGGAACAGCGGTATCGCCGCGCCGAAATCCGAGCGCACATGCGCTTTGTAGCCGAGATCGTAGGCCTGCAGCGCCTCAATCGAAGCGGTCGTCACCTTTTCGGCCGGCGCATCATACTTCTGCACCGACGCCAGCGATTCGCCCAGCCGCTTGCGCAGGGTGCTCGCCGCTTCGCCCAGCGCGCTCACCACCTGCTCCTTGCTGGGAGCTGTGGTCTGCTCTTCCGCCAGCGTATTGCCGTCGCGGCAGCTCACCGCGCGCAGGCCCAGAACATATTCGCTGCCCAGCTTGTCGATGGAGCCCTCGATGACGGCGGCGCTTCCGGTGCGCTGGCACACGTCGCGCGCGATCTCGTGGGTCAGGCGCGCGTCCTTGGGCTGCTCCATCAGCGCCAGTGTGCGCCCAATCTGCGCATCCGAAAGCAGATTCAGATACGGCGACTGCTCCAGTTGCGCCGACAGCCCCTGGCGCAGGGTGCCGTCGAAGACCGGGTCGCCCGTCGTGTTATTGAAGTCGGCAAGCACCACCGTGTCCTTGTCCGTCAGCGCGCTGGCTTTGAGCGTCCGCCAGTAAAGGCCTCCGGCGATGAAAACCATGGTCAGAGCGACGATCCACGCAAGGCGCGCCACCCGGCGTTGGCCAGTGAACATGGGTGAAGTTGGCGTGTCCGTAACCGGAGCATTCTCCTGGGAAATGGGAGCAGCCGCCGAAGCGGCGGGGGCTGGGGCGGCAGCCGCCGCCATCGTCGCCAGCGATGGCCGCACCGACGACTCCGACTCCACTACATTCGGCGCTGGAGCGTACATCGTCTTCGACGTCACCGGCGCGGTGAAGCGATATCCCTTGCGCGGCAGCGTCTCGACATACAGCGGCTTGTCGGCGTTATCGGCGAGCGCGGTGCGGATCTGCTTGATGCACTGGTTCAGGCCGTGCTCGAAGTCGACGTAAGTTTCGTCGCCCCAAATCTGCTGCCGGATCTCTTCGCGGGTGATGACCTGTCCGGCGTGGCTGGCCAGCAGCGCCAGCACCCTGAACGGCTGTGGTGATAACTTAATGGGCGTGCCGCTCTTCCGCAGCTCTTCGTTATCCAGGTTGAGCTCGAAGGTTCCGAAGCGGAGAAGTCTCTGTGTGGCGTCCAAAGTCCAACACTCGCTGTCGAATTCGCCGGATTATACAACGAACGGGCCTTTTCGGTGGCTCTTTCCAGCCATGGATATCGAGCACGAAATAGCCGTATTCTGGCAACTTAGACATTTCCCCTCTGTTCGGAAGAGATGCCCAGCTGAAGCATGATGAGCCGGTGTTGCAGCGCGGGAAATGCGACCGCGCGGTGCTGGCGCTACAACTGGCCCTCGGAACAGCTGCCGTAACTCGCGCAGCTCGCTAAGGCCCAGGCCGGCGTACTTCTTCTTCCTCAAATAGAACGACTGCTGGCTAATGCCGTGCTTGCGGCAGATCTCCACCGCCGCGGTCCCCGACTCGGCCTCCCGCAGTACCCGCAAAGTCTCTTCTTCCGTGTGCCCTCGCTTTGCCATCCCTGGTTCTCCTCTCTCTGTTCCAGAGAACTACGACAGGCTACGATCTCTCAGCTTCAAACTGGCTTAGTTTTCGGGTTTTGGGTCAGAGGCCCGGTCACAAAGACGGTTTGCCGACTAGGACGAAGCCGCTGGCGCGGCGGACGCTACCGCGTATGGCAAACCCAGCATTATGGGAGTAGCTGACGTAGTGTGTGTCACAGAGAAA
>Ga0335081_10008904_pt1 | contig 16114 bp, 14 predicted proteins | sample Lox_Sample_35_FD_206713 | JGI IMG/M metagenome (GOLD analysis project Ga0335081, IMG submission 206713) | Soil microbial communities from Loxahatchee National Wildlife Refuge, Florida, United States - Lox_Sample_3.5 | ecosystem: Environmental > Terrestrial > Soil > Wetlands | place: USA... | reverse complement strand
TGGCGCGGATCGCGGCGCGCACCGACAGGAACAGCGGCAGCGCGGCGAGCGCGTCGAGATCGTCGGAGAGCCGCCGCTCGGCGAGATAGCGGTTGAGCACCACGTTGGCGGCGACGCGCAGGCCGCGCTCGATCAGGTCCATCAGCAGGAAGGCGAGATCGTAGAACACGTCGCCGGTGGCGAGCTTGGGATCGAACTCGATGGCGTCGAACAACATGGGCTCGCCGTCGAACAGAACGATATTGCCGAGATGCAGGTCGCCGTGGCAGCGCGCCACCCGGCCGGCGCGCTCGCGCGCTTCGATCAGCGGACGCAGGCGCTCGAATGCCGCCCGCGTGGCGGCGCCGAGCGCTTTTGCCTCCGTGGACGCGAACAAGTCCGGCCGCGCGGCGAGCTCGGCCTCGTTCTGCGCGATGATCTCGGCGAGCTCGGCGGCGAAGCCGTTGCCCTTGGGCGCCCCCGCATGCGCCTTGGCCACCGCGCGGGCGAGGGCATCCGCCAGCCGCTCGTCGATCTCGCCGCGCTCGGCCAGGTGATCGAGCGTCATGCTCTCATCAAAGCGGCGCATATCGACCGCCCATTCCACCGCGTCGCCCTCGCCGCCGATGGCCAAGCGCCCGTCGCTCGCGCGGGTGACCGCCACCACGCCGCGGTAGATCGCCGGCGCGAACGGCCGGTTGACTGCGATCTCGGCCTCGCAGGCATTTTTGCGCTTTTCCAGCGTGGAATAGTCGAGGAACGGAAAGCGCACTGCGCGCTTGATCTTCAGCGCGCGCCCCCCGGCGAGAAAGACGCTGGCCGCGTGGGTGTCGATGCGCGTCACCTTGGCGCCGCCATGGGTGGTGGGGTCGCCGAGGAAGTCCATAACGGGCTGCTGCGAATCGTTAACCACTGCCTTGGCGTCCTGCGCTGTCGCCATCATGCCCCGGGTGGCCGGACAAGCCCGGCCATGACGAAAAACCAGCTATACCGCGTGTGGATCGGCAGCCTGATCCAGATCAATGCCCGGCTTTGCCGGACCGGCATCATATGGCAAATACGCAAACCGTCGACGACTGGAGAATTTCCCGGTGACCAATCTGCCGCATTCGTTCAAACGCATCAGGCTCACGCTCGCGCGCTCCAAGGATTTTCCGGAGGGCTCGATCTACCATGGCTATGAATTCGTCGCTCCGCTCGACGGCAACAACCATATCGACGTGGAGCTTTGGAAGAAAAATCGCGAGCATTGCCGCGTGCGCCGATTCTGGCAGGGCGAGGACGACCAGGTCGGCTTCCTGGTGCACAAGCCGGGCGGCCCGGACCACGGACGCTGGATGTTCGACTACAATCCCAAGCGCGCCGACGACGACGAGAGCGGCTACCGCTTCGGCATGCACGTTTTCCGGCTCGGCGAATATGTCACCATCCGCGGCGCCGACGGCGAGGCGCATACCTATAAGGTCGCCTCTGTGGAGCCTGCGACCTAACACGCTTGCAGGCGCGAACTTAAAGCGCCATTGTGCGTTGATCGTCGGGGGGCGGCGCGGAGATTGCGCATGCGCGCGCTGACGGTCGAGCCCGGCAAGGCCCATTCCATCCGCCTCGAAGAAGTTGCTCCGCCGCCGCAAAGCGATGGCGCCGCGCTGGTGCGCGCGCTGGCGCTCGGCATTTGCGGCACCGACCGCGAGATCATTGCGGGCGATTACGGGTGGGCGCCACCGGAAGCGCAGCGGCTCATCCTCGGTCATGAATCGCTCGGGCAGGTGGAAGAAGCGCCGGCCGGCTGCGGCCTCAAGCGCGGCGATCTGGTGGTCGGCATCGTGCGGCGGCCCGATCCGGTGCCGTGCCCGGCCTGCGCGGCCGACGAATGGGACATGTGCCGCAACGGCCAGTACACCGAGCGCGGCATCAAGCAGCGCAACGGCTACGGCTCGGAGTTCTTCCGCATCGAGCCCGACTTCGCGATCCGCATCGATCCGTCGCTCGGGCAACTCGGCGTGCTGCTGGAGCCGGCGAGCGTGGTCGCCAAGGCCTGGGAGCACGTCGAGCGCATCGGCGCGCGCGCGGCCAATTGGCAGCCGCGCGTCGCCCTGATCACCGGCGCCGGCCCGGTCGGCCTATTGGCGGCGCTGCTCGGCAAGCAGCGCGGCTACGAACTGCATGTGTTGGACCGCAACGACCAGGGGCCGAAGCCGCGGCTCGCGCGCGACCTCGGCGCGACCTATCATACCGGCGACCTCGGGTCGCTGGCGCCCGACGTGGTGATCGAATGCACGGGCGCTCCCTCGGTCGTGCTCGAGGTCATGAACCGCAACGCGTCCAACGGCATCGTTTGTCTCGCCGGCGTCTCTTCCGGCGGCCACAAGCTGACTTTCGACGTCGGCGGGCTCAACCGCGGCATGGTGCTGGAAAACGACGTGGTGTTCGGCACGGTCAACGCCAACCGCCGCCACTATCGCGCCGCCGCCGACGCGCTCGCCCGGGCCGACAAGGACTGGCTCGCCCGGCTGATCACCCGGCGCGTGCCGCTGGCGCGCTGGCAGGAGGCGTTCGAGCCGCGCGAGGCCGATATCAAAGTGGTGCTGGATTTCGCGGCATGATCCACGGAAGCTAGCCACCATGCCCTCGCGCATCGAAGACTACGCCATGATCGGCGATCTCGGCACCGCGGCGCTGGTCGGCCGCGACGGCTCGATCGACTGGCTGTGCTTGCCGCGCTTCGATTCGGATGCCTGCTTTGCCGCGCTGCTCGGCGAGCCCAAGCACGGGCGCGCGCGCATCGCGCCAAAACACCCGAGCCCGCGCGTCAGCCGGCGCTACCGGCCCAACACACTAATCCTGGAGACACGCTTCGAAACGCCGGAAGGCGCCGCCACTTTGATCGATTTCATGCCGCCGCGCGAGGGCGACAATTCCCACTTCGTGCGCATCGTCGCGGGCGAGCGCGGGCGCGTCGCCTTTGAGAGCGAGTTGGTGCTGCGCTTCGGCTACGGCGCCAATATGCCCTGGGTCACCCGCACCGAGGACGGCACCCGGCGCGCCATCGCCGGACCGGACATGGTCTTGTTGCGCACGCCTGTCGGCATCCGCGGCAAAAATTTCACGTCGGTCGCTGAGTTCACCGTGCAGGCGGGCGAGCGCATTCCCTTCGTGTTCTCCTACGTGCCGTCGCACGAGCCGCTGCCGCCGCCCGTCGACGCCGAACAAAGCCTCAAGGCGACCGAGAAATTCTGGACTGACTGGGCCGGCAAGAACCAGATTGCCGGTCCATGGGACGAGGCGGTCTGCCGCTCGCTCATCACCTTGAAGGCGCTGACCTATGCGCCGACCGCAGGCCTTTGCGCCGCGCCCACCACCTCGCTGCCGGAGGCGATCGGCGGCGAGCGCAACTGGGACTACCGCTTCTGCTGGCTGCGTGACGCGACGCTCACGCTGCTCGCGTTGATGAATGCGGGCTATTACGAGGAGGCGCGCGGCTGGCGCGACTGGCTGCTGCGGGCGGCCGCCGGCAGCCCCGGGCAGATCCAGATCATGTACGGCCTCGGCGGCGAGCGCAGGCTGACCGAATGGGAGGTGCCCTGGCTGCCGGGCTACGAGAATTCCGCGCCGGTTCGCATCGGCAACGCCGCGCACAATCAGCGCCAGCTCGACATTTTCGGCGAAGTGATGGACGCCCTGCACCAGGCGCGCAAGGGCGGGATCGCCGGCCATGAAGCGGGCTGGGACCTCGAGCAGGCGCTGCTCGAGCATCTCGAAAAAATCTGGCCGGAGCGCGACAACGGCATCTGGGAGGTGCGCGGCGGCCGCGAGCATTTCACCTTCTCCAAGGTGATGGCCTGGGTCGCGTTCGACCGCGCCATCAAGAGCGCGGAAAGCTTCAAGCTGCCGGGACCGGTCGACCACTGGCGCAGCCTCCGGGACCACATCCACAACGACGTCTGCGAGCGCGGCTTCGACAACGAGGTGGTCAGCTTCGTGCGCGCCTACGGCTCGAAGGAGCTCGACGCCAGCCTGCTGCTGCTGCCGGCGCTCGGCTTCCTGCCGCCCGACGATCCGCGCGTGCGCGCCACCGTCGAAGCGATCGAGCGCGAGCTGTTGGTGGACGGCCTGGTGCTGCGCTACGACACCGACAAATCCGACGACGGGCTGCCGGCCGGGGAGGGCGTGTTCCTCGCCTGCAGCTTCTGGCTGGTCGACGCCTACTTGATGCTCGGCCGGCGCGACGACGCGGTGCGGTTGTTCGAGCGGCTGTTGTCGCTGCGCAACGATGTCGGGCTACTGAGCGAGGAGTACGAGCCGCGCTCGCGCCGCCTGGTCGGCAATTTCCCGCAGGCCTTCTCCCATCTCGCGCTGGTCAATTCGGCGAGCAACCTCGCGCATTACAAGAAGCCGGCCGAGCAGCGCTCGCAGCGCCCCGTCGAGGGCAGCCCTGCCATGCCGCCGGACTTGAGCAAGGTCTATTGACCGCGGCGCGCAGCGTGCGGAAAAGTGCGCGCCTCGCCGCGGTTTGGCGGCCAATCGAGGGAGGAGCGCAGTGATTGTCGATCTTCGGACCTATCGTCTTATTCCGGGCCGCGTGCCGGCGCAGCTCGAGCTCTACGGCAAGCTCGGTTTCCCGGTGCAGCTGCGCTACATGGGCGAGCCGCTCTGCTATCTGGTCGGCGAGAGCGGCCAACTCAACACGTTCGTGCACGCCTGGGTCTACGAGAGCGCCGGCGACCGCGAGCAGAAGCGCGCGAAGATGGCGCAGGATCCCGACTGGAAGCATTTCCTGTCCGAGAACGCCAAGGCCGGCAACATCATCGAACAGCACACCAGCCTGATGACGCCGGCGCCGTTTGCGCCGCCGCTGTCGATGCCGAAGATTCACAAATGAGGGTGCGTGTCCCGGGCGCGGCGCAGCGCGATAACAGTGCGCTGCCCGCCGTCGCCAAGGCTATGGCGGGCTTGCTCGCTCGCCCGCCGAAGCGTCAGCGAAGGCGGGTGCTGACCCGGGACCCAGCTTTCTGGCTGAAGCTGGGCCCCGGATCAGCGTCGCATCACTTCGCTCCGCTCGTGCTGCGCCGCGTCCGGGGCACGAGGCCTCGCTGCAGCGGATGCCATCGTCTATAGCTTGCACGGTTAAATCCGGAGTTTTAATTTCCATGCGCTCCAGAGACAACACGCGGACCGGCGGCGAAATTCTGGTCGATCAGCTCGCGATCCACGGGGTGCGCCACGTGTTCTGCGTGCCGGGCGAGAGCTATCTGGCCGCGCTCGACGCCTTCCACGACCGCGACGTCAAGCTCACCGTCTGCCGGCACGAAAGCGCCGCCGCGATCGCAGCCGAGGCGGTCGGCAAGACCACGGGCCGCCCCGGCGTCTGTTTCGTGACGCGCGGGCCGGGCGCCACCAACGCCTCGGCCGGCATCCACATCGCGCGGCAGGATTCCTCGCCGATGATCGTGTTCGTCGGGCAGGTGGCGCGCGGCATGCGCGAGCGCGACGCTTTCCAGGAACTCGACTACCGCGCGGTATTCGGCTCGATCGCGAAAATGGCGACCGAGATCGACGATCCCGCGCGCATTCCGGAAGTGGTGGCGCATGCCTTTCACGTCGCCTGCCAGGGCCGTCCGGGACCGGTGGTGATCGCGCTGCCGGAGGACATGCTGACCGAGCGCGTCGCGGTCGCCGACGCCAAGCCGTTCGAGCCGGCGGAGACCTGGCCGGGCCTGACCGACATGAGCCGCTTACAAAAAATGCTGTGGGCGTCGAAGCGCCCGGTCGCCATCGTCGGCGGCAGTCGGTGGTCGGAAGCGGCTTGCGCCGCGCTCATGCGCTTTGCCGAGCGCTTTGCGCTGCCCGTCGCCACCACCTTCCGGCGCGGCAATCTGTTCGACGCGCTCCACCCCTGCTACGCCGGCGACCTCGGCATCGGGGTGAACCCCAAGCTGCTGACGCGCATCAAGGGCGCAGACCTGGTGCTGCTGATCGGCGGCCGGCTCGGCGAGATTCCCTCGCAGGGCTACACGCTGTTCGACATACCCGAGCCGCAAATGACGCTGGTGCACGTGCATCCGGGCGCCGAAGAGCTCGGCCGCGTCTATCATCCGGCGCTCGCCATCAATGCCTCGCCGACCGCCTTCTGCTCGGCACTGGAAGGCCTGCAGCCACCCAATGACATTGCCTGGCAGGGCGAGAGCGATATTGCGCATGCCGACTATCTCGCCTGGACCGAAAAGGCCACGCCGCAGCCGGGCGCCGTCAATCTCGGCGAGGTCATGGTGTGGCTGCGCGACAACCTGCCGGCCGACGCGATCATGACGCAAGGCGCCGGCAATTTTTCCGGCTGGGTGCATCGCTTCTACCGCGTGCGCAGGTACGACGGCCTGGTGGGCGCCACGTCGGGATCGATGGGATACGGATTTCCGGCGGCGCTGGCGATGCAGACGCTGCACCCGCAGCGCACGATCGTGTGCGTCGCCGGCGACGGCGATTTCCTGATGACCGGGCAGGATTTCGCCACCGCCGTGCAATACGGACTGCCGATCATCGTGCTGATCTCCGACAACGGCCTCTACGGCACCATTCGCATGCATCAGGAGCGCGAATATCCCGGTCGGGTGATCGCGACCGAGTTGCGCAATCCGGACTTCGTCGCCTATGCGCAGGCCTTCGGCGGTTTCGGTGTGCGGGTAGAGAAGACCGCCGACTTCCCGGCCGCCTTCGCGGCCGCGCGCCGATCGGGCAAGCCCGCGATCATCCAGCTCAAGATCGATCCCGAGGCGCTCACGCCGGGGATGAGCCTGTCGCAAATTCGCGAGAAGGCGCTGGCGGGCGTCGGCGGTCCGAGCGGGACGCATCGGAGTTAGCTCTTAAACTCGCGACGAAAATTCGCTATATTCTCCATATGACAAAGTTGCTGTAGGACGTCATTGATCGCGTGCGCACGTGGCCTGAGGATCGTCAGGACGACGCGGCGCGTCTGTTGCTCGATTTGGAAGCTCAGCAAAACAATGCCTACCGGTTGACTCCGGAGCAGCTGAAAGAAGTCGCGGACATTCGAAAGCAATTGCGTGACGGGACGATGCAATTTGCGACCGATGAGGAAATGGCAGCGCTTTGGAAGAAATGCGGCCTATGAGGCTGCGCTACAGCGCTGCTGCGCGATCTCTATCGACGCGATATACGATTTTCTTGTTGGGCGAAATCCTTGCGCCGCCGGGCGCATGGTGGCCGCGATTCGAGCATCGGCACGTCTTCTGATTGATTTCCCTCACATTGGCCGCAAGGGCGAAGAGGTCGGGACGCGCGAGTGGGCCGTTCGCGGTTCGCCTTATTTGATCGTCTATGAAGTCGATGCGGAAAATGAAGAAGTTTGGGTGCTGGGTGTTTTTCATGGCGCACAGCAACGACCGGGACATCAACAGTAATCGGCGCTTGCCTCCCGACGGTGAATCAGAATTCATTGTATGGCGATGCCCTATCGCCGCACCGAGAACGTCGTCCGGCGGCTTGCCGCGCGCGAGCAGGCGATCCTCGATGCCGCGACCGCCATCGCCGACGAGAACGGCATGGCGGCGGTGCAAATCGCGGCCGTCGCCACGCGCGCACAGATCGCAGCCGGCACCGTCTACCGCTATTTCCCGTCGAAGACCGACCTCATTGCCGACGTGATCGCGGCCGTCGCCGCGCGCGAGCTTGCCGCCATGCGCGCGGCCGCCGAGGCGGCACCCGGTCCATCATCGGCGCTCGCCGCGGCGATTGCGACCTTCGCCGCCCGCGCGCTGGCCGCGCGGCGGCTGATCTGGGCGGTCACCGCCGAGCCGGTCGAGCCGCAGCTCGACGCCATGCGCGTCGAGTTCCGCCGTTCGATCGCCGCCGAGCTGGAGACGCGCATTAAGGCGGCGCTCGACGCCCGCCACCTGCCGGAACTCGATGCCGGCATCGCCGCGCCCGCGATCCTCGGCGCTTTGCTGGAAGGGCTGATCGGGCCGCTGGCGCCTTCGCCGCATGACGAGACGGCTGCGCGCGACATGGTGCAGGCCGCGGCGCTCCTGGCGCTGCGCGCGCTCGGCGTGATTGACGCGCGCGCCCGCGGACTGGTCGCGCAATGCGCGCTGCCGAGCCTCAGTGGATCGCTTCCGCCGGCACCTCGTCCAGCGGCAGCGTCACGTGCTTGACGCCGCGCTCGGCGTCGTCGGTGACGTGGAAGCCGAGCTCGGCGCACATGGTGAGCATGGTGGCATTTTCCGCTAGCACCTGGCCCTGCACCGTTTTGAGGCCCCGCTCCTTGGCGTAGGCGATCATGTGCTTCATCATCAGCCAGCCGAGCCCGTGGCCCTTCAGCCGCGAGCGCAGCACGATGGCGAATTCGCCGTTCACGTCGTCCTTGTCGTCGTGGATGCGCACCACGCCGAGCAGCTTGCCGCTGTCCTCGTCGATGGCGACGAAGGCCATGGCGTGCATCGGATCGTAATGAATGAGCTTGTCGATGAGCTCGGGGCTCACTTCGCGCATGGCGGCGAAGAAACGCAGGCGCAAGTCTTCGAGCGTCACCTCGGCGAGGAAATCGGGATAAAGCCTGGCGTCCTCCGGCTTGAGCGGCCGGAACAGCACCTTCTCGCCATCGCGCAATGTGACGTGGCGTTCGAGCATCTCATCCCCGCACGTCGGCCTATATCGGCCTCATGGTGAGGAGCGCCGCGGAAGCGGCGCGTCTCGAACCATGGGGTCGCCCCATCCTTCGAGACGCGGCCTGCGGCCGCTCCTCAGGATGAGGCGAAGAGAAGCAGCGATGCAATCAATGCGACATCAGCACCGGCACGGTCATCGATTCAAGGATGGCGCGGGTGACTCCGCCGAGCACGAATTCGCGCAGGCGCGAGTGGCCGTAACCGCCCATCACGATCAACTCGGCCGACGTGTCGGCCGCATAGGACAGCACGGTGGAGGCGACGTCGATATCCGGCGAGGTGATGCGCTTGACGTCGACCTTGATGCCGTGGCGGGCGAGGTGCTGGCCGAGATCGGCGCCCGGCACCTCGTCGCTCTTGGGCGGCTTGCCGCCGACGATGATGATCTCGATCTGCTTGGCCTTTTCCAGGAACGGGATGGCGTCGCCGACGGCGCGGCTGGCGGCGCGGCTGCCGTCCCAGCACACCATGACGCGGTTGAGCTTGAGCCCCTCGCGCTGGATGAACGGCACGAAGATCACCGGCCGGCCGGCCTCGAACAGCACGCCTTCGTCCACGACCTCCTCGGGCATCGGCTTGTCGCGCTCGGCCTGGCCGACCACGACCAAGTCGAAGCGCCGTCCCATGCGCGCAAGCTCGTCGGACGCGCCCGCAATGCTGGCATTCGCCATGCGCGTCTCGAACGAGATACCTTCGCGCTTGGCCGCCTGTTCGAAGCGGGCGATGGCCGCGCGCGCGCTCTTTTCCGATTCCGCGCGCTGCGATTCGATGAATTCCGGCGGAATGCCGCCCATCACCGTGCCAGGGATGATCGGCTCGTAGGCGAAGGCGACGCCGAGCGCGTGTGCGTCGAAGGTTTCCGCGACCGAGATCGCGAATTTGCCGGCCGGGTCGTGCTCGCCCAGGCCGAGATTGACGATAAGGTCCTTGATCATGACGCTGCCTCTCCTACCAAGTCACCAAGTACACTTGTGGTCCGCCGGTGCCGGTGCGGCCTTGACCGATGTCAAATGCCGTCGGGCCATTTCCTCGACCGGCTTGCGGCTCCTCCTGACCGCTATTTCTTATTCCCGTCCGGGCCGAACTGCTTCAGGTAAGCCCATAGGTTGTCGACCTGCTGCGCGTTCTTGACGCCCGGGAAGATCATTTTGGTCCCCGGGATCACGACGCGTGGATCGTGGATGTATTTTTTGAAGTTCGCTTCGTCCCACACGATGCCCGACTTCTTGTTGGCCTCGGAATAGCTGTAGCCCGGCGCGCTGCCGGAATGGCGGCCGTCGAGGCCGTTGAGCTCCGGTCCCACTTTGTTCTTGGCGCCCGGACCGATGGAATGGCACGGCAGGCATTGCTTGAAAACCTGCTCGCCGGCGGCCACGTCCTGCGCCTGCGCCGTCCGGGTCACGATGGCCGCGGCCAGGACTGCCATCGCCAATGTCGGCTTCATGGACCTTCCCTCCCTTTGGCGCTTTATTTCGCCGCGGCCGTCGTCCCGGGACTGGCGGCCTGGGCGGGGCATGGTTGTGCCAGCCCTATGTGTCAGCCGTCAAATGGCTGATAACGTAGGCGGCGGACGGAGAGTAACGGCGATGTCGGTGCGAATGCCTGAGGTGGACGGTTCGGTGGTGGCCCGGCGCGACAAGATCGTCGCGGCGCTGCGCCAGATCGTTCCGGGCGAGGGGGTGATCGCGGGTGCCCGCGAAATGAAGCCCTATGAAACGGACGGCCTGACCGCCTATCACCAGTTGCCCATGGTGGTGGTGCTGCCGGAGACCACCGCGCAGGTTTCCCAGGTGCTGCGCTACTGCCACGACGAGGGCATCCGGGTGGTGCCGCGCGGGGCCGGCACCTCGCTGTCCGGCGGCGCGCTGCCGCTCGCCGACGGCGTGCTGCTCGGCATGGCCAAATTCAACCGCATCCGCGAGATCGACTTCGACAACCGCGTCGCGGTGGTGGAGCCCGGCGTCACCAACCTCGCGGTGTCGAACGCGGTGGCCCATGCCGGCTTCTATTATGCGCCCGACCCGTCCTCGCAGATCGCCTGCACCATCGGCGGCAATATTGCGGAGAATTCCGGCGGCATCCATTGCCTGAAATACGGCATGACCACCAACAACGTGCTCGGCTGCGAGATCGTGCTGATGACCGGCGAGGTGCTGCGCATCGGCGGCAAGCATCTGGATGCGCCCGGCTACGATCTGCTCGGCCTGATCACCGGCTCGGAGGGCCTGCTCGGCGTGGTCACCGAGGTGACGGTGCGCATCCTGCGCAAGCCGGAGACGGCGCGCGCGCTGCTGGTCGGCTTCCCCTCGTCGGAGGACGCCGGCGAATGCGTCTCGCGCATCATCGGCGCCGGCATCATTCCCGGTGGCATGGAGATGATGGACAAGCCGGCGATCCATGCCGCGGAGGAATTCGTGCATGCCGGCTATCCGCTCGACGTCGAGGCGCTGCTGATCGTCGAGCTCGACGGGCCGTCGGCGGAAGTCGATCACCTGATCGAGTTGGTCGAACGGATCGCCAAAGACTGCAAGGCGGTGTCGGCCAAGGTTTCCAATTCGGAGGAGGAGCGCAATCTGTTCTGGGCCGGCCGCAAGGCGGCGTTCCCGGCAGTCGGCCGCATCTCGCCCGACTACTATTGCATGGACGGCACCATTCCGCGCGCCCAACTGCCGCGCGTGCTGCACCGGATGAAGGAGCTGTCGGCGAAATACGGCCTACGCGTCGCCAACGTCTTCCACGCCGGCGACGGCAATCTGCATCCGCTCATCCTCTACGACGCCAACGTGCCGAGCGAGCTCGACCGCGCCGAGCAGTTCGGCGCCGAGATCCTGAAACTGTGCGTCGAGGTGGGCGGGGTGCTGACCGGCGAGCACGGCGTCGGCGTGGAGAAGCGCGACCTGATGGGCACGATGTTCACGGAGACCGATCTCGACCAGCAGCAGCGCGTCAAGTGCGCCTTCGACGCCAAGGGCCTGCTCAATCCCGGCAAGGTGTTCCCGACGCTGCACCGCTGCGCCGAGCTCGGCCGCATGCACATTTCCGGCGGCAAGCTGCCGTTTCCGGATATTCCGCGGTTCTAGGTGTTAGTAAGACGCTCGTTATGCAATTCGGCCTGTTCTGCTCGCCTAAAGCCGACGCGCCGGGGTTCGGTCCCGAGACCGGCCAGGGCTTTTTCGATTTCATCGACTTCAACGTCGAGGCCGAGGCACTCGGCTTCCGGTCGAGCTTCGCGGTCGAGCATCATTTCAGCGGCTGGAACCAGGCCTCCGCCACCCTGATGCTGCTGATGGCGCTCGCCATGCGCACCACCACGCTGCGGCTCGGCACCGCCGTCATGGTGCCGACCTGGCACAATCCGCTGCTGCTGGCGGAGCAGGCGGCGACGCTCGATCTCCTCTCCAACGGCCGGCTCGATTTCGGCATCGGCAAGGGCTACCGGCACAGCGAGTTCAACGGTTTCGCCATTCCGCCGGAGGAGGCCGAGGCGCGCTTTGAGGAGGCGCTCGCGCTCATGCTGCGCGCCTGGACGACGCGTCAGCGCTTCTCGCATCGGGGCCGCTTCTGGCGCTTCAACGATGTCATTGTCGAGCCGCCGCCGGCGCAGCGTCCGCATCCGCCGCTCTGGGTGGCTGCCGGCAACGCGCACTCCATCGCGCGCGCCGGCGAGCGCGGTTTCAATCTCATTCTCGATCAATATGCCGGCCCGGCGGTGCTGGCCGAGCGCATCGCGATCTACAAGGCCGCGCGCGAGAAGGCGGGCCTGCGCTTCGAGCCAACGCAAGTGGCGGTGGCGCGGCTCGCTTACGTGGCGGACGACAAGGCGGATCGGGATGCGGCGCTCAAGCGCCAGGCCGATTACACCGCCCGCACCGTTTCGGTTTCACGTGCGCCCGACGGCAAGCGGGAGGGCGCTGCCGGCTCGCACGTGCTCGCCTACGCCGACCGCGCCGGTGCGACGGAAGAGCATGCGCTGTTCGGCACGCCCGCCGAACTGCGCGCCATGATCGGAGATTTGCAGGCCGCCGGCGTGCGCTATTTACTACTGAGCATTTTCGGCGGGCCGGACCAGCTGCGCCGCTTTGCCCGCGAGGTCATGCCCGCTTTCACCGGCGAGCGGGCGGTCGCGGCGGAATAAGCATGACCGACACGCTCAAACCGCGCGATGGCAAGGAAGTCGAAGAGGCCGTGCGCTGGGCGCTCGGCGACGGCAAGACCCTGGAGCTGATCGGGCAGGGCTCCAAGCGCGCCCTCGGGCGGCCGGGCCAGACCGACCTGACGCTCGACCTTTCGGCCTTGACCGGCGTCACGCTCTATGAGCCGGCCGAGCTGGTGTTGTCGGCGCGCGCCGGTACGCCGCTCGCCGAGATCGAAAAGATGCTTGGCGACAACAACCAAGAGCTTGCCTTCGAGCCGGTCGACTACGGGCCGGTGCTCGGGCAGCCGGCGGGGCAGGGCACTATCGGCGGGGTGATCGCCGCCAATCTCTCCGGTCCGCGCCGCGTGAAAGCCGGCGCCGCGCGCGATCATTTCCTCGGCGTCAGCGCGGTCAGCGGGCGCGGCGACACCATCAAATCGGGCGGCCGCGTGGTGAAGAACGTCACCGGCTACGACCTCTGCAAGCTATTCGCCGGCTCCTGGGGCACGCTCGGGGTGATGACCGACGTGACCGTCAAGGTGTTGCCGAAAGCCGGGACCGAAGCGACGGTGATCGTCCACGGCCTCGACGATGCCCGCGCGGGCCAGGCGATGGCCGCCGCCATGGGCTCGCCCTGTGACGTTTCCGGCGCCGCTCATCTGCCCGACCACGTCGCCTCCTGGTTCGAGGGCCTGCCGCGGGCGGAGGCCACCACGGCGCTGCGGCTGGAAGGGCATGCGCCGTCGGTCGTGCACCGCCAGGCGACGCTTGCCGCGCTCATGGCCGCGTTCGGCCCGGTCGAGCTGCTCGACGAACAGGCCTCGCGCGCGCTCTGGCGCTGCGTGCGCACGGTCAAGCCCTTCACCGGCGAAGCCGCGCGCGCGCGCCCGCTCTGGCGCATCTCGCTGCCGCCGGCGCGCGGCCACGAGCTTGCTGCGGCGATCACGCCGGCGGCGCAGATGTTCTACGACTGGGCCGGCGGGCTCGTCTGGGTTGCGATGCCCTTTGCCGCGGAGCCGGATGCAGCCGCCGTGCGCGGCGCGGTGGCCAAGATCGGCGGTCACGCCACCCTGATCCGCGCCCCGGCTGCCGTGCGCGCCGCGGCCGAGGTATTCGCGTCCGAGCCGGCGGGACTTGCGGCGTTGGCCAAGCGGGTGAAGGAGAGCTTCGACCCCAAGGGCGTGCTCAACCCGGGCCGCATGTGGGCGGGGGTGTGAGATGGCACATCGGTTCATTTTGCGTTCCCCGGGCGCAGCGGTGCGCTGCAGATCCGGGGTCCCGCTTTCTTCTCAACCGGGGTCCCGGATCTGCGGTGCACCACTTCGTGCTGCACCGCGTCCGGGACGCGAGACCGAATAATGCAAACTAACTTTACGCTCGCCCAGCTCGCCGATCCGCAGATCAAGGAAGCGGAAAAGATCCTGCGCGCCTGCGTGCATTGCGGCTTCTGCACCGCGACCTGCCCGACCTATGTGCTGCTTGGCGACGAGCTCGATTCACCGCGCGGGCGCATCTACCTGATCAAGGAAATGCTCGAGCAAGGGCGGCCAGCCACCCGCGACGTGGTCAAGCATATCGACCGCTGCCTGTCCTGCCTGTCGTGCATGACCACCTGCCCATCGGGCGTGCATTACATGCATCTGGTCGACCATGCCCGCGAGCACATCGAGAACACCTACGAGCGCCCGCTGTTCGACCGCCTGCTGCGCGGCCTCTTGGCGCGTGTGCTCACCGATCCCGGCCTGTTTCGGCTGGCGGTGGTGGGCGGCATTGTCGGCCGGCCGTTCGCGCCCGTACTGCGCGCGGCGGGTTTGCGGCGGCTCGCCGCCATGCTCAAGCTCACCCCGCGGCGCAAGCCGGCCCCGCCCACAGAGCGTACCGGCAAGGTCTATCCCGCGCTCGGCCTGCGCCGCGGCCGGGTGGCGCTTTTGTCCGGCTGCATCAACCCGGTCCTGGCGCCGTCCACCGATGCCGCCGCCATCCGCCTGCTTAACCGGCATGGGGTCGAGGTCGTGGTGGCGGCCGGCGAGGGCTGCTGCGGCTCGCTGGTCCACCACATGGGGCGCGAGACCGAGGCGCTCGCCATGGCGCGCAAGGATATCGACGCCTGGACGCGTGAAATGGAGAGCGGCGGGCTCGACGCCATCCTCACCACAGTCTCCGGCTGTGGAACCACTCTCAAGGATTATGGGTTCATGCTGCGGACCGATGCCGCCTATGCCGCCAAGGCAGCCGCGGTGTCGCGCCTGGCCAAGGACGTCACCGAATATTTGGCCACGCTCAGGCTGCAGCCGGTTGCGGTGCCGCATGCTCTCACTGTTGCCTATCACGCCGCGTGCTCGTTGCAGCACGGCCAGAAAGTCACGCGCGAACCGAAAGAACTGCTTTCCAAGTGTGGTTTCATCGTCAAAGATGTAGCGGAGGGGCATCTGTGTTGCGGCTCGGCCGGCACCTACAACATTCTGCAGCCGGCCCTGGCGGAGCGGTTGCGCGACCGCAAGGTCGCCAACATCGAAAGGCTCGCGCCGGACGTGGTCGCGGCCGGCAATATCGGCTGCCTGACGCAGATCGCCACCGGGACGGCGACCCCGGTGGTCCATACGGTCGAGCTGATCGACTGGGCGACCGGCGGGCCGGTGCCGGAGCCGTTGCGGCTCAAGGTGGGCAGGGAGCCCGCGGCGGCGGCGGCCGAATAGGGAATTTGCTGCGGCAACTTGCCGTAGCGAGTGCGGCGAGCAAGTCTGATTGAACCGATTGGGAGGACGACATGGCGAAGAAGCGGAAGAAGAAGGCTAAAGCGAAGAAGGCGAAACGCGCCGCCCCGGCGCGCAAGAAGAAGGGGCTGAAGGCAAAGAAGGCGACTAAGAAAGTGGCGGCGAAGAAACCGGCGGCCGCGAAGAAACCGGCGCCTGCCCCGGCGCCCGAACCTACCCCGTCGCTGGGCGGCGGTCTGTTGGGTGGACTATTCGGCGGAAGGTCGGATGAAGGTCAGTAAACGCAAGAAAACCCGGGCGGCCGCCGCCAAGAGGGCGGCTGCCCGCAAAAGCAAGCGCAAGACTGCCAAGCCGCGCCAGGCGCCCGCAAAGGCGGCCCGGCGCGCAGCGCCCAAGGCTGGCCGCGCGGCGGCGCCCAAGAGCAAGCGCGCCGCGCCGCGCGCGGCGGCGCCCGAGAGCAAGCCGAAGGCCACACCCGCCGCAAAGCCGGCGGCGGCTCCCGCGGTCGCGGGCGTTGAGGTGCGCGGCCATATGGGCCCGCGCTATGCGGAGATTCTCACGCGCGATGCGCTCGCTTTCTTGGCCGAGCTGCACCGCCGCTTCGACGG
>Ga0335081_10008903_pt1 | contig 16115 bp, 13 predicted proteins | sample Lox_Sample_35_FD_206713 | JGI IMG/M metagenome (GOLD analysis project Ga0335081, IMG submission 206713) | Soil microbial communities from Loxahatchee National Wildlife Refuge, Florida, United States - Lox_Sample_3.5 | ecosystem: Environmental > Terrestrial > Soil > Wetlands | place: USA... | reverse complement strand
GTACTATCTGCACGCCATTGACATCCGCGACGGTACCGAAGAAGCTCACAGCCCGCAGTTGATTACGGCCAGTGTTCCGGGCGCTCAAGACAATCCCGGCGCGTGCAATACCAGCCATGAGCAGGGCACGACACTGACTTTCGATCCGAGCTTCCATCTGCAACGCGCAGGGTTACTCCAGTTGACGGTGGGGAATCCGAGTTCGGAAGATGCGATCTACGTGGCCTTTACTCCTGTATTTGATAACGAAACTCGAAACGGCTGGATCGTTGGCTACACCTACGACACGACGAATGGGTTTGTGCCCGTTCCTCAGCAGTTCGCTACCACTCCCTATGGCTCGGGAGGCGGCATATGGGAGGCTGGTGCCGGACTGGCCTCGGATGGAACCTATATCTATGTGCCCACGGGCAACGGCACGTTCGACCTAATCGGAGTGCCGTTTACCAGCACCGACTACGGCGACAGTATGATCAAATTGGCCGTCAACTCTGCCAACGGAACGCTCAGCGTGTCCGATTATTTCACACCGATTGATGTTCTCGACTATCCTCCCCCGCACGGTCCGGGCCTTTGTAACGAGGACGAGGACTTCGGCTCGGGGGGTATTTTGCTGATCCCTGATTTGATCATGCCCACGCATCCCCATCTATTGATAAGCGCGGACAAGCAGTCCTATCTCTACGTGGTGGATCGAGATACGCCGGGACAGTTCAACAACGGCGGACCGGTCCAGCGCCCTCTCCTGCCCGCCAGCCCACCACCGAACAGCGTTCCGGGATATTGGAGTAGTCCGGCATACTGGAAATATACCAACCAAGGCACAGACTACTTACGGCTATATTATGGGGTTGACGAAACGAACCCTACCATTGCACCTTGGCCGATTACCATGTACTCCCTCGAGTCAACGGATCCGATTTCCACGAGCAACCCGGTCACTACGACCACGCTGTTCTGCGGCGCACCCCATGCCCCGACACCTTCGATTTCCGCCAACGGCGCGTCGCCGACCACCGGCATCTTGTGGGCAATTGAGAGCAGTAACCAGCACAACCCGAGCGACTGCAACAGCATCCCGGGACCGGCAGTCCTACACGCCTATGACGCAACGACCCTGGTGGAAAAGTACAAGAGCAGCAACTTGGGAACCCTGGTAGGCAAGGCGGTGAACTTCCCCACTCCGACCATCTTTAACAGCAAGGTGTATATGGGAACAAAGAGTGAAGTTGACGTCTTTGGCCTTTGCTCGGCGTCCCCCAATACCTGCATACCCCAGTCACAGTAGGTCACCAATGAGAACTGTTTATCGCATCCTGACTCTGGCATCTTTCCTAGCGGTGGCCGGTTGTTTCGTGCCCGGTCGGGCCCGAGCTCAAGGCCCGCCGGGGGGGGGCCCCGACCTAATTAGCTGCTCGCCTGCGCCCTGTCTACTGCCACCCCTGCAGGTTTCAGAGGGCGATGCCTTGGTCAATACACCATCCGTCACCACCGACCCGTTGGACGCGACGCATTTGCTGATGGGGGCCTATGACTTTAATTGCGAGTTCGGGTTGGGATTCTTTACGTCAGTGAACGGCGGCTCGAGTTGGACGCGGACTTGTGCCACGCAGTACATAGGGCTCTACTCACCGGGGGCCAACCCCATGGTCGCCTACGACCGAGGGGGGACAGCCTACATTGCAGGGATCTACTATCACCAAGGCTACAACCGTGGGCTGGTGGGTATTCAGAGCTCGCCAGACGGAATCAACTGGAGCGCGCCGGTAACAGCGCTGAAACAAGGCAACTTCCCCTTTAACGCCGCGCTCGCTGCGGACGTGAGCGCCTCTAGCCCCTACGTTGACAGGCTTTACGTTTCGGCAGTAATCAACACCGGCCAGGCCTACCGCCTCTACGTTTCACACTCGACCGACGCCGGCAAGACCTGGCAAAAAGTACCGGTGGCTCCGGAGCAGATCCCGCCCAGGAGTGACAGTTACACCGACTTGACTATCGGCAGAGACGGAACCGTTTACCTCACCTGGATGTATTGCAATGCTGTTGGCTCCGGATTCTGCGGCAGCAAAGAGACCGCGTACATGGTCCTGTCGAAGTCGAAGGATGGGGGCATTACTTGGTCCACACCAAAGTTGATTTCGGTTGTTACGCTCATTTCTACTTACCTGCCAAACACCGAAGTGGTGGCTACAAATTACCCGGCCATCGGAGTGGACAACAGCAACGGCCCGTATGCTGGGAATCTCTACGTCGTCATGTACACCTGGACGGGCACCTACATGCGAATCGGGGTCATCCGTTCGACCGATGGCGGCAACACCTGGTTGAAACCGGTACCAATAGCGCCACCCAGCGACACACACGACCAGTTCTTTCCTTGGTTGTCGCTGAGTCCGACAGGCTTAGTAGGCGTAAGCTGGCTGGACCGCCGCAACGATCCGGCGAATGTTAACTACCAGGCATTTGCTGCGATCTCCAGGGATGGTGGCCAGAGGTTCCAGCCCAATGTGCAACTGACTTCGGCATTCTCGAATCCTAACGTGAACGGTTATGTCAATAACGCCTGGATGGGCGACTACACGGGCAACACTTGGGCCGGTCCGAATTTCCTTGCCGCTTGGATGGACAGCAGCAACGGCGTGGACATGCAAGTCATGGTCGGTGGCATCCGAGTGAAGTAGGAGCAATGCGAAACGTGTTGCGAATCACGGGAGCATTTCTGGTTGCCGCGGCCGTATTTCCGCCGGCGTTAAGGGCCGACGGACAAGCTAGCTTTCCGGATGGCACTGACGTGATCACCTGTTCCCCCGCTCCCTGCATACTCCCTCCCACTCAGGCTTCCGAGGGCGGCTATGCAGTCAACACTGTTTCCCTGGCGGTCGATTCCCTCAACCCTCAATACTTGGCCCTCGGAGCCAACGATTTCAACTGTTTGCAGAACGCCGGATTCATGGCGGTTTACAGTTCCACCGATGGCGGCAGCACGTGGCAGGGTCCTTTTTGCCTGCCCCAGATTCGCCGGGGGAACAAAATCTTTATACCCGACATAGATCCGGTCGTCAGCTATGACAGGAACGGCGTGGCTTACGTCGCGGCTAGTTATTCTTACAGGTACGGGAGCAATTACATAGGGTTCGTAGCCTTGTTGAAATCCACGGACGGGATTAACTGGAGCGAACCTGTAGAGGTTCTGCAGGTGCAACGAACATCTACATCCAACAGTTGGCTAACCGTGGATACGAATGCTCATAGCCCCTTTGCCAACGCGCTTTACGTCTCCGCAGTATTGACCGGTCCATCGGGTGACGACTCAGAAAATCAGGTGATGGTTTCGCACTCCGATGACGGCGGAGCCAGCTGGCGTCAAGTTACTGTGGCCCCCATACAGCACGCACCCGCAGGAGATGTCTACACCAACATGGTGGTCGGGCAGGACGGGACGGTGTACTTGGCGTGGATGTACTGCAACTCGGGTCCCTTTTACTTCTGTAGTGATCACAAAGGGCACATGGTGTTCTCGAAGTCGAGCGACGGAGGCAACACCTGGTCCACGCCGACCCTGTTAACAACTGTAACGCTAGGTGGCTTGGCGAATTCCAATGTTTACCTTACGAACTATCCGGCGATCGCTGTGGACGCCAGCGACGGGCCCAATGGGGGAAGCCTCTATGTCGCCCTGAACACGTGGACCGGAGCGTATGAGCGCATCGGAGTAATCCGCTCGATTGATGGCGGCAAAACTTGGTCCAAGCCGGTTCCCGTGGCTCCCCCCAGTGACAATCATGACCAGTTCTTCCCATGGATTTCCGTCAGCAGTGCAGGGCTGGTTGGAGTGAGTTGGCTAGATTGCCGGAATGACCCAACAGATGTTAGCTACCAAGCCTTCGGAGCGATTTCGACAGACGGTGGCAAGAGCTTCCAACCCAATGTCGAACTGACCACCGCCTTCTCGAACCCCAACAATAACGGCGGCGATGGATGGATGGGCGACTATACCGGCAACGCTTGGGCCGGTCCGAACAACTTTGTCGCCGCTTGGATGGACAGCAGCAACGGTGTCGACATGCAAGTCATGGTCGGTGGCATCCGGCTGAAGTAAGGCATGCGGTTCTTCAAGCACGCGTCCCTCCTGCGGATTGCCGTGCCAGCGTCAAGCCTTCACCCTGAGCTCGACTTGATCGCGGGAATTCTCCCATTTTGAGAACTCCACCTCCCTTCGTTCACTCCCTCTATCCCCTTCATTTGCCGCCCGCTCGCTCCCCCTGATACCATTTCTTCTTCCGGTCAAAGTTCTTCTTTATTTATCTGTGTCTCGTGATTCTTGGAGGCAAAATGGCAATTAAAGTAGGCATTAATGGTTTCGGACGCATCGGACGCAATGTCTTACGGGCGTCGCTCAACGATCCCAATATCGAATTCGTCGCGGTCAACGACCTCACCGACCCCAAAACCCTCGCCCATCTCCTTAAATACGACTCGGTCCTAGGCAACCTGCACAACAACGTTTCCGCCGGTGCCGACAGCATTACCGTCGACAACAAGTCTTTCAAAGTCTTCGCCGAAAAGGACCCGGCGAAGCTGCCCTGGGAATCGGTTGGCGCTCAGGTAGTTCTCGAGTCCACCGGCCGCTTCACCAACGCCGAAGATGCCAAGAAGCACCTTCGCGGGCCGGTGAAGAAGGTCATCATCTCCGCTCCGGCAAAGAATGAAGATGTCACCATCGTGCTGGGGGTCAATCATCAGGTTTACGATCCGGCCAAGCACCATGTGATCTCGAACGCATCCTGCACCACCAACTGCCTGGCGCCGATCGCCAAGGTCGTCCATGACAACTTCAAGATTGTCAGCGGCACCATGACCACGATCCATTCCTACACCAACGACCAGGTGATTCTGGATTTTCCCCACAAGGATCTGCGGCGAGCTCGCGCGGCGGCTCTCTCAATGATCCCCACTTCGACGGGAGCAGCTAAAGCGCTCAAGCTTGTGATCCCCGAAATGGCGGGCAAACTCGATGGTTTCGCCATACGTGTTCCCACGCCCAACGTTTCCGTAGTGGACTTGGTGGCTGTGGTCGAAAAGAAAACTTCTAAAGAAGAGGTAAACGCGGCCCTCAAAAAGGCATCAGAGGAGGGGCCGCTGAAGGGCTATCTCGGGTACGAGGAGCACGAACTGGTTTCCGCCGACTTCCGCGGAGATTCGCGCTCTTCGATAGTAGACGCCCCTTCCACCATGGTGGTGGGCGGCAACATGGTAAAGGTAATTTCCTGGTACGACAACGAGTGGGGCTACTCCTGCCGGGTGCGGGACCTGATCGACTTCATCGGCAAGAAGGGTTTGTAGGATCCATTCGAGAACGGGTGCCCCATCCGAGCCGATTTTGCTCGGGTGGGGACTTCTTCTTTCGTTTCATCGTTAGGGTGTTCCATTCTTTCGCGTTCGTTGCGAAGGATGGGGATGATCAACTTTAGAGTGCATTCACATGTCCAAACTTTCGATTCGCGATCTTCCTGTAAATGATCACCACATCTTCATGCGCGTGGACTTCAATGTCCCGCTCGATGACGGCCGGGTCATGGACGATACCCGCATCCGTGAGACCCTGCCCACCATCGAATACGCCCTTCGCCATGGCGCGCGCCTGATTCTGGCGTCGCATCTCGGCCGCCCCAAGGGGAAGCCCAATCCCAAGATGAGCCTCAAGCCCGTCGCCGAGCGCCTGCGGATGTTGCTCGATAAGGAATTGGCCCGCGGCGAGAACGTCGGCTTTTGCCCCGAATGCGTGGGCGTGGAAGCCGAAGAGATGGCCGGCAAGCTGGAAAAAGGCCAGACTCTGCTGCTGGAAAATCTGCGCTTTCACGAAGAAGAAGAGGCCAACGACGAAAAATTCTCCAAGCAACTAGCCTCGCTGGCGCAGTTCTACGTCAATGATGCGTTTGGCACCGCGCACCGGGCGCACGCTTCCACCGTCGGCATGACCAAGTTCGTGCAGAAATCCGCCGCCGGCCTGCTGATGGAAAAAGAGCTGGAATATCTGGGCAAGACGACGCACCACCCTGAGAAGCCTTTTGTCGCGATTCTTGGCGGCGCCAAGGTCAGCGACAAGATCGGCGTGATCGAACACCTCATGAGCAAAGTGGACGCGCTGCTGATCGGCGGCGCCATGGCGTATACCTTCCTGAAGGCCGAGGGCAAGCAAGTGGGTAAGTCGCGCGTGGAGGAAGATAAGCTCGACCTCGCCCGCAAGATCCTTCATGACGCCAAAAGCCGCAATGTGAAGATCCTCTTGCCTGTCGATCACGTGGTCGCCGACCGCATCGAAGTCAACGCCATCACCCACGTCGTCAACGGCAACAGCGCGATTCCGGCGAACATGATGGGCCTCGATATTGGCCCGAAAACGGTTGAAGAGTATGCGGAGGAAATTTCTACCGCCCGCACGATCGTGTGGAATGGCCCGATGGGAGTGTTCGAGGTCTCGCCTTTTGCCCAGGGCACGTTCAAGATCGCGCGTGCGGTCGCCGACAATGGCGGCGCAATCTCGATCGTGGGCGGAGGCGACTCGGTGGCTGCCGTCCACTCTGCCGGCGTGGCTGACAAAATCAGTCACATCTCGACCGGCGGCGGGGCTTCACTGGAATTTCTGGAAGGCAAGAAACTCCCCGGGGTGGAAGCATTGACGGACAAAAAGTGATGCCCGCGATCCGTCGTGATCCACGGTGGGGAGTTCTGCCCCCGCACAATACAATTCCTCGTATGCCCTCTGCGTACTCTGCAGTTTAAAATTTTCACAAAGGACCTCATGCCGCGCAACAAATTGATAGCCGCCAACTGGAAGATGAACAAGACCCCCGAGCAGACTCGCGCTTTCCTCCGCGATTTTCTTCCGCTGGTTTCCGGACACGATCGCGATGAAATCGTCGTCTGTGTTCCTTGCATTGATCTGGCCGCGGCGATCGAAGCTGCCCAGCGCTCAAACGTCGCTGTCGGCGCGCAGAACGTTCATTGGGAAAAAGAAGGCGCGTTCACCGGAGAAATTTCCGCGCCCATGCTGATCGATCTCGGATGCACTCACGTGATCATCGGCCACTCCGAGCGCCGGCAGTATTGTGGCGAAACCGACGACACCGTCAATCTTCGTCTGAAGGCCGCTCTGGAAGCCGGACTCACTCCCATCGTCTGCGTGGGTGAAGTTCTCGAAGAACGCGAGGCCGGCCTCACCGAAGATGTGCTGCGCCGCCAATGCACCCGCGCATTCCACAAAGTCTCCACCAAGAAAGCCGGCAAACTTGTGATCGCCTACGAACCGGTGTGGGCCATCGGTACCGGCAAGACGGCCACTCCGCAGCTCGCGTCCGACGCTCACGCCCTGATTCGCAGCGAAGCCTCCAAGACTTTCGGCGAGGGGTTTGCCGCCAACCTCCGCATCCTCTACGGCGGCTCGGTGAAGCCGGAAAACGCCAAAGCACTTATGTCCGAGGAAGAAATCGATGGTGCCCTGGTCGGCGGCGCCAGCCTCGATCCCAAGTCTTTCGCCGCTATCGTGAAGTACTAAGTTCTAAACCCGCTGATGTCATCCTGAGCGAACCGTCTCGGTTCGCTCGTGAATCGAGACGCGAAGTCGAAGGATCCCTAAGATCTTTCAACGCGGCGCAGGCGCGCGAAGGGATTCTCTTCCATAACGTTGGCGTTCGCCAAGCGAACGTCAGCTCAGGATGACAAGTGCTGGCTTTGCTATAATATTCATGCCTCTAGTAAGATTTCGTGCGCCCTGCGGAAGTGGTGGAATTGGCAGACACACCATCTTGAGGGGGTGGCGCCGAAAGGCATGGGGGTTCAAATCCCCCCTTCCGCACCAATTTTAAAGCTGTAGATTGAATAGGTTACAGGCGACTACCTAGTCCCGTACAATTATCGTACAATGCCTTCGGCGGACTCACCTTCTCCCGGAGGCACTTATGTTGAGCGTCTACACTCGTCACTACCCTCCTTGCGCGCAGTCAGATCCCTATTACAGACGTTGCCACTGCCCGAAATGGATCATGGGCACTGTCGAAACGACAGGCGCCTTCGTGCGCTTGAGTGCCCGGACCCGCGCCTGGGAGAAGGCGGAAAGGAAGGCGCGACTGATGGACGCAGAAGCGGCCGACCCTTCGCCGGCACGCGTGACCGTAGCGGACGCACTCGGCGCATTCATAGCAAGAAAGCAGGGACAGCGGCTATCGCACAGCTGGCTCTACAAGTTCACGCTGATGCAGCGTGAACTGGTTAACTTCGCGCGCGGCCGAGGTCTGACCTACATCGACGAATTCAACGACGACGAACTCGGCCTGCTCAGCCGATCTTGGAAGGTCGCGCCCATCACCGCCCAGAAGCGACAGGAACGCTGGCACTCATTCTTTTCTTACTGCGAGCGTAAACGCTGGCTGAAACAGAACCCCGTGGAAGAATTGGGCCCCATCAAGGTCAGACCGGTGCCCACTGATTATTTTTCGCAAGAAGAGTTTCAGAAGCTGGTGAACGTAACTCACGATCTGTCTCATTGGAGCACGAACCCCGGACACCGGGTCCGAGTGCGGGCTCTCTTGCTTCTCATGCGCTACAGCGGACTGCGCCTGAATGATGCGGTAACACTTGAGCGCGTGCGCCTGACGGAGAATCGCCTATTTCTGTACCAGCAGAAAACAGGGCTGCCGGTCTACGTGCCCCTTCCACCTCACGTAGTCGAGCTTTTGCGCACGCTGCCAAACAGCAACTCAAAGTACTTCTTCTGGACTGGTAATGGCCTGCATTATCGCGCCAGCAATTGCTGGCACGCCAGTTTGCAGCGCCTCTTCAAGTGGGCAAAACTCGAAAAAAGGGCGCACCCCCACATGCTCCGGGACACCTTTGCCGTAGAACTACTGTTGGCAGGCGTTCCCATTGACCAAGTCTCAATTCTGCTTGGGCACTCTAGCGTAAAGACCACCGAGCGGCATTATGCTCCATTCGTCAAGGCCCGCCAAGAGCAACTAGTTGCGTCTGTGGAAAAGAGCTGGCGACTCCAGGGGATGCGGCTCGTGAAGAAGCGTGCTTAACTCGCGGCGCTGTGCAGCAACGTCAAGCACCGTCAGCTTGGTTTGCGAAGCTTCCCTTCCGACATAGACGAGCTGGGAATCCGAAACAGACGGAGACATTATCCGAGATGGCCGCCGCACATCGTGGACTTTTCCCCCGCTTCGCCGTCGAACAGGTGACGACCGCACTCAATGACACACCGGTGGTTATGGTTACCGGCCCTCGACAGGGCGGCAAGACTGCACTGGTGCGCGATTTAGTCGCCGGCAAACGCGAATTCATCACTCTGGACGACGACACAGTACTTGCTGCCGCCCGCACCGATCCAACCGGACTGGTGCGCTCTGGTATAGTCGGGCTCGTACTATTAAGTGGCATTGAAACTACGTAACTTATTGATTCTTATGCAGACGAAAAAGCAGAAAAAGACACCTTTTCCGACTTTTGGGTACGTTTTGGGTACAGCCATTCTGCGCCACAGAGTCCCATAAAAACGCCGAGATCACCATACCGCACTCTGGGGCGGCAACGCGAGTAAAGAACGGAGACGTCTATGCTGGACGCAAGGTGTGCTTCTTCTCGTCGCTCTAGGAAGGCGGCTCCTTGATTTGTCGTGATGGAGTTTTCCCTTCCCTCTCCTTCGAATTTCTCGACCAGTTGAAATACGTCGGCCGACTGACACCTAGGTAATGGGCAGCTTCGTCGGGAGTTCGATACACTCCGCCATCGGTCTGCCGCGACCGCTTCAGCATGAAATCCCGAAGGATCGTTTCCGCTTTGTTGTACAATCGGGCACCTTCTCCCATTTCCTTTTCAAGCTGTTTTACGTCGAGTAGGAAAACTGAGGACGGGAGTTCGACCCTCTGTTTGACTTCCGACGCAAGCTGGTGCACCCACCCGTTTTCGATTCTCTCGCTGTAGCTCCAGCCCTGCTGAAAACGGCGTTGCGCTTCAGGCAGATTACCTCTGATCGCTAGCACGTTGGCCAAGTGCAACGCGGTTACTGCCGCAATTGCCGGGACGTCGCGCGCGATGGCTGCGGCGCGCTCGAAGTCGGCCTGGGCATGTTGTAGGAGTTCCTCTCGTCCAGCTTTTGTCGAGGCCGATGGACCAGCGTTACCTGCAGCGGCAATCCGGGCCTCACCGCGGGCAATCAGGCCGTTGGCCCTTCCGGAGGGCTCGGCATAGGAGTAGTGGCGGACTTGTTCTAGTGCGGCGTCCGCATTCGCCCACGCCTCCTCGTACTTCTGCAGGTAGCGACAAATGCGACTTCTCGCGACCAAAACATCGCTCCTTAGCTGCGGGTCTGCATAGTCTCCGAGTTCGGCAAATCCAAAGAGCTGCTTTGATGCAGCGTCGTTGTAAAAGAGAGCTTTCTTGATCGCAGCATCAGCGTCCGGGCTCCTTCCTGCGGCCGACTCTTCGGAAGATCCAAGCCCCTGTGCCTTATAGAGATAGGCTAACGACAATTGATACTGCACTCGCGCCTCATGCAGGCGGTGAGCCAGTCCTTTGTTAGCTTCGGGGCCGAAAAGACCAAGGGCGGTATTGAGAAGCTGGATGGACTTGTCCAGTTGCTCTGGATTGGTGCCCGCTAAGGCACGACTGGCGGCTCCCATCATCATGTAGGCACCGGCGCGACGGTAGTTGTCACCCGTTCCCATGAGCATCGCTAGCGCCGGGTGCAAGAGATTAATCGCCTCTTTCAACTCCCCGGCAAGATGGCTCAGCTGCGCTAGGCCAAACGCAGTGCTGGATGCCAAGCTGTATACGGCGAAGATGACGCGGTCATCCTCCTCGTGAATTCTCGACTGTTGACTGCGCAAATGGAACTCCAGATTCTTCTCTGTTTCGAGCATGGAGGCTCGGAAGTGCTCTCTCGCTTCGTCCCGCGCGTTCTTCAGCATCAGAACCCTCCCTTGCCAGTAATGCAGGAGACTTAACAACCCGTGGAATCGTCGAGACTCCTCGTCATACAGGGAATCGATCACGTCCTGGCATTCGGCCATCAACCTCCCCGCACCATCCAAATCGAAGCGCCTGAGTTTGGAGATCGCGCCCTGAAGAACCCACAGCCCCTCAGCCCTAATGAGCCTTCTCTCCGAATCACCCGACGACGATTGCGTTCGGAGGAGGCGATCCCGATCTTTCCTAATTTTGGCTAGAACGGAGGCTGGATCGTCGCTGTAGGCGACGAGTTTAGACACCTCGATGTAGTTTCCCGTTTGATCGTGGATCTCCGCCAACAACGATCGGCTGCTGAACCACGTCGTCATCTGCTCGACATCCTTACCTCGACGGATCTGCTCCAGCTCGGACATCAGCTTGGCATCAGATGCCGCAAGTGCAAAATATCCCCTCCGTACCAAGTTGCGTGCGGTTTCGATGCATTCCGTATGTTCAGGCATAGCAGTAGTCTACCAAATTAGACAATGACACACAATCCTTTATTGGCAACATCACTGGTCTAATTTATAGACTATCGCATTATTGCCCACTTTTTTATTGACAACTACATCAACACATAATATTTTCCTTTGCGTTAAACAATCATAAAAACATGTTTTGATACTTTCTCTAGGGCGAGACGGCACCGCCAGGAAGAAGGGGCTACCAGAATGAGAAGCATCACAACGCTCCGCATTTCCATCATCGTGCTCGTTGTTGCCTGCGGCCTCATCGGTCCCAGGTTCGTTGCTGGCGTGCCACTCTTGGGCATGGCCCTATATACATGGGCCGGTCTACGGGTTTGCAACGGTCAGCCTGAAAGGTTGCGGGCGCTCGGCGATCAGATTTACTTCACTGCATATGCAAGCACGATCGCCGCGTTCGCGGGGTTGGTACTGCGCATCGGGGTCACTGGTCGCCTACCAGAGAGAGTGACTGACATCTGGCTTATGGCTGCCCTCGGGATTATTTGTACCGTCATGGGGCTGTTGACCATGACGATCCTGCACGATGTCGCTGGGCTGCCGCCTGCAGATCAGCCGTCGACAGTCAACGCGGCCTCGGATCGACAACTCAATGTAGCTGAGCTGGTCAATCTGGACGCCTACGCCAAAGCCGTAGAGCGTCTCGTTGCGCTTTCTGACAAAGCATCAGACGCTATCTCGAATGTTGCGGCGCAGGTTAGGGGATTGAAAACCGCTTTCACCGATGTCCAGTCCAGCGCTGCACAGACCAAGTTCGCCAGCGAGGTTCTTCGGAACAGCACCAACGAGTTGCAGAGCGTTCTAGACGCTTTTGTGCACACCCTCGCGATTCGACTGGAACCGCCTGCGCCACGCCCCCCGGAATCGGAGCTCCAATGACTCAGACTCACGCTCCACGCACACTGGCCGTTGCGCTGTCACTGAATGAACTTGCATGGATCGCGCTCTTTGCCTCCGTTCTCTGGTTCGACCACTCGGTTCGCGACTATCAGTCGCAGATTGCGGCAGTCATTCAGGATCGCGACTATCTGAAGCATCAGCTGGAGGCTGCGCCTGCGTCTGAAGCAAAGCCCGCCCACGAACTTCTCCTTAATCAGGAGCTCGTTGGCGTTCACGGGCACCTCAAGACCGTAGTGTTCGTAATTGATCGGTCAGGAAGCATGAACCGAGGAGGACGTTGGCTGGCGACACGGAACGTCATCAAGACTTGGCTTGAGCGCCTGCCTATCCAACGTGCCGCGTTGGTAATCTTTAACGACTCAGTGTCTTCATTCCCGAGCGAACGGATGTACTGGGAACTCACTGGACCAGCCGCGGAACAGAACCGATCACAGCTGCTTGCGACCTTGGACAAGATCACGCCGGCGGGTAACACAAATACTCTCGCCGCCCTTAGAAAAGCGTACCAGTACCGCGGTGTCGACACGATTCTTCTGTTCAGCGACGGCGAGCCGGACTCTGGAGCCAACGTGTTCGATCATCGGATGGCCGCAAAGGTACACGCGCTCTGCCGCAAACACGGAAAATCCGTGCCCGTTAACACGGTTGGCCTCGGCGACTATCTAGGTCACAGGGATACGGGCAGATTCCTTGTCAACGTCGCTCGCGAGACTGGAGGCACATTCCTTGGTCGCTAAGAAGCATCGACGACTCACGCTCTGGCGCCTAACAATAATCTGCGCCATCGTGCGATATGCGGATGCGCTTGGCCACGCAGTGTCTTTATCTGTCCTCGCCTGGCGCTTTGCCCGAGTGCTTCACCGGTTTGGGTTTCAGGCGGGATTTAGGTATGGATTTGGGGTCGCCCACATCTTTTCGACCCTGATTCAGGCCGGCAAACTCGGCGGACTTTTTCGTGGATTCGATTGCCGACTTGAAGACACCGAACGAAGCGAATACGCACGTCTTCGTGCCCTTTACGCTGACCTTCAAAAAGCTGTTTCGCAGACGAACACTGCCTGCGATCCTTTGACAGCTCCTACTGCAATCGGATTTCAAGAGATCGCAGTTCGCCATGAATTCCTGCGATTGCTCGGGGTTGGCCTCAGCACGGAACAGGCTCAGATTCTTGGCCACTATGGGTCCGTCGGCCGTGCTTTAGTCGATTTTCTTCGATACTGCGGATACAACGAGGATCTAGGTGTCTTCACATCACCTAGCGAAGTCGTTGCGGGGTTCGTTGATTGGGCTGAAGTTCGTCACACACGGTCGGAGGCACGCTATACCCTAAATAGGCTTCTCGTCTCCCGACGTCGATTGGCTAAGTGGGTGACCGCTATCGAAGTGCTTCAGGGCCGCCTAGAAGCCTTGAGGCCCGAAATGCCCGAGTTCCGCCAGTGGGACAGGATGCGCGCGAACGCGAAAGATGACCTTAAGATACGGCAACTGCAGGCGACGCTTTCCTTCAATCCAATCTACCAGGCAATGTCTAGGAATCGCCTCGCCCAGGCTCTGTATCTCCGGGCCTTGGGCCTGTTGGCGACGATCGTCGGCAAGATGACCGACAGCGAGACTGACTTCGATAGTCAGAAATCATTGCTGCCTTCGTCGTCAACCCATTCACGTTCGGTTGCCATTGCCCTGGAGGCTCTCAACAGAAATTTCGAAGCAGCAATTTCAACCTAAATGGAGGACATGACATGAATAGCAAGACACTGGTTATCTACAGCCCAAACGCGAAGGCCGTCGCGGTTCCAGCATCCGAAGCTGTGCCTCAAGACCTGCGCATGACTTTCGACCACATCGCCGATGATCCAACCCTTCCATACATCGAGCGGCGAAAGCTGCTCAAGATCAAGGTAAAAGGCATGTGTGTGCTACTGAAAGATGGGCTCGACTCTAAGATCAGGGTCGAGCAGGGACGACTTGCCAAGAGCGAAGCCGTTGCACTCACTGCCATATCGGCTTATGGCGACCGGTTGATCTATCAGATTCGTAATGAGTTTACGAAGACTCTAAGAAAGTGGGGTCTTCGCGTAAACATCGAGCAACTCCGCCTGCTAACGGACTTTGGAGAACAGCTCACACAATTCAAAAGCGAACTGAACACTCGCGGGCTTGACCCTAAATACAAGAAATACATCCTGAAAGCAGCCGACGGCGCGTTCGACAGCGTATCTGAACAACTGGGCAATCTTGCGGGCCGGATTTTCGATGCTGCGCATAAACCACAAGAGGATGAGGCAAACGCCTGAGGGAGTGCTTATGTCACTTTGGGTTCTGCCGTTCGTAATTCTCGTCTTAGCCTTCGCGGCGTATCTCCTGGTGGAGGACTTTCGTGAACTACTGCTTGATGTTGTCGCGGACTCCCTCCACTGGATTGTGCCGTGCGTCATTGTCTTAGCGGGCGGCTTCTGTTTCTATCAAGTCGCACTGCACCAGCCGTCGCCACTGCCGGTGCCCTCGTCTAGGGCAACCAGCTCGCCGCCGTTGACACCCGATTCACTTACTCCAGCGGATACAGAGGCAAATGAAACGGTCGACGACAGCGTACCTCACACGGAACCCGAACGGCAGGCGAGGTTGCGGGTTGTGATCGTCGAGGCACCGGTCCCTGGGGCGGAACAATACCCTGCGCTTTTTCGTCAGCAGATCGAGGCCCAATTTGAAAAACACTTTCGAACCGCGGGCATAGGACTGCTCGCAGATGAACAGCTCCGAGCAACAATCGTAACCGAGTTACAGCATGTTCAAGAAGCTAGAGCCTTGTATGATCCAGCTACACTTCAGCGAGTTGGGAACTTCCATGGCGCCACTCACGGTGCTTTCTGGTCTCTCACCAAGAGTGCGCTAGGCTGGCAGCTTCAGTGCAGACTAGTTCGGTTCAGGACATCGGAGGTTCTTGCCACCGCGTCCACCACTTTTGCAAACGCGGATTCGATAGGTGCGACAGTCCAAGAAACCGCCGATTTGCTTCTGTCTGACATCGCAGAGGTAGCAATCCTTTCTCCCATGGAAAATGGTGTCTGCGGCCGGCGAATTATAGTTAGCGGCCGCGCCAAATACATGCCGCGAACCTGGACATTGTGGTTGACACTGCTTCCTGACACCATCTCGGCTCACTATCCCCAAATGCCAGTTACGGTGCAGCGAAACGATGAGTGGAAGGCGCCAGAGGTGTACCTCGGAGATGAGACCCTGCTTCAATCTCAAGCCTTTACCATTTACGCAGTGCTAACGGATTCCGAATATTCTCAACGGATGAGAGACTACATCGACAGGGCAGAAAATGGCGGCCTCGATGTCTCGAAATGGCCGCGACAACACTACAAGTTAGTCAGCCATGTAACGGTGACGCGGAAGCCGGCACCTCCTCGTATAGGGTGTTCGCAAGGATGAATTATGGACAGAAATAGACGCATGAAGCGACCGACAATCGGAATCGTGACAGCCCTCCCAAAGGAATTCGAAGCTGTTGTTTCTCTGATCGCCCACCCCAGGCAGGTTGCCGGCGGCGATTCAGGTGCTGGCCTTTCATTTGTTCTCGGCGAGCTGCCGTCACGAAACGGTCACCACGCCGTGGTGGTGCTTCTATTGCCAGATACCGGGAACAACAATAGCAGCATAGGAGCCACACTCCTTACGACAAATTACCCCACTGTTCGCTGCGTTTTTATGGTCGGGATC
>Ga0335081_10008902_pt1 | contig 16117 bp, 12 predicted proteins | sample Lox_Sample_35_FD_206713 | JGI IMG/M metagenome (GOLD analysis project Ga0335081, IMG submission 206713) | Soil microbial communities from Loxahatchee National Wildlife Refuge, Florida, United States - Lox_Sample_3.5 | ecosystem: Environmental > Terrestrial > Soil > Wetlands | place: USA... | reverse complement strand
GGCTGTTCGCTACACGGTTTTCAGTTTCAGGTATTCAGCTTCCAGTGTCAGTTCCTCATCTTGCATTACTGGCAGAAATCAACTTTCACCGCCCGGCTGAAGACGATACCTTGTCCCTCAAAACTGGAGAGTAAGATTATGATTACCGACTGCTTTTATCGCCCATTGAAAACGACGTTGCTGTTTCTGGTCGTGGTTCTGTTGATTCTCCCTGCCGCCCCATTGCCCGCGGCGGAAATTCTTACGCCGCCCGCGCCGGCCACGCCCCGCATCAACGGCGCGAAGATCTTCGGCGTCCGTCCCGGTTCGCCGTTTTTGTTCACCATTCCCGCCACGGGTGACCGGCCCATGACCTTCTCCGCGGATAATCTGCCGCGCGGGTTGAAACTGGACGCCCGGACCGGCCGGATTACTGGCAAATTAAAAAAGCCGGGCGAGTTCGATGTCACGTTGCATGCAAAGAACGAACTGGGCGTCGCGGAGGAAAAATTCCGCATCGTTTGCGGCGACAGCATCGCGCTCACGCCGCCGATGGGCTGGAACAGTTGGAATTGTTTTGCCAATGCAGTTTCCGAAGACCGGGTCAAGCGTGCTGCCGACGCCATGGTGAAGAGCGGCCTCATCAATCATGGCTGGACTTACATCAACGTGGATGATTACTGGCAGAATCATCGCAACTCGAAAGACCCGACTCTGCACGGACCGTTCCGCACCGCCGGCGGAAAAATCGTGCCCAACTCCCGCTTTCCCGACATGCAAGGTCTGGCGGATTACATTCATAAACTCGGTTTGAAGGCCGGGCTTTATTCCTCGCCCGGCCCGTGGACCTGCGGAGGTTGCACGGGAAGCTGGCGGCACGAGAAACAGGACGCCCAAACCTATGCCGCGTGGGGATTCGATTATTTGAAATACGATTGGTGCAGCTACGGCGGCATCGCCGAAGGCAAGAACCCGGACGCCAAGGACATTCCCACCTGGCTCGAAGGCAGGGCCAAAACCAACGTGGAGGTGGCAATTTATCCTTACAAAATCATGGGCCAATATTTGCGTCAACAAAAACGCGATATCGTTTACAGCCTCTGCCAATACGGCATGGCCGACGTCTGGAATTGGGGCGCGGCAGTGGGCGGCAATTGCTGGCGCACCACCGGCGACATCAATGACACGTGGAAAAGCATGAGCAATATCGGCTTCAAACAGGAACGGGCTGGGCCGTTTGCGGGCCCGGGACATTGGAATGACCCGGACATGCTGGTCGTCGGCCAGGTCGGCTGGGGCCACCTGCATCCCACGCGCCTCACCCCGGACGAACAATATACCCATATCAGCCTCTGGTGCCTGCTGTCCGCGCCGCTGCTCATCGGTTGTGACATGGAAAAGCTCGACGATTTCACGTTGAACCTCTTGGGCAACGACGAAGTGCTGGCGATTGACCAGGACACGCTCGGCAAAGAAGCGACCTGCGTTTCCTCGAACGGAGACACTTGCGTCTATGCCAAAGACCTGGATGATGGAACCAAAGCCGTGGGCCTGTTCAATCTCGGCGACCAGCCGGCCACAGTGACGGTCAGTTGGGGTGACCTGAAACTTTCCGGCGGGCAAACCGTGCGCGATTTGTGGCGGCAAAAGGACCTGGGCGGATTTGAAAATCAATTTACCGCGACCGTCGCACGCCACGGGGTCGTGCTGGTGAAAATCCGGCCCGCCGGAAAATGATTTTCCCTCTCAAGACATCGACCACCGCCGCTGTTCTGATCTGGCTGGTCGCGGTGTTGCCGTTGAACGCGGCACAAACCCATTTCACTCCGCCTTTCTCGCCGCACGCCGATTACAACTTCAATCCCGATTGGAAGTTCATCCGCGAAGACGCCACCAACGCAGAACGGGTGGATTTCGACGATGCGAAGTGGACGACGGTCAGCGCGCCGCACACTTACAACGATGCGGATTCCTACCAGCACATCATCAGTCACAGCGGCGGCGACCGTTATGCTTACGCCGGCATTGCCTGGTATCGGAAACATTTCAAGCTGCCGGCAGCCGCGAAGGACGGAAAGGTGTTTCTCGAATTTGAAGGTCTGAAACAGGCCGGACGGTTCTGGGTCAACGGACAGTATGTCGGTAAATACGAAAACGGCGTCACGCCTTGCGGCCTCGATCTGACTAAATTCGCCAAGTTCGGCGACACCGACAACGTCATCGCCGTGAAGGTGGACAACAGCAACGATTACAAGGAAGGGGCGACGGGCGCGGAATTCGAATGGATGGGCCGCGCGTTCAATCCGAATTACGGCGGTTTGAACCATGACATTCGGCTCCATTTGACCGGCAAGGTCTATCAAACGCTGCCGCTCTACGAAAATCTCAAGACCACGGGCATTTACGTTTATCCATCGAACTTCGATGTCAAAAACAAAACCTGCGACGTGAACGTTGAATCGCAGGTGCGCAACGAATCCGGCGACCAGCAATCCATCACGTTGTCCGTGGTGATCGTGGACGCCGCAGGAAATGTTTGCGCGAAAATCCAGGGCGACACGTCGGACCTGGTGGATGGCGAGACGGAAATTTTCAAAGCGGGCGGCAAACTGGCGGATGCCAAATTCTGGAGCGTTGAAACACCGGAACTGTACGACGTTTACTGCATTCTCGCCGTGAGCGACAAAGTGGTGGATGTGCAAAAAATCAGGACCGGTTTTCGCAAGACGGAATTCAAAGGCGGCGCCGGCACCGGCGGCGTTTATTTGAACGACTGGTTCGTCTGGCTGACCGGCTACGCGCAACGTTCGAGCGATGATTGGGCCGGCCTGGGCGAGGCGTATCCGGACTGGATGCACGATTACAACGCGCAACTCATCCGCAGCACGCACGCCAATTACATCCGTTGGATGCATATTTCACCGCAAGCGGTGGATGTGCGCGCCTGCGACCGGACGGGCATCGTCGAAATCTGCCCAGCCGGCGACAAGGAACAGGATCCGGTCCTGGACCGGCGGCTGCAGCCGGACGTTGCCGCCCGCCAGTGGGAACAACGCGTTGAGGTGATGCGCGATTCCATGATTTATTTCCGCAACGACCCGAGCGTTTTGTTTTGGGAAGCGGGCAACAACAACATTACGACACCGCATCTGCAGCAGATGCTCGAGCTGCAGAAACAATATGACCCGAACGGCGGGCGCGTCGTCGGGTGCCGCACGCTGAATGAACCGTCCGCCACACCCATCGCCGGATACTTCGGCGTGATGATCGGGCAGGATCCGCGCACCGACGGATTGAAGGGTTACACCAATCTGTTCCGCGCCTACAGCGCCGAGCGCCGCGACCGCGCGCCCCTCATCGAGACGGAGGATTTCCGCGACGAAGCCGCGCGGCGGTTCTGGGACGATTATTCTCCGCCGTATTTCGGTTTCAAGCCCGGACAAAACGACGTTTATCACTGGAATTCCGAATCGTTCTGCCTCGCCGCCGCCGTGCGATATCACGATTACTTCAGCAACGTCATCACCAACGCCGACCCGGCGCACGCGAAATGGTCCGGGTATGCCTCAATTTATTGGTCGGACTCCAACGCGGACGGCCGCCAGGACAGCAGCGAAGTCTGTCGCGTCAGCGGCAAGGTGGATTCCGTCCGGCTGCCGAAAGAGGCGTATTACGTCTATCGCGTGATGCAAAATCCCGACCCGGACATTCACATCATCGGCCACTGGACATATCCGACGAACACGGTGAAGACGATTTATGTCGCTGCAAATCATTGCGACAGCGTGGAGCTTTTTGTGAACGGTAAATCCTTGGGCACGACCAATCAGTCATGCGATTTTGTGGATACCTTCAGCGGCGCGAACAAAGACCTCGGAAATACCGGTTACATCTACGCTTTCCCAGCGGTTCATTTTGAGCCCGGTGTCATTAAAACCACTGGCACGGCCGACGGTAAAGTTGTTGCGCAAGACGAAATTCAAACTGCCGGCCTGGCCAAGACTCTCAAACTCACCGCCCACACCGGTCCGAACGGCTTGCATGCCGACGCTTCAGACGTGGCGTTGTTCGATGTTGAAGTCGTGGACGCGCAAGGGCGACGTTGTCCAACGGACGAGGCGCGTGTGGATTTCAAGCTGGACGGCCCGGCCGTTTGGCGCGGCGGTTACAACAGCGGCGTCACCAATTCGATCAACAATCTTTATTTGGACACCGAATGCGGCATCAACCGCGTCGCCATCCGCTCGACCTTGCAACCAGGCGTCATTACTTTGACCGCCACGCGCAATGGTTTGGAGCCGGCCACGGTGACAATTCAATCGCAACCGGTACAAATCAAGGATGGGTTGATGCCGTGACCCCATCGTCCCGGGGACTATCGCTAAACAGTGTGCCGTTGGCTAGCGCGGTAATTTTCCGGCGATAAACGGAAATGCTTCTGGAAGGCGCGGCGCAGGCGTTGGTAGCTGGAAAAGCCGGCGCGGCCAATCACGTATTTGATGGGCACATCTGTTTCGCGCAACAACAGCGCGGCGCGGGAAATCCGGCAACGTTGGATCTCGTTCAGCAACGAGGAGCCGGTGACGGACCTGAATCGCCGTTCCAGGGTGCGCCGGTTGACGCCCGTGTGCTGCGCGACCTCGGGCACGCCAATCTGATTGTGGCTCTGGCTCCAGATGAAATCCATCGCCCCGTCCACCACGGCATCGCCGGAACGACTCGCTTGCGGATGATCGGCTGACGTGGCATCCACCAGAAAGTGCGACAACAGGCCGATGGATTGCCAGGAGAATTGCAGCGAGTTGCGCGTGCCGGCGGCGTCCACGGATTCTACCAGGTGGCGGAACTGTTTCTCAAAGAGCGGTCGGTTGGCGACCCGGACCAGATTTTTATTGAGCCGGAAATTGCCATCACGCAGCCAGCGGTGAGGCAGGTTGCCGTTGAAATTGATCCAGACATTGGACCAGCCGATGGCTTTGATCGGGCGATGCCGGTGCCACTCGCCCGGCTGATACAGCAAAGCATCCCCAGCGCGCAAGGCCTGGCGCCCCTGGCGCGTCTGCAATTCACCCCGGCCGCTGGTAATGAGCGCCAGGCAAAACTCGCCCAGCACGCGGCCTTCCTCCCATTTGAACGCGTAATACGAGGGATGCCCGGGACGCGGATACGATTGGTTGGGGCCAACCCGTTCCCAGCCGGCGTGCGTGACATAAAACGGCTCCTGAAAAAGCCGGTCGTTCAATGGCAAAGCGTGGGCGCTGCAATCCGGTTGTCGCATTTTGATTGACGCTATGGATAATCATCCGATCTTTCAAGCCGAAAGACTTGAGATTTCGGCCAAATATTCACCAGCCTTTTGTCGCAAAATAAACCCTGATTTAATTCGTCCGACAGCGCATTTGGAGCGCATCATGCTCTCATTGAACCCGGCCCGTCCGTTGAGACAGCCACCGCCAAAATAACGGGGCGTACGGAACGCTGCAATTTTTGAAACAGATTCCGCCTCCTCACGCCGGCAGGCACATGCGGACTGCGCAGGCCGATTCAATCTCCGGCAGCATCCGGTTATGAGCATGTTTGACACTTTCGGCAAGGCCGCCGCCCAGGCGGACCGGAAGGCCAACACCTTGCGCAAGCTCGAGCGCCTGAACGCCGCGTTGCAGCACCGGGAAGCCGACCGGGTGCCCATCAGCGATTTTTTCTGGGGCAGCTTCACCCGCCGCTGGCGCCAGGAGCTGGGCCTGCCGCCCGACGCCAATCCGTATTACCATTACGACCTCGACTGGATCACCACGGTGCCGAACATGGACCCGTGGATCCGGCCATTCCAAACGCTCAAGGAAACGCCGGAGGAAGTGGTGGTGAAAACCGGTTTCGGCGCCATCATGCACAAGCACTTCGATTTTCCCATGCCCGAAATGCGCGCGTGGGAACTCGACACGTTTGAAAAACTCGAACGCGCCGAATTCGACGATCCGCGCGACCGACGGCGCTTTTTTGCCGCCGGCGACAACCAGATCGCCGGCGTTGGCGACGGTTTCGAGCGCAATTCACCCGCCTGGATTGACACCGTAAAATCGCTCCGCCCGGATTTTCCCGTCTATGGCAGCATGATTGAAGTGAGCGAGTGCCTTACCCGGCTCGTCGGGCAACAGAACGCGATGCTCTGGATGGGTGAATATCCGGAGCGGATGGGCGCGGTCATCAACCGGATCGGCGCGCATTACCTCGAATGCGCCAAAGCGGAAATTGATGCCGCCAGGGAATTGCTCGACGGTTTCGTCATCTGGGGCGACGTGGCTTACAAGAGAGGCATGTTCTTCTCGCCGCGTTACTGGCGCGAGTATTTCAAACCGTGGGTGGCGCAGATGACCGAATACGCCCACGCCCACGGTTTGCCCGTCATTTACCACGGCTGCGGCAATGTGAAGGCCATCTTCCAGGATTACATTGACATGAAAATTGACGGCTACAATCCGTTGGAAGCCAAAGCCGGCATGGACGTGCTTGAACTGCGCCGGCAATATGGCCATGGCATGGCGTTCTGCGGCAATAGCGACGTGCAAGTCTGGGAAACGGGCGACCGCCAGGCCATCCGCCGCGAGGTATTGCGCAAATTGAACGCGGCGCGCGGCGGCGGCTACGTTTTTCTGTCCGACCACTCGGTCAGCAGCGGTGTGTCGGGCCAAACCTACGATTACATCGTGAAACTGGTGCGTGAATTTGGAAACTATCCCCTCCGGCTACCACCGGAATTCGTCGAACAAATCTGATCATCATCCACAGCCCAAAGTTATGCTCGACTTGAAACCACTCCGCGAAGCCATTATCACCGGCGACGCCAAAACCGCCAAAGCCACCGTTGAATCCGCCCTCGCCGCGGGCCTCGAACCAATGACGCTGGTTCAGGATTACATGATGCCGGCGATGGCCGAGGTGGGCCACCGTTTTGAGTGCAATGAATATTTTGTGCCCGAATTGCTGCTCTCCGCGCGGGCCATGAAGGCTGCGCTCGAACTCGTTCGCCCGCTGCTCGTCGCCAGTGGCGCCAAATCCGCCGCGCGCGTCGCGGTCGGCACTGTCAAGGGCGACCTGCACGACATCGGCAAAAATCTCGTCGCGGCCATGCTCGAAGGCGGCGGCTACGAAGTCATTGACCTGGGCGTCAATGTGTCGCCCGAACAATTTATTTCCGCGGTGAGAGACAAAGGCGCCAATATCGTTGCCATGTCCGCGCTGCTGACGACGACCATGCCGGCGATGAAAACGACGGTGGAGGCAATCAAACAGGCCGGCGTCCGCAATCAGGTGAAAATCCTGGTGGGCGGCGCACCCATCACCCAGAAATACGCGGACGAAATCGGCGCCGACGGTTACAGCGAGACCGCCGCCGGCGTCGTCAGCATCGCGAAACGTGCCCTGAATTGAACCAATTGGTCTAAGGGCATTTCAAATTGCAGACCACTACTTATCAAAAACTGGCTATTCAAAAGCCGGACGACCTGCTGTTCGGCATTGCGCCCAAACCGCTGACCACCCGTCGCGGCATGGTCATTGGCGGCGGACTGGTTTATCCGGAATTGAATTTCACCCTGCCGCCGATGTTTGTGGATGCGAACACCCTGCCGGAAGTGCGCCAGCATTATCGCGACATCATCACCGGCGCCTGCCGGCGCGCGGTGGAACTGGAAGCGCCGGGGCTGGTGATCGAATTCGAAACCCTGCCGCCCATGACCGAAAATCCGGCCTGGGGCGTTGAACTCACCCGCATCCTGCTCGACGGGATGGAGCAAGCACACGCGAAACACGATTTGAAAAGTGTCCTGCGCATCACCCCCAACGACACCCGCGAAATGGAACGCCCGCCGCGGATGCGCAGCGGCAAACTCTACGAGGCGATGATTCAGACATTCGATGGCTGCGCGGCGGCAGGCGCCGAGTTACTGAGTATCGAATCGGTGGGCGGCAAGGAAATCCACGATGAAGCGCTGATGCTGTGCGACATGCGCGCGGTGATTTTCGCCTTGTGCGTGCTCGGTGTGCGCGATATGCGGTTTTTGTGGACGGAACTGAACGCCCTCGCGCACAAACACGGCGTGCATTGCGCCGGCGACACCGCCTGCGGCTTCGGCAACACCGCGATGGTTCTGGCCGAACAGAAGATGATTCCTCGCGTCTTCGCCGCCGTTGTCCGCGCGGTGACGGCAGTGCGAACGCTGGTTTGTTACGAGTGCGGTGCGGTCGGACCGGGCAAGGATTGCGGTTATGAAAATCCGATTTTAAAGGCCATCACCGGTTTTCCGATGGCGATGGAAGGCAAGACCGCCGCGTGCGCGCATTCGAGTCCGCTCGGCAACATCGCCGCCGCCGCGTGCGACACCTGGAGCAATGAATCGGTGCAGAACATCAAACTGCTGGGTGGCATGGCGCCGACGTGTTACGTGGAACAGCTCATTTACGATTGCCGGCTGATGAACCAGGCGCTGGCGGACGGGCGCGACGCCGCGTTGCGCTTCCGCAAATGGCTGGTCAATTCCGACGCCGGCCTTGATCCCCAGGCGTATGTGCTCACGCCCGAAAGTGCGATTGCAATTGCGCAAGCGATTGTGCAGGCGCCGAACCCGGTGGCCGCGGGCAAGGCTGTTGCCTTGACGACCGTTCGTTTACTTCGCGAAGCCCATCAGGCTGGACGGTTGAAAATTCCTCAGCGTGAAATCCCGTGGCTGGACCGCATCCAGAAAGCCGTGGAGACCATTCCGGCCAGCGAATCGGAATTCATCAGCGAGATGATGGGCGTGGTGGACGCAACTCGGTTCGTAGCTGGCGATTACGAACTTTGAAGTGCTTCCCGAAGCGGTGTTTAGCGTCAATTCCGAAGAATGTCGCAATTAGATATGTCGCTGAATGCTCCCAGTATTATCCAGTCGTATTTCGCTGACTTTCGACATTGGCTGAACCTGCATTATGTCGCAAAATGGACGTTCAAATAATTCGCGGCCTGGCAGATTTCGACCACATTATATTCGCTATTAGCCCAAGCGCACACAGACCCATGCTCACGCGGTGCGTCAAACGCCGATGAATGCCATCACGCCCAATCCGTTGCTTGGCGTCGGCTGGCACACCGTCGGCGCGGCGTTCGCCGCCAACTGTTATTCGCCGCAGAGGTACGTCAAGCGGTGGTCCTGGGAAATTTACTGGCTGGCCCAGGCGTCGTGGTGCTGGTTCCTGTGGCCCATCATCGGCGCGTTGCTCACCATCCCGCACCTTTCCCAGGTGCTCGCCGACGCGCCCAAAAACCAGATGTTGTTGTCGTTTCTGTTTGGCGTGGCGTATGGCGTCGGCGGCATGGCGTTCAATGTGTCCATCCGGTACATCGGATTCGCGCTCACCTATTCCATCGCGGTGGGATTGTCCAGCATCCTCGGCACGCTGGTCCCGCCGTTGGTGCACGGACAATTCCATCAAATCCTTTCACGCACCGGATCGGGTTGGCTGCTCGCCGGCGTGCTGGCCGGCGCGGCAGGCATTGCCCTGTGCGGTGTGGCGGGACACAGCAAGGAACGCGATCTCGATACCAGTCGTGGTTCGCATGCGGGTTTTTCGCTGACGAAGGGATTGCTGCTGTCGCTTCTGGCCGGCGTGTTGTCGGCGGTTTACGGTTTTGCGCTGGACGCAGCGGCGCCCATCGCGGACGTGGCCGAGCAACACGGCGCGGGCATCTGGAAAGGCAACGTTGGTTACATCTTTGCCAACACCGGCGCGTTCGTCACCTCGGTCATTTACTGCGTTTATCTGATGCGGAAAAACAAGTCGGTGGGTGAATTCTCACGACTCCGCTCCACCAACCCCGGCGAGACCGGTGGTAGTCTGACGGCAAATTATCTGCTCGCGTTCCTGACCGGCACGCTCTGGTACGGCCAATTTTTCTTTTACAACCTTGGCCATGTGCGGCTGGGCAAGGACTACGCGTTTTCGAGCTGGGCATTGCACATGATTATCCTGGTGCTCATCAGCAATCTGGTGGGCCTCCTCTTCCGGGAATGGAACAACTGCCGCGGCCGGACCAAGACCGCCATCGGCTTTGGCCTGGCCGTTTTGTGCGCCGCCGTGCTGATGCTTACCTACGGCAATTACCTGGGTGAACCGCCCACGAAATAGAAAGCGCCCGCCTATGAAACGTTATGGCTCCGTCATCATGCTCCGTCCGGAAAAACTCGACGAATACGTCCGGCTGCACACCGCCGTCTGGCCCGGCGTGCTGAAGATGATCCAGGCGTGTCACATCCGGAATTACTCGATTTTCCTGCGCAAGCTAGCCGACGGCCGGCATTACCTGTTCAGCTACTTTGAATACACCGGCGGTGATTTTGCCGCGGACATGGCAAAGATGGCCGCCGATCCCACCACCCAAAAATGGTGGGCCGCCTGCAAACCGTGCCAGGACCCGCTTCCCGATCGCGCGTCCGACGAATGGTGGGCGGGCATGGACGAAGTGTTCCACGCGGATTAACTTTTATACCAACCACGTCGAACGCAAGCGGGATGATTTTGCCCAATAAACATAAGTGTTGAGAAAGGAGTTGATTATGTCAGTTAAAATCACCCGGCGCGATTACAGTCTGGTCGGCAAAGACACCCAGCTCGCCGAAGAACTGGGGCTGGCGTCGGCGGAATGGTACGCGTGCCCGATCCCGCGCAAACGGCTCAAGGAATTGATGCAGCGCCGGGACGGCCCGGCCATCCGGGACACGTTGCTCTGGTTCGCCCTGCTGGGGTTGACCGGCTGGCTCGGCTGGCATTTCTGGGGCACGTGGTGGTGCGTCCCGGCGTTCATCGTCTATGGCGTGCTGTATTGTTCGTGCTCGGATTCGCGCTGGCACGAATGCGGCCATCGCACCGCGTTCAAGACCACCTGGATGAACGATGCCGTCTATGAAATGGCGTCATTCATGGTGCTGCGCGAATCCACGCCGTGGCGCTGGAGCCACACCCGGCATCATACCGACACCATCATCGTCGGACGCGACCCGGAGATCGCCGTGCCGCGTCCGCCGGATGTTTGGGGAATTATTCTTGGTTTCTTCAGCCTGAAAAGCGGCCCGAAGGAATACAAAGAAATCCTCCTGCACTGTTTCGGCCGGCTGACTGCCGAGGAGAAAACCTACATTCCTGAATCGGAATACAACCGGGTCTTCTGGACCGCGCGCATCTGGATGTTGATTTATGCGGCGACCATTGCCTGGGCGGTCTCGATGCGCAGCATCCTGCCGTTGATGCTGATTGGCCTGCCATCGTTTTATGGCGCGTGGTTGCTGGTCATTTTCGGCCTCACGCAACACGCCGGGCTGGCTGAGGACGTGCTGGATCATCGGCTCAATTGCCGGACCGTTTATATGAACCCAGTGTTCCGGTTCGTTTATTGGAACATGAATTATCATCTCGAACATCACATGTTCCCGATGGTGCCGTATCATGCGTTGCCGGCGCTGCACGCGGAAATGAAAGCCGATACGCCGAAGCCTTACCGCAGCCTCATCGAAGCGTACCGGGAAATCATCCCGGCGATTTTGCGACAGGTGAAAGACCCGGCGTATTACGTCAAACGCGAATTGCCGCCGTCGGCAAAACCGTTCCCCGGCCCGGTGCCGGCGCCGCAAGCCGCGCGGTGAATCGTTAACAAACCGGCGCACAACCGAAATGAACAACGGCTGGATCAAGACCTGCAACGCGGACGACATCGAACCGGACGACGTGATCCGGTTCGATCACGGCGACCGCACGTTCGCGATTTATCGGACCGCGAACGGCGAATTCTACGCCACCGACGGCCTCTGCACGCACGCGCAGGTTCACCTCGCCGGCGGTTTCGTGATGGGCAACCTCATCGAGTGCCCCAAGCACAACGGGCGTTTTGATTTCACGACCGGGCAAGCCAAAGGCGCGCCGGTCTGTGTGGACCTAAAAACCTATCCGGTGAAAGTTGAGACCGGCATGGTTTTCATACAGATCAATGACTGACCACGAAATTCAAGAATCACACGAAAGGTTTTCCCTTCGTGTATTTTGTGTATTTCGCGGTTAAAAATCATCCGATGAAAATCCTTTATTTCCGTTCCGTTTGGGGCCTCGATGCGTTCCCGACCGTTGAAGCCAAACTTGAAAAAATCAAGAGTGGTGGCTTCGACGGCGCCGAGTTGGATGTTCCGCTCGACCGGGACACCTGCCAGCGCGCCCGCCGGTCGCTTGACGCGCTCGGCCTGGCCGTCGTCGCGCAGCAATGGCGGACGAGCGGGCGGACCGTAGCCGAACACAAGGCCGGATTCGAGGACCAATACGAACGCGCGCTCCTGTTGAAGCCGCTCTATTTAAACTCGCACACCGGCTGTGATCATTTCACGCTGGACGAAAATCTCACGCTCTTCGACCACGCCGAGTCGCTGGTGTCCCGGCACGGCCTGCCGGTGTATCACGAAACGCACCGGGGCCGCGCCCTGTTCAACGCGCCGGTGACAATGCAATTTCTGGCGGCGCGTCCGCGGCTCAAGCTCGTCGCGGACTTTTCGCACTGGTGCTGTGTGCATGAATCGTTGCTGGCCGACCAGACGGAACGGGTCGAACGCGCAACGAAGAACGCCTATGCCATCCATGCGCGTGTCGGGCACGCAGAAGGCCCGCAGGTGCCCGACCCGCGTGACCCGCTCTGGCAGCCCGCGCTGGAGGCGCATCTCGCCTGGTGGCGGCGCATCGTTGAACATCGCCGGGCCGAGGGTTGCGCCGTCCTGCCAATTTGTCCGGAATTCGGCCCGCCGCCGTACATGACGTTGCTGCCGCACACCAAAAAACCGATCGCCGATTTATGGGAAATCAACTGCTTTATGCGGGATTGGTTAAAAGAGCGCTGGTCGTAGCAATTAGACGCCCGGTCCCTTGCCGGCGCAGTCTGTGCGCCACCCGCGAACGGAAACTCATTGCCGGTCATTGACGTCTTTGATAATTACTTCCGCACGGAAAAGCCGAAGGCGGGCAATTGATTCCCGGATCCAAACAAAATATGAAACCGACAAACAACCTCCTCGTGATTCTTTACGCGGCCGCGACCGGTTTGATGCTGACACCATCGGCCGGACGGGCGGACGATACCACTGCACCTCCGTTCTATCTCAAGGACGGGGACAACGTCTGCTTTTACGGGGACAGCATCACCGAACAACGGTTCTATGGCGTGGACGTGGAGACCTACGTCCGCACGCGCTTTCCAAATTTGCGCGTGAAATTCGTCAACTCCGGCGTCGGGGGCGACAAGGTCACCGGCGGCTGGGCGGGCCAGGTCAATCAGCGGCTGGAGCGCGATGTTTTCCCGTTCAAGCCCAACGTCGTCACCATCATGCTGGGCATGAACGACGCGCAGTACCGCGCCTTCGACCCGCGGATTTTCGAGGTTTATTCCAACGGCTACGTGCACATCATCCAATCACTGCAAAACAATCTTCGCGGTGTGCGCATCGTTCCGATCGAGCCGTCACCTTACGATGACGTGACAGCGCCGCCGAAATTTCCCGGAGGTTACAACGGAGTGTTGTTGCGCTACTCGGGGTTTATCCGCCAGCTCGCCGCCGACCGTCATTTTCCCTATGTGGACCTCAACACGCCGTTGGTGAACGTGATGAAAAAGGTCCAGGCTGAAAATCCCGGGCTGGCGCACGGGGTGGTTCCCGATCGCATCCATCCTTCGCCCGCCGGCGAACTGGTGATGGCGCAGGGAATACTCCAGGTGTGGAACGCGCCGGCGACGGTGACGGCGGTGGTCATTGACGCCGCCCAAAATCACATCGCTTACACGAACAACACCACCGTCACCGACCTCCAGCAATCTGGCGGGACCCTTTCCTGGACCCAATACGACCGGAGCCTGCCATTTCCGATTCTCGCGCTGCACGAGGATTGGCCGCAGTTCCCGCCGACGGAAAACACCCGGTGGAACCAGTCGTTCTTCTTCTGGCCGGCCCCGTCGCCCAAATGGGATTACACCAACGCGCTCACGGAAACGGTCGTGAACGCGTCCGGTTTTTACCCGGCTCTCGATCAGGAGCCGCTGCAAGTCGGTGGGCTGCCGGCAGGCAATTATCAGCTTAAAATCAACGGTCAAAATGTCGGCATCTTCAGCGCCGCCGACCTCGGCGCGGGCATCAACCTGGCCAAATACCGCACGCCGATGCTGGAACAAAGTTATGATGTGCTGCATCGGGTCTGGAAAGAGGTGGCGTGGCGGTTTTTTGCCTGGCGCGACATCCAGCTCCGCCTGCAGGGCGATAACGATCCCAAAGTGGAAAGGACGGCGAAAGCGCTCGTGGCCGCACTGGAAGCGCAAAAGAACCAGGACGCGGAACAGCAATATGCCGCCGCGCAACCCCGGGTGACGCACTACGAATTGATTCCCGCTACCCGGTGATGAAATTTCAGCATCGAAAATGCCTTCGACCCGGAATTCGATAGGCATCTGAAAATGCGCAACCGGGTAATCTACAGACAGGGCCTCGCCGCCGGAATACTCCTGTGCGGAATGCTCCTGGTCGCTCCCGCACAAACCCGGACCACCGAGCAGACTGCTTATCGGTTTGATTTTGGCGGCGGCAAGGCCGCGGCAGGCCACATTCAAATCACACCCACAAATTCGTACTCCGAGGCCGTTGGTTACGGTTTTGAGCCGGGCGCGGATGTGACCGTCGCCGACGGCTGCCTTACCAGCACCAACCCGTTTTATTTCTCCGTTAAACTGCCGGAAGGCAATTACCGGGTCACAGTCAGGCTCGGCGACAAAGCCGGCGAATCTACGACAACCATCAAGGCAGAATTGCGCCGGCTCATGCTGGAATCGGCCCATACCGCATCGGGCAAAACCGTGACGCGTTCATTCATCGTGAACCTGCGCCAACCGCAGGTCGCGGGCGATGGCGAGGTGCGCCTGAAACCGCGCGAGATGGGTTCCGAACTGTGGGATTGGGACGACAAGTTGACGCTCGAATTTAGCGGTTCGCGTCCATGCCTCGACTCACTCGAAATTGAAAGGGCGGAAGTGCCGACGGTCTTCATTCTGGGCGATTCGACCGTGTGCGACCAGCCGGCCGAGCCGTGGAACAGTTGGGGCCAAATGCTCCCGCGATTCTTCAAACCGGGCATCGCCGTCGCCAACCACGCCGAGTCCGGCGAAACCATCGCCAGTTCGCTGGCCGCGCACCGGTTCGACAAGGTGTTCAGCCTGATGAAGCCGGGTGATTATTTGTTCCTGCAATTCGGCCACAACGACATGAAAAGCCGCGCGACCAACGCGCTGGAACGATACACCGCCGACTTCAAACAGGTGATTGTCGAAACGCGCGCCAAAGGCGGCACGCCCGTGCTGGTGACTTCGATGGAGCGCAAAGCCGGCGTCGAACATCCGACTCTGGCTGGTTATCCGGATGCGGTGCGCGAAGTGGCCAAGGAGGAAAAGTGCGCGCTGATTGATCTGAACGCAATGAGCGTGGTTTTCTACAAAGCACTCGGCACGAATTTGAGCAAGGCGTTCGTGGACGGCACGCACCACGACAATTACGGCAGTTACGAACTGGCCAAGTGCATCATCGAAGGCATCAAGCGGGACAAATTGCCGTTGGCAAAATTCATCGTGGACGATTTCGGCAATTTTGATCCATCCAAACCGGACGACGTAACCAAGTTTGAAATGCCGGCCAGCCTAAATGTTTCAGCCGTGAAACCTTTGGGAAATTGACGCTGCGTTTTTAGTAGAGCAGATATTTCGCGCGCTGTGCGCGGAAAGCGTCCTCTCCGCTTTTCCAGCCTGCCACTATTTCAGCAGCGGTTGCCCCCGCCTGCAAGAGCCGGCGCGGCTGGTCCGAGCCGTTCACCTTGTCGAACATGGCAAAACCGCGCTTCGTTTCCACGGCCTTCGCAAACACGTCCAGGCCGGCTGCTCGCTTCAGTGCTTCAATGGCATAAAAATTCACGGCGGTTAACGGTGCCCGGGCGGCATCGGTGAAATGAATTTGCACGCCGCTGACTTCATCGTTTTTGAACGGTCCGTAAAATGGCTTGTAACTCACCGGCTGGAAGCGGATGCCCGGAAGCTGATAGCCGT
>Ga0335081_10008900_pt1 | contig 16118 bp, 21 predicted proteins | sample Lox_Sample_35_FD_206713 | JGI IMG/M metagenome (GOLD analysis project Ga0335081, IMG submission 206713) | Soil microbial communities from Loxahatchee National Wildlife Refuge, Florida, United States - Lox_Sample_3.5 | ecosystem: Environmental > Terrestrial > Soil > Wetlands | place: USA... | reverse complement strand
CGCGGTCAACGGTTTGATCGCGAAGCTTGGCGAGCGGGAACGGGTCTCGCCGTCAGTGCCGCTAGACGCGCCGGACCCGAGCGCGTCGATCGTCTACACCGATGAGGAGTACGACGCCCTCGCGGACCGGCTCGAGGCGCCCGCCGCTCCCAACGAGCGGCTGAGGCAAACGTTGGCGTCTCGGCCGCCGCACCAGTAGTGGCCATCACGAGCGTCGCGGTCCTCGACGCGCCGGCGCCGAGCTTTCGCAGCGGGCGGCCCGAGCTCGAGCAGTGGCTAACCAGACATGGTCTCGCCGCGACCCGGGCCGGTTCGGCCCGGGTGTACCTCGGGTACCACGAGGCCGAGGTGGTCGGATACGTCGCGCTGTCTGCCGGATCGATCGATCCCGTGCTGGCCGGCACGCGCACGGGCAAGGGTATGCCGCGGCACCCGATCCAGCCGTGCTGCTCGCCAGAATGGCCATCGCCGAGACGGCGCAGAGACAAGGCGTCGGCCGGGAGCTCGTCGCGGAGGCGGCGGGCCTCACGCTGGCTGTGGCTCGCCTGGTTGCCGTGCGCGCGCTGGTGGTCGACGCGCTCGACGAGGCGGCTGCGGGCTTCTACGAGCACGTGGGATTCACACGCAACGAGCCGAACCCGATGCGGCTCGAAATTCTCGTCAAGGACTTGGAGCTGGCCGCCGGCGCCGAGCAGCGGTCGTGATCATTCCGGCTCACGGCTTGACACCGCAGGACGAGGGTGGCTACATCGCGCCGCGCTTCGGCCACTCGATCGCCGCCGCGAGGCCGCCCGCGGTGCAGTCGATCAGTTGGCTCGAGTCGGCCGGCTCGTAGTCGCCATCGACTAACACGAACCAACCGACGGTCCGGCTTTCGGGGTTCACGATCACAAGCTCGTCGACACGGTCGGCCGCCAACGCGGGAAGACGGCGCTGGACGGCCTCGGCAGCGGTGACGATCTCGACCGCCAGGACCGCGCACGCGGCCTGATCGCCTCGCAGGCGGGCGTCTCCGACGTCGGCCTGACCCCCGGTTGCCGGGTCTCGCGGATCGTAGGCTCCGAGCACGGGAACCAGTCCGCGCTCGGTGGCGAGCGGGCGCAAGCAGAGGGCGATCGCTTGTTGCAGCTCCGAGTCCGGACCGACCGGCCGAAGATGGTGGATAGCGGTCCACACCTCGTCGAGCTTGTCTGCGCCCCATTCCCGGCGACGAGCCAGCACCTCCGCGAAGTGATCGTCGGCTAGGAGCGCCAGCATGGCCGGGAGACCGCGTCGGGAGCTGGCGCTAATCGGGTCGAGTCCACCTCGCAATGACCCCTGCCGTGCCGGAATGCGAGATGACTGGACGCCGGCATGGCGGATGCGTGTGTGCGCTAGCGTGAAGCCGTGCCCAGGCTGAGCGACGCGCTCGTACGAGCCTGGGCAGCAGGGCTGATTAGCGCAGGGGCTGTGACCAGCACGGATGCGCTGCAAGAAGCCACCGCAGTAGCGCGGATTGGTGCCGGCACACTGACCACGGCGGCTGCGCTGGCACGAGCTTCGGCTCGAGGGCCGATGAAGATGGGGGTTGCCTTCGGCAGACGGGATCTCCGACGTCGGAATAGACGCCGAGCCGCTTTGGCGGCTTCGGTGATGAGCGACACGAGGAAGGCGGCGATGATTGCGCGCAGCCACTCAACGAGAGCGTGACCCATGGAGAGATCCTAAAGCTCTAGTCCGGCGGCAAAAGCCAGACGGGGTTGCTCGTGCGGCATACCGCCGAATTTCGTCGGCGGTCCGGGGCAAGGATGGACGCGACCGCCACGAGCGTACAGCCGACCCCGGGGTTACCGTCAGTGTCGTCGTGTCTGATGAGCTGCCCAGCCAGGTTGTGATGACCCCGACGCCCGGGCTCGATCCTCGCATCGCGCTCGCCACGTCGCTGCAGGCGGCTCCCGGGATCTACGCGGTCCTGGTCGGAAGCGGGATGTCGACCGCCGCGCGAATTCCCACCGGCTGGCAGGTGGTGCAGGATCTGGCGCGGAAGGTCGCCGCCGCGGAGGGCGTCGATCTCGGCGTGCAGGCCCCGGAGGCGTGGTTCGCGGGGCGCTTCGGACACGAACCGCGCTACGACGAACTGTTGGCTGACCTGGCCAGCACCGATCCGGCGCGCCAGGCTTTGCTGCGCGACTACTTCGATCCCCCGGCGTCGGCCGGCGGGCCGATCGGGCCCACGGACGGGCACCGCGCGCTCGCGCAGCTCTGCGCAGCCGGCCGCATCCGGGTGATCCTCACGACGAACTTCGACCGATTGATCGAGCGGGCATTGGCGGACGCTGGCGTTCCCGCCCAGGTCCTGTGGACAGCCGAGAGTCTGCGCGGGATGACACCGCTCGTCCACGCGCCGGCGACCGTGATCAAGCTGCACGGCGACTACATGTCAAAGATGAGGAACGCTCCCGATGAGCTCGCGAGCTATCCGGACGAGCTTCGACGTGTGCTAGATCGTGTGCTCGACGAGTACGGTCTGATCGTCGTCGGCTGGTCGGCCGAGTACGACACCGCTCTGCGGGCGGCCATCGAGGCGTGCCCCTCTCGGCGCTATCCGACGTACTGGATCTCCCATCGTGGGCACCTGACGGAGGCGGCCCAGCGACTTGTCGCGCAGCGCTCGGCAGCGGTCGTCGCGTCAAATGGCGGGGATGAGTTCTTTGCAGATCTCGTCGAGCGCGTTACGCGGCTCGATCGGCGGGCCCTTCGTCGCGGGCGGCCGGCCGTGCTTCGCCACTACAACTTCGCGCCGCAGGGAAGTAGGCCGGCGGACGGATGGGAGTTCGTTCCGCTGCTTCAACTGCGCGCAGCGGCGGCGATCGGACCGGCCACCATCGAAAATTGCGGCGTCATCGGTCCAGGCGAACGCCAGGCGCTGGTGAGCGCATTGGTCTCGGCCCCCGTGACCCTCGCCATAGCCGGCCTGTCCAGAGCGCCCGGAGCTCGGGCGACGCCGACGCACGAGACGACCGACGCGGGGAAAGCACAAGCCTTCTCGAGTTGGGAACCGACCCCAGACGGATACCAGTCCGACATGCACGCCTCGTATCGGCTGGGGGGCGATGGCACCTTTGGCGTGTCGGCGCTACTGACGATTCAGTTGCCGAGTCCCGGAGTTGGCGGCAGCGTCGTGTTCACGTTCGATCTCGGGGTATCGATCGAGGCATCAATTTGGATTGGGCAGGCGGCCATGCTCTGGCGAGACGCGGTCGTATTGACCTCAACTCTGCTTCCGGACGCTCTGGGGACTGTGCTGCCCCCGGAGGCGGACGTTTACCAAATCGAGCTTCACGTCCTGGCTGCGACCGACGACGGCCAGGGAAATTCTCGTCCGACCGACTTGACTGAGCGACTCGACATGCAGAACTTCGGCATCCCGACCAGGCCGGTCGGCCCAGCGATGGGCGTGGCGATGCGCGTCGACGGTGGCCTCGCGGGACAAGAGGCCGGCATGCTCGTGAGCGAGGCGATCAATCACATGGCCCTAGCCAACGGGTATCTCGATCCGCGGATCGGACTGTCCATGGTGCGCGCATCACTTGGTCTCCCCGCGACCTCGAGTACTGAGTCTTCCTAGCGACGCCAGACAGGTCTGGCCTGAGGCACATCCAGGAGCGTCGGCTCCGGCTGTGATCGGCTGACGACATAGCCGAGGCCCTGGCCCGGCAACCGAACGCCTTTCCCCCAAGACGCCCGTATCCCGTCGCCCCGGGATGCGGGCGCTTCGTCGTTAAGGGGCGCCGCGGCGCGACGGCATCGCGCAACAAAAAGAGAGGCCCCGTCGCGGTCACGCCGGGGCCCCCGTGCACTCAGGAGGGTACACCATGTCCACTACGTTGATGGCCCGCGTCGACGGGCTCCCCGTCCAGCTGCTCGAACGCGAGCGGGTGTGGCCGACAGTAGACAGGAAGGCGAGGTGCCGGCGTGAGATGTCGGCCCGGGAGCGGGCTCGGATCGAGCGCCAGACCGCCGTCGTGCATGACTGTCAGATGCCGGTGTGGGCCAGGCAGCTGATGGCCGAGGAGATCGAGGAGCTCGAGCGGCAGGAGATCCGCGGGGCCCTGCTCGAGGCCGGGATCCTGTGATGGGAGGCCACGGCTCACACCCGCTCGGGTGGACCATGCTCGCGCTCGTGGTGGTCGCCTACGCGCACGTGATCCTCGAGCTGACAGCAGCCGTACTGGCGCTCGCGATCGCGACGCGGGTCATGGCCGGAACGCCTTGGCGGCCGCTCGTCGACCGGGTCCTGTCCCGCTACGACCGGCGCGGCGGTGGACGCCGTCGTGAGGCGATCGCCGCGCCCGCACCGACGTCTGGTGCGTCCGCGGATCGGCGCGACGTCGATCCGCCTGTCAGGAACGGCTAGCCGCTGATCGGAGGGTGGAGCGGGCGCGCACCGGATGGCTCGCGCCCGCTCTCCCGTGGGATCACGGCAATCGAAAGGAGATGCGCAAATGCGTCACCTAACCGCGCCGCCCTTGCGGGCGGTGCACTCGTATGCGCTGCACATCGTCGGAGCCGGTTCCTACGCGCTGCGGGCCAGGCCCGAGGACGACGGCGCGATGTGGCCTGCCCTAGCCGTGCGCTGCCAGCGAGCGCTGCCGACGCATCTGTCCTGGGCGGCGGCGCTGCTCGATCCCGAGCGGCCGCTGCCCGTGATCTGCGGCGAGCCCGAGGTCCGGGAGTTCTTCCACTGGCTCGAGAGCCTGCCGAACACCGAGCGGGTGTCGATCGGCTGCGAGCGCCAGCGACCGCCCCAAGGCGACGCGCGGGCTTAGGCCGACGCGCCGGGGCCAGTCCCCGGCGATACATGACTCAGAGAAAGGAGAGCCTGATGGGCTCAGAACAGACGATCCTCGTGGTCGAAGAGGATCCGACCTGCCGCGCCTTCCTCGCCGACAACCTGGCCGAGGACGGCTATCAGGTGGCATCTGCCGAGACGCGCGAGCAGGCGCTGGCGCTGTTGGCCAACCGGCGGGCGCACCTAGTGCTCGCCGACCTCAACGGCGAGACCCTGGGGCTGCTCGACGCCGTCCGGGGCGCCGGCGGGCTGCGGGACGGGATCGACCCGCATGTGCCGCTGGTCGTGTTGAGCAGCCGAACCGACGAGCTCGCCCGGGTGCGCGCGCTCGAGCGCGGGGCCGACGACGTGCTCGCCAAGCCGTTCTCCTATCCCGAGCTGAGGGCTCGGCTCGGGGCGGTGCTGCGGCGCTGCTACGGGCGACCTCGACAGGTGCTCCGCGTCGGCGGCCTGACGCTCGACCGGGGCACGCGTCGCGCGTGGGTCGGAGAGCGCGAGGTCGAGCTGTCGGCCAAGGAGTTCGAGCTCCTCGCCGTTCTGGCAGCGGAGCCCGAGCGCGTCCACACCAAGGAGGAGCTGCTCAGGGCAGTGTGGGGCTTGGGGAGCTGGGCGCGAACGCGCACGCTGGACTCGCACGCATTCCGGCTGCGTCAGAAGCTCCGCGCCGCCGGCGCAGGCGACCTGGTCGTCAACGTCTGGGGCGTGGGGCTGAGGTTGTCGTCCGCGCCGCTCGAGGAGCGCGCATGAGTGACGCGGACCTCGCTGATCTGTGCAGACAGATCGCTGCCGAGCATGCCGACCGCGTCGCGGCGAATGGAGCCGGTCCGCTCGCACTCGTCAGGAGGCTCGACGCCTACGGCGAGGCCATTCAGGACCTGTCCGCCGATATCGCGGACGAGGTCAAGGATGAGTCACCGCGATGAAGGTGGCGCCGCCCCCCGCGTCAGAGAGCGTGGGCAGCTACCTCGACCACACGGGAGTGCAACACGAGGTCCAGGTGCGCCGAGTCGAGGCCCAGAGCTGGGAGATCGTCGACATGCCCGAGCAGGGCGATGAGCTTCTAGTCGATCGACTGACGGGTGAACTCGAGAGCCGCGGCACCGCAACCGCAGTGGCGCAGGACTACCTGACCCAAGCACCGGGCCGCGCGGTCTGACGCGCGACGCCATCGCCGCCGGACGCGGCGACCGGTAGATCGAATCGTGCGCAGGCCGGGGCGGGCCTGCCCAAGCCCGCTGCCAGCGGGAGAAAGGAGGGCCTTGGTGGCCTCCACACTGAAGTTCGATTCGGAGCGGCGCGAGATGCGCCGCGAGCGCCACGAGGCACGGGTGGCGCGCAAGCGCGAGCGCCAGCAGGCGCGAGAGCTGAAGCACGCCGCCCACCAGAGCGACGCGGTCAGGGTCCCGCCGGCGGCGATCGAGCGACCCGCGCTCGCGCCGGTCGTCGAGGTGGCGCCCACGGCTCCGGTCAGGGCGGCCGAGCCTGAGACGGCGCCGGAGCCGGAGTCACCGGCGACTGACGCCCCGACCGCGCAGGAGGAAAGGCCGTTCGTGGCTCAGCGCGAGCGCGACGTCGCCGCGTTCCTCGCGCGACGCGAGGACGTGATCGCCGCAGCTCGCGACGAGGCTCGAGAGCGCATCGGGCGGATGGGCGAAGAGCGAGCCGTGGCCGACGCCCTTAGCGCCCTGGCGCACTCCGGTGCGACGCCCTGGCGGCGGCATCGCGAAAGCCTGGCCGAGGCAATCAGCACGGGCCGAATCCCCGCCGTCGGCGCGTCCGCACGCCGAGCCTGCCGGGGCGCGGCCAGCGACGCCGCGCGAACCTCGCGGCGTGCGCCCGATCCGGAGCTCGCGCTCGCCGTCGCGGTCGCCTACGCGGTGATCGCCCAGGCGCCGTGGTGCGCGGTCAGGGGCGCCCGCGCCGAGCGGGCGGGCGCGGCATCTCCAGAGCACCGGGGCCTGCGCCGCGCGTTCTGGCGCTAGTTCGGCCAACAGGTTCGCGGCCGGCTCGAGGAGCGATCTCGAGCCGGCCGCAACGGATCACGACGAAAGAGGAGTTGACAAGTTGACACTATCTACGATATCTTCATCACATGCGAAAGAACGATCCGGAAGCGCGCCATTCGGGCCGGCTGCTGGTACGGATGCCGCGCGATCTGCACGACCAACTCGCGGCCCAGGCGCACGAGCAGCGAGTGCCGCTCAACCAGCTGGTGGTGGCACTGCTGTCAGGCGGAGTGGCGTGGCGCTCCGAGCCAGGCCACGGGGGAGCGGCGCCGAGCCGAGCCTGAGGCGCCGAGCGATGGGCGACACGGCCGCTTGCACGCTTCCCGCCGATTCGGGCAGAGCAGAGCGACTGACCGCGACGCTCGTGTCGGTGATCGAGCGGGACCACCTGTCGGTCGCGGCCGCCGCCCGCTCCGTCGGCGTGGGCGTCGAGACGGCAGGGGCGTTAGTTAGGAAGTGGGCAATCGAACGCGAGGCCGCCGAGCAGGAAGCGGAGGAGCGACTCGATGACGTCCAGCGGATGTGCCCGGGCGAGGACTGGTGGTCCTACACCGATCGCCAGCTGAGCGCGATCGAGCGCGGCTCGGCGATCCCGAATCGCATCGCGCGTGACCTGGTGGACGTGTGGTGCGCGCGCACGGGTCAGACGACCGGAACGCTCGCAGCGATGCTCGGGATCGGCGACGAGGCGCTGCGTCGGTCGCTCGGCCTCGCCGCCACGCCGGCCCACGTGAGGAACGGGCGGCATCGGCCGGCCCGAGTCCGCAAGACGATGATGGTGCAGGCGGCGGGTCGGATCGTGCGGGCGCTCGGCATCCCGCCGTGCGAGGTGCCGGGGCTATGAGCACACTGGCGCCGTCGGCGGGCAGGGAGCGGGGAACGACTCACCGGGCGATGGGAGGCGGTGGTGAGGACGTGCGTCTTCCGGTGCGGGTCCGGCTCGCGGACGGCCGCACGTTCACGGGCACCCTGCCAGCGCGCAAGCATCGGGCCCTGCAACTCGGCCTCCTGCACGGCGAGTCCGAGGGACTGGTTGAGCTCACCCCTGGCACGCGGCCGCCCGAAGGGAAGGTCGACATCGACCGGCGGAAGCACGCGTGCCACTACCTTTCCGGTGGCGCCGGCGCCAACTCGGACGAGTGGCTCGAGCGTCTGCTCGAGCACGCTGCGCGGATCGTCGCTGGCAAGTACACCCACCGGCGCTTTGACGGCGCTCCGCGCGAGGAGGCGTTCGTCGGCGTGACCCCCCGAACGCGGCCGCAGGGGAGCAAACACGCGGTGGCCCACACCCGGTTCCTGTGGGTTGACGTCGACAAGCCCGGCGAGCTGCCCGCGCTCTGGGGGCTCCTCGCCGAGCGACCTTGTCACCTTCTTGTGGAGTCGGCGGGCTCGGGCGGCATGCACGCGTACTGGCAGCTTGCCCAGCCCCTCTCCTCAGTGACGATCGACGGTGAGAGGGGCGAGCGGGTCGAGTGGATCAAACGGGCAAACCTCAGGCTGATCCACCGCATCGGGACCGGACCCGATGGTCGGCCGTCGGTGGCGGACGAGATGTGCGCCGAGCAGGCACGAGTAATGCGGCTCGCGGGCACGATCAACTACAAGACGGGTCGGTACGCCCGCCTGGTCCAGGTCGACCTGTCGCTCCCGCCGTACTCGGTAGCCGAGCTCGTCGGCGACCTGCCAGATCCGCCGAGCGCGACTGCGTCATCTCGCCGCCGTGCAGCGAAGCGAAGAAACGGTCTCGAGGATCCCTACCGGCGGATCCCGCCGCCGGAGTACTTCGCGGCGCTGGCTGGCGTGTGCGTTCCGCGCTCCAGCTACGTCCTGTGCCCATCATCACGGCACACTGAGAAGACCGCGTCGTGCCGCGTGTGGCCAGAGCCGGCTGGGGGTTGGTGGTGCTTCGGGTGCGGCGCCGGCGGTGCGATCTACGATCTCGCCTCGCTGGTACTCGGCGGTCCGACCGGCCAGGCCCTGGGCGGCGAGGCCTTCAATGCCGCGAGGCAGCTGGTGGCCGATCGGTTCGGACGGCTCGAATGAGTGACGCGGAGCGCTTCGTCGTCGAGGTGCGCGAGAACGTCACCGAGGCGCTCATCGAGCACGAGGGCCACGTGTACGTGAGCCCACTCCAGGACCGAGAGCAGGCCCTGGAGCTAGTCGGCCTGCTGCTTGGCCATGCCATTTCGGTAGACGGCGGTGCTGAGCAGCGATGGCGGCAGGCGATCGCCGGCGGACAGCGGAGCGTCCGGCTACGGCGTGTGGCATAGACACCGGCGAGTGCTCCGGGGGCCATGCTCGTTGTGATTGCGTCGGGAATCACCTGGGCGGGATCTGTTGCCTACATCGCGAATTTCGGCTCATACGACAAGGCCTACGGCACGCGCGGCGCCATCGTCACGTTTCTGATATTTGGGTCTGGCTGACCAACACCGCGATATTGGTTGGCGTCGAACCCGACTCCGAGATTGAGCGTGAACCACGACCTGAGCGTCGATCAGCCTGGAGCAGCGGCTCCAAATTGAGCTTCCATTGCGCCAAGAATGACGCCACGCGTTGCGGAGCCCGAGAATCGGGTTTTCGCCAAGGCGAGCGCGCTGCGCCTCAGGGGGACGACGAAGCCGACCGCGCAGGCCATGGCGACGGAGCTCCTGAGTGCAGCCTTGAGCGTTCGGATCCGGTGCGCGAGCCGCCCCTCAGCGTGTCTCGACGAAAACGAGCAACGCGTTCGGCTGCCTCCAAGCGCCGTTATCCCCTTCTAGCCGTCTCGCACGGTTCCACCGGAGTCGGCCAAACCGTTGGCTGTGTTCGTATCAACGGGAGCCGTACTCCCTCTTATCGCCAGAGCGACCGGAAGCGTCGGGGAGCGAGTATGCGAGAACGGTCGGCTCGGTTAATAGACGCACGCACCGTGACAAGCACACTTCTGGCGGCGTACCGTGGACATTTGTAGGGGCAGCATCGGGCGAGATAATGAACCTCATAACCGGGGTCCTCAATGAGTCTCCGTTCGCGAGAGGAGTTGGCGAGCGAGACTGCCTCGTCCGCGGGCATGTGCACCGTGGCGGGTCGCCCAGATACCGATCGAGTCGCGCAAGATGATGACGCCGTTCGGTGTGCCTGATTGGTATCGAGTCGACTGCCGCAGCGCTCACGGGCCGCTGTCTCGGTTCGCCCTCGTCCCCGTCTCGACCTTGCCGCAATTCATCGTGGGGGACAGCTCTCGCGCCGCTTCGCCTCCTCACGAGCCAACCCTGCCGGAACCAACCCGCGGGACGCCCGGCATGACTCCAGCGCGCAAGAGCCGATTGAGATGACTTCCCAGAGAAGATCACCGGCGCGCAGACCAAAGGGCCAGCAGGAGCGGTCTGCCTCCTCAAGCCGGAAGACTCGATTCGGCTTCCTGGAGTCCGGCGCGTTGCACGCCGGCGCACTAGCTGCCGCGTTGCTCTCCGTCCTGACGTTGGTGTTCTTCGCGACAGACCGGCTGTCGTTCCTGCACCACCACTCGCCTGCGCAGAGGGGCGCCGTATTCTCCGCTCTCACGCTTTCCGACCAGCCAGTAACACTGGCTGAGTTCGAGGAACGGACGCATCTGTCACCAGCGAGTTTGACGATACCTTTACCACACGTTGGGCATGCCGGCGATGTCGCGTCGGCTCAGTATGTTTCAGACCGGACAACTGCGACTTTCGGCGGGTTCGTCACTACGGGTACTAGCGGGCCAGCGGACAGTTCCACCGCGACGCTGTCCACGACGCCTACCACGAGCGCAACGTCACCGACCGGGACAACAACGACGAGCACAACGTCGACAACCGGGACGACAACACCGCCCACGAGCACAACCGCGACTTCAACAACCCCGACCAGCACGACCACCACGTCCGCGCCGTCGACGACCTGTGCGCCCGCCGCGCCGACAAGCACAACGCTCACGACGGCCGCGCCGTGCACAACCAGGACGAGCAGCCAGGCTTCGGGTTCTCACGTTTTGTCACTTGCTGGACTGTTTAGCGGACCGGCCAGTCATATACCCGCGCAGCCGATCACACTTGCGAAGCTGCGAGGATTCCTCGGCGGTAAGGTCTCCGGGCCCGGATCAGGTCCTTCGGCCGGCGCCTTGGGCCCGGTCACCCTTGAACTGAAGGTGATCTGCGGTAGCGGGACGTTTTCGGGTGACAGCGAAGGATGTCCCAACAACGCATCCTCGGCGCCTGGAGCGGGCGGCAATCCCGGAGGAGGCGGCAATCTCGGAGGCGGCGGCAAGTCCGGAGGCGGTAGCGATCCCGGAGGCGGCAGCAAGCAGGGCGGGGTCGTATCCGAAGGGGCGGCACAAGCCCTACTGGCAGTATTCGGCCGAACGCGAACGAAGGCTGGGCAGCCGCTCGGTGTAATCGTGAACTACGGAGTCACGCTGAACGGGTTCGTAGGCCAGCGTGTCGTCGTTCGTTGGACGCTTTGGTCCGTACGTCATGGCCCAGGCTCTGTCAGCCAACTGCCAGAGCAGTGGCTCCAAAATCGGCCTATCGAGACTCTCATCGGAGAAGCCGGAGGGGACAGCGCGTTCCCCGAGTTCTGGATCCCCATCCCCATAGAGCCCGGCCCCTTCGAAGTTGAGCTAGGCGCATACGACGCATCGGGCGTTCGTCTCGCCGACAAGGTAAGTCAGCCCTTCGGCTGACGCTTAGATACGACATCGTCATGAGGCCGGAGTAAGCATTCGTCTCGGGACTCCTGCGAACTCGGGTCAGGTGGCAGTGACGCGATCCCTGCAAGGCGGTGCCGCCGGCGACGTCGAAGAACTGTCGCCTTTCACGACAAGGAACTAGCAGTCGGCAGAGCGAAGCAGAATGTTGCCCGTCATCGGGTCCGCTCGTTCGCTGGAGCGCTCGACGTCGGACCCACCGGCCCTGGTGTCGGGGGCCCGGCGTCTTACGATCGCCTCATCGTCGCACTGCCGCGCCGGGCGCGCGATTGCGGTGGCCACCAAGCGCTCACCCGGGTCGGCCCGGTCGTGGTCGGCGCTACGGCTTGACGCTTGCGTTCCCAGCACCAGGCGTCGAGATCAACACCCGTGGCAACGGACGGCCGGCGAGCGGCGAGCTGGCCGACCTCAGGGGCATGTCGTCATAGGTACAGCGGAAGCCGAACGCCAAGTAGCGGCGCCCGCTCTGGACCGCGCGCGGCCGTTGGAGCGCACGGCCGCGCCCATCCATCCTCCTGAAGGGAGGTGCATATTGCAGGAGCCTCTTGCGGGCGACACCGCACCGGCCGGACAAGCGCGGCCGCCACTCGGGGCGCCGCTGCTCGAAGGCCTGACAGCCGAGCAAGCGCACGCGGTCACCTATGGCTCGGGCCCGCTGCTGATCATTGCGGGTCCCGGCGCGGGCAAGACCCGCACCCTGATCCACCGGATCGCCTGGCTTCTAACTAACGGACTGGCGCCGCCATGGGAGATCCTCGCGGTGACATTCAGCGTCCGGGCTGCCGGAGAGCTGAGGCTGAGGCTGGCGGACCTTCTCGGCGAGCAGGTGGCAGCCGCCGTCACTGCGGCGACATTCCACTCGGTATGCGCACGGATGCTCCGCGAGGACGCCGCCCTCTTCGGCCGCACCGAGGACTACACGATCTACGACCAGGCAGATATGCGGCACGTCATCGACTGGTTGCTGTCGGACTCCAAGCGCGGCGCCATTCAGGCCGCCCTCGATGATTGCGGCCAGCCGGGCTCGAGCGAGGTGCTCTCGGAGATCTCGTTGGCCAAGAACCGGTTGCTCTCGCCGTCGGCGTACGAGCGTTCAGCCCGCCACTCGGCCGGGCCGGTCATCGCCGAGGTGTGGCGCGGGGCGGAGGAGGAGTTGCGACGCTCGAACGCGTTCAGCTTCGACGATCTGCTGGTCGGTGCGGTGCAAGTCCTCGCCGAGTACCCACACCGCCTAGCGCATTATCGCGAGCGCTGGAAATGGGTCGTGGTGGATGAGTTCCAGGACACGAACGAGGCGCAGGGCGTCCTGATCGCGCTCCTGGTCGGGCCGGACGGAAACGTCTGCGCTGTGGCGGACGACGACCAGCTCATCTACTCCTGGCGAGGCGCGGAGCCGCGCGCCGTGCTCGAGTTCGGAGAGCGCTTCCCGGGCCACGGTCGGGTCGTGCTCGGCCGCAACTTCCGCTCCCGTTCCGAGATTCTCAACGCGGCCGTGGCGTGCGTGTCACAGAACGAGCGGCGGACGGCGAAGGCGCTCATCGCGGTGCGCGGGGATGGGGGGCGCGTGCACGTGCGTGCCTTTCAATCGGAGTATCACGAGGCGCACTGGATCGCGCGCACGACCGGCCAGGCGCTGGCGGCCGGCATCGTGCCGGCGGAGATCCTGGTCCTGGCGCGCGCCAGCTACGCCACCGAGCCGGTGCAAACGGCGCTGGCCCAGGCCGGCATCCCGCATCGCGTGCTGGGGAGCCTCGGTTTGTACGAGCGCACCGAGGTCCGCGATGCGCTCGCTTACCTGACGCTGCTGGTCAATCCGGCCGATGCCCAGGCGTTCCGGCGGGCGGTGCAAGCGCCGCGGCGCGGAGTGGGGACGGCGACCATCACCCAAGTGGTCGCGCTCGCCCGCGAGCGACACCACGGTGACCTGATCGTCGCCAGCGCGCAGGGTGCGGACGTCGAGACAGTTCGCCGCCAGTCAACGCGCGACCGACTGGCAGCGTTCGGCCACGCAATGGAGCGGGTGCGCGGACATCTCCGCGCCGGGCGCTCGGTCGGGTACGTCGTGGTCAGCACGCTGATGATCGAGGGCGGGCTCGTCGCGTACCACCAGCATCGCCGCGACCACGCCGCGACGGCGAGCCAGCGCCGGGACGCCGAGCATGTGCTCGAGGACCTGCGCTCACTGTGCCGTGCCGCGCAGGCGTACGACGAGCACCATCCTGACCGCGCCACCCTGACCGGATTCCTCGAGATGGCGGCGGGGCTGCACGCCCAGGAGGTGAAGCCGGGTCAGGAAGACCGGCGGATCACCGTGTCGACGGTTCATCGCGCGAAGGGGACCGAGGCGGCTCTGGTGATCGTCGCCGGATGCGAGGAGCGTCTGTTTCCAACATGGCGAGCGCTCCAGGCACCGGATAACGACCACTTGTGCGAGGAGCGCCGCGTGTTCTATGTAGCGTGCACTCGCGCCAAGGATGGGCTGTTCCTCACCTACGCGCACAACCGGCGCGGGCGGCCCACCGCTGGCCCGTCGCAGTTCCTCTATGAGGCGGGGCTGATGAGCCGCACCTCCATGGCCGCCTGACGCGCGGCCGCGATCAAAGGAGGGGACATGACCGCCGACCCGTCCGGTAGGACGGTCGCTGCCGGATCGCTAGTGCTGGGTTGGCTGGAGCGAGAGGCGCGAATCGCTCTCGAAACCCAGCCGCTACGCCAAGCGCTCAATCAGCGCGAGCACTACACCGACCTGCGCGGCGTGAACCACCTACTTTCCGACATGAGCGCCGCCGAGGCCTCGCTGGTACTGGCGCTGCTGGAACGACACGCCGCCACGCTGCACCGCGGGGAGCTCGCCGAGCACCTGCTCGCGCTCGACGAGAACTCGTGGGAGCCCGTGGCGGCCGTCGAGGCATACGGCGTGCTCGCCGCCACCGTAGCCGAGGACTGGCTTCGGCGGACGCCGCTTCACCGCGCGCTCACCGAGCGCACTGGCCAGTGATGGAGAACGAGAAGGAGACGATCTGGATGAGTGACCAGCCGGGTCTCACCAACGGAGCGGTATCCGCCGCAGACCTACAGGGCGTCGACGACGCGCAGGATCTTCCGGCGCGAAGCCTCGCGGAGGCTCACCAGGCCCTCGCCGCCCCGTTCCCGGGAGCGTGCATCGGCTACCTGCCGAACCGGCTCGGGGCGAACAGCCAATGGGCCGCCGTGTTCCCCTACGTGGACGTGACCGCGATCCAGGACCGGCTCGACCTGGTCGTCGGTCCGGACCGCTGGACCCACGAGGTGAGCGCGATCGACGGGGTGACCCTGGGGTGCCGGCTGCGGCTGTACGACGTCGCGCACACGGAGGTCGGCCAGGGCACCGATCGCTGGTCCCAGTCGGCCAACGCATTCAAGCGGTGCGCGCGTCACTTCGGCGTCGGGCGCTACCTCACCCAGCTGCCGCCCTTGCGCCTGAAGCTCGGGGAGGGGATCCCGGTCAACGCGAAGGGGCGACCCTACGTGACCGACCAGCTGCTGGAGATACTGCGCCGGCAGTACGAGGAGCAGATCCGTGCTGCCAGCGATCGCTTCGGTGCGATCCTGCCCCACCCCGGCGTCGGGACGGGCGACAGCGAGGGTGAGCTGCCAACCCACCCCGAGGTCGAGGCGGGGGCGCAGACGAAGGATTCGGTGGCCTCGGCAACGGCGGCTCCGTACGGAGCATTGCTGCGGATGCTCGCCAGCACTGGTCAGATCGACCCGGCGGAGCTGGCCAACCTGATCTACGCGGCGGTGGGCGAGGCCCCGCGACCCAACGCTCGGGCCGCCGCGGCGCTCGACACGCTGCTGGAGCGGATCCCCGAGGAGGCCGCCCAGCGGACCCTCCACGACATCGTCGCGAGAGCCGACCAGATCGACGGCACGGGCCGGCCGGCGCAGTCGGGGTAGGGTAACGGTGCGCCCGGGGCGGGGATGTGATGGCACTCGATCTTCCGGTTGGCTCGGGCGACATGGGCGAGCTCTATGTGGAGCTCGCCCGGCGTCTTGAGCAGATCGTGCAAAGGGAGGTGCGCGCCCCGGCGCCGCTGATCGAGGACGCGTGCCAGTTCGCGTGGTGGCGCCTCGTCGTTCACGCACATCGCGTTCAGCGGAAGGCGGCCCTGTCCTGGCTCGCGAAGACAGCGGTGCATGAGGCCCTCAAGCTGATTCGCCGCGAGGAGCGCGACCTATCGCTCGACGCGCGACGTGAAGGAAGTGGCGACGCAGGCCTACTCGGGAGGAGTGCTGGACCTGATGACGTCGCCGAGCAACGGGGGCAGCTCGAGCTGCTATGCCTCCTGCCGGCAAGGCAACGAATGGTGCTCGTCCTGCAAGCAGCGGGCTTCAGCTACGAGGAGACCGCCGAGAGCCTCGGCATGTCGCGCCGAACCGTCGAGCGTCAGATCATGCGCGGCCGCCAGGAGCTACGGGCGGCCTCCCACGCGGAGCGGTGACTTCGGAGCGAGGGGGGAGAAAGTTTGGCTTCCGAGGCTCTATACGACATGGCGGTTACATCGCGCGCTGTTCCGCCGATGACGGCGCAGGC
>Ga0335081_10008899_pt1 | contig 16118 bp, 16 predicted proteins | sample Lox_Sample_35_FD_206713 | JGI IMG/M metagenome (GOLD analysis project Ga0335081, IMG submission 206713) | Soil microbial communities from Loxahatchee National Wildlife Refuge, Florida, United States - Lox_Sample_3.5 | ecosystem: Environmental > Terrestrial > Soil > Wetlands | place: USA... | reverse complement strand
TGGCAGCGGCTGCTCCGCCGCAGTCTCGGCCACTTGCACCTGGTAGCCGATCCACATCTTGTCCGGGCCCTTGCGCCGCCACTGCGCTTCGGGCTCGTGCGGATTGACCACGCCCCCGCTCAGGCGCAGTCGAAGTCCGGGGTCACGTCTCATAAGTCATAATTCTTGCTGGCGGGTTAGCTCGCCGCTCTGGACAGTGTGCGCCTCCCGGGAAACAGACTTGCGGCTCGGCGGCTACTCGCGTAGGGCGAGCGGCCGACAATATAGATGCCCGCCTCGCGAGACGGCGGTGGTAGACCCCGAAAGTCTTCGGGGCAAGCCGCCGCTACAGTGGGGAAGTCGACGCAGGTTCTCACGCCGCGTAGCCGCCATCAATCCTGAGACCGGCGCCGGTGACGTAGCTCGCGGCCGGGCTGGCAAGCCAGGCGACCAACGCGGCGATCTCGTCGGGTTGCGCATACCGCTGCAACGCGGTGTACGACTTCGTCTGCTTCGCGAATTCGCCGGAGTCGGGGTTCATGTCGGTATTGGTCGGGCCCGGCTGGACGTTCGTCACCGTGATGCCGCGCGCCCCGAGATCCCGCGCCCAGCCTTTCGTCAGCCCGGCAATCGCGGCCTTGGTCATCGCGTAGAGCGAGCCACCGGCAAACGGTACATAGTCGCTGTTGCAGCTCCCGATGTTGATGATCCGGCCACCTTCGCGCATGTGACGCACCGCCTCCTGCGTCGCCACAAACGCACCTCTCACGTTGACCGCCACAATCCGGTCGAAATCCTCGACCGTGAGTTCGTCGATCGGTTTGATGACCAACGTGCCGGCGTTGTTGACCAGGATGTCGAGCCGGCCGAATGTTTTCACCGTCTCGGCCACGGCGTTTCTCACCGCAGCCGGATCGGCGTTGTCGGCCTGGATTGCCAACGACTTGCCACCGGCGGACTTGATTGTCTTGACCAGTTCTTCAGCTTTCTTCGGCGAGCTGGCGTAGGTGAACGCGACGGCGGCGCCGTCAGCCGCCAGTTTTTTGGTAACGGCTGCGCCGATACTGCGCGAACCGCCCGTGACCAATGCAACTTTGCCAATGAGCGGGTTGGGCTGCGCGGTCACCGCAAACCTCCACTTACACGGAACGTTTCGCCGGTGATCCAGCCGGATTCCGGCGACGCGAGAAAGACAACAGCGGGCGCAATGTCGTCGGGCTGGCCGATCCGGCCCAGCGGCGTTCGCGCCTCGGCCTGCTCACGGAAGTCGCTCTCGACCATTCCGGCGGAATGCAGGCCCTCCGTCTCCACCATGCCGGGATTGATCGCGTTGACCCGTATCTTGTGCGGTCCGAGTTCGGCGGCCAGCGATTTTGTCACCGCATCGACCGCGGCCTTGGTAGCGCTGTAGACCGAGCCCGTCGGAGGCGCGCTGGTGCTGGCTACCGAGCTGATGTTGATGACACTCCCGCCTTTGGAGCCGAACTGCTTGACCGCTTCCTGTGTCGTGAGAATGAGGCCCAGCACGTTCACGTTGAACTGCTTGTGGAAATGATTCTCCGTGACTTCTTCGAGGGGGAGAAACTCGTAAACGCCTGCGTTGTTGACCAGAATATCGGCCGCCCCAAATGTTTTCTTCGTTTCGGCAAATAATCGTTTGATGTCCGCGCCCTTCGCTACGTCGGCTTGCACGGCCTTGGCTTTGCCGCCCTTCTTGACGATTTCGGCGACGACCTTGTCCGCGTCTTTCTTGCTGGAAGCGTAATTGACGACCACCGACGCGCCGGCCGCGGCGAGTTGTTTGGCAATGGCCGCGCCGATGCCTTTCGAGGCGCCCGTAACAACGGCGACCTTACCTGCGAGACTGTTTGAGTTGTTGGTGCTCATGGTGTTGTTCCTTACACTGAACTGGGTGAGTTTGTGTGCTTGATCGGGAGCCGGACTTTGAAACGAGTGTCGCCGGGTGCAGATTCGAACTCGATTTCGCCGCCGTGCCGGTCCGCCACGATGCGATTGCTGATGACCAGGCCGAGGCCCGTTCCCGACCCGACGCCTTTCGTCGTGTAGAACGGCTCGAAGATGTGCGACTGGACTTCCAGTGGAATGCCGCTGCCGTTGTCGGCGATTTCCACGACGACCTGGTCGTCGTCCAAAAACGTCGCGATGCAAATCTTGCCGGTCCCTTTCACGGCATCAATGGCGTTGTCGATCAGGTTCGTCCAGACCTGGTTGAGTTCGCCGCCGTGAGCCATGATGCGCGGGATGGCCCGGTCGAATTTGCGGGTGACGGTGACATTCTTGAGCTTGTGCCCGAGAATGGTCAGCGTGTTCTCGATGCCCTCGTGGATGTCGACCTCTTGCATGGGAGACTTGTCCATGTACGAGTAGGCTTTGACGGCTTTGACCAACTCGGAAATGCGCCCCGTACTGCCGTCGATTTCGTTCAGCAACGAGTTCAACGACAGACTCGCTTCCAGCCAGCCGAACGCGGGAGTCAGCGACTCGCGGGGGAGCTTGCCGGCCAAGGTGGACAACTCTTCGCTGTCGATTCCGGCGTTGACGAATGCCGGTGCCAGTTTCCAGCCGTCGGTGACTCCGTGGTTCTCGAGCCGCGTCGCAATCTCTTCTTCGCGGTCACTGCGGGTGACCGAGTCGAGCGGCGCGGGTTTGGCGGCGCCGTTCTCCGAGGCGTCGATGAGCAGTTGCCACTGGTCGGGATTCAACAGGTGATGAAGTTGGCAGGCGAACGACTGGATGTTCTCGACGACTTCCCGCAGATGTGCCGACGCCCGACGCGCCGCGGTCGCCGGATTGTTCAGTTCGTGAGCGAGCCCGGCGGCCATCGTGCCGAGCGACGCGAGTTTCTCGCGTTGTTGGGAATAGACCTCGATGTTCCGCACGCGCGTCGCCATCGTCCGAAAAATCTGGTTGGCCACCGAGGGACACGCCGTGAGCATCTGCCAGAAATCGTCTTTGCCCAGCCGGAACAGCCGGCTCGGCTTCAGCGCACGCACGGTCGCAATCGTCGGACTGTCCAGCAACAGCGGAAGTTCGCCCATGAACGTCCCCGGTTTGGCGACGCCCATCAGGATCGCCTGGTTGCTGTAGTTGCGGCTGACCCGCAGTTCGCCCTCCAACACCACGTAGAACGATTCGACCGGGTCGCCTTCATTTACGAGGATCTTGCCGGCGTCGACGTGGACGACTTCGCCGGGATCGAGGCAGCTCAGCTTCCCGTCGGCCACTCCGGCAAAGAGCGGCATGCTTCGCAAGATTTCCAAGGTTGAGGGATCCACAATTACACCGTGCTGAGATACTGGTGAATGAGTTTGACAGACATGGCGCCCTCGCCGACGCCCGAGGTCACGCCTTTCATGGACGAGTGGCGCACGTCGCCGGCCACGAAAATGCCCGGCACGCTGGTCTCGAGCATGAACGGATCGCGGTCGGGCAGCCAGCCCGCAGGCCGTTTGCCGTCCTTCAACAAATGCATCCCCGAAACGATGAATCCTTTCGGGTCACGCTCGACCACACCGGCCAGCCAATCGGTGTAGGGAACGGCGCCAACGTAAAAGAAGAGAGCGCAAGCGGGAACGGTTTCCCGAGCGGAGGTCTTGTTGTTCACCAAAGTAATGGATTCACAGTGGCCGTTGCCGTTCACCTCCACCACGCTCGTGTTCAGTTTGACGGTGATGTTCTTGGCCGCGGCAAGCTGGTCCTCAAGGTATTGGGACATGCCCGCCGAAAGCGATGGGCCGCGCACCAGCATCGTGACGCTTCGCGCATACTCGGAGAAATACATCGCCGCCTGCCCGGCCGAGTTCGCTCCGCCAACGATGTACACATCTTCGTTCTTGTACGACAACGCTTCGGTCATCGGCGCGTAGTAGTAAACGCCGGCACCGTTCAACTTCTCCACTCCCGGCACATCCACCTTGCGGTAAGCGATGCCGGTCGCAATCAACAAAGCGCGACAGCCGACCTCCGTGCCGTTGCCCAGCTTGACGAAGCGCGACGGGCCGTCGACGCGGACACCGCTCACTTCCTGGGGCGCGAGAATCTCCACGCCGAACCGCCGGGCCTGCGTGACGGCGCGCCGGGCAAGGTCGAACCCGCTGAGCCCGTGCGGGAAGCCGAGATAATTCTCAATCCGGGAACTCCGGCCCGCTTGACCGCCGGGCGCTTCGCGTTCAATGAGCAGCGTCTTCAGTCCGTCGGCCGCTCCATAAACCGCCGCCGCCAAACCGGCCGGTCCCGCACCCACGATCACGAAATCGTAAAACGGCGATTCCGCCTTGGTCTTCAGTCCGAGCTTCTCGGCCACGGCGGCCGGTGACGGATCGAACAGATGCGAGCCGTCGGCAAAAACCAGCACGGGCAACTGCTTGCAGCTCGCGCCGCAGCGCTCCATTAGCTGGACGGCCGCGTCGTCGGTCTCCACGTCCAACACCTGATACGGGATGGAATTGCGCGCCAGGAAATCCCGGATCTGAGTGAAGCGCGGCGACCAGCGATAGCCCACGATTCGAATCCCCTCAAACGGCGGACGGTATGACGTCTGCCAATCATCGAGCAAATCGTCCACGACGCCATAGAGCCGTTCTTCGGGTGGGTCCCACGGTTTCATCAGGTAATGGTCGATCCGCACGGAATTGATGGCCCGGATCGCCGCGTCGGTGTCGGCATAGGCGGTGAGCAGCGCGCGCTTGGCGTCGGGATAATACTCCAGCGCCGCTTCGAGGAACTCCACGCCAGACATTTGCGGCATCCGCTGATCCACCAGAAACAGCGCGACCGGGTCGTTGCGCAGCTTCAACTGCTTGACCGATTCCAACGCGCCTTGGCCCGAATCGGCGGCCATCACCCGGTAGCGATTCCCGTACTGCCGGCGCAAATCGCGCTCGACGGCCCGCAACACGTCGGGGTCGTCGTCGACCGTCCATATCACTGGTTTCGCCATAATCAGGAACGCCGCCTAGTTTTCGATGCTTTGGCCAGCAGGAGGGCTTCTTCAATTTTTGCTTTTAGCGTGCCGAGATCGTCGCCATCATCGTTGCGGACGCCATTGATGAAGGTCGTCGGCGTGCCCCCCACGCCGCTGTCGTTCCCGCTTTGAATATCCTCCTGCACGCGCTGCTTGTAGACGTGCTCGGCGACCTCGCGGTCGAACTTGACCTTGTCCAGTCCGAGAACGCCGGCGGCGCGGACCAGATTCTCGGCGTCGAGCGCGTCCTGATGTTCGAACAGGTAATCGTGCATTTCCCAAAACTTGCCCTGGGCGTCGGCGGCTTCGGCGGCTTCGGCCGCCCGCTCCGCATACGCATGGATCCGGGCCAGCGGATAATTGCGGAAGACAAACCGCAATTGATCGCCGAAATGCCTCTGAAGTTCCTTGATGATCGGGTACGCGTCACCGCAGAACGGGCATTGGTAATCGCCGTATTCCACGAGCGTGACCGGTGCCGATGATAAACCCTGGACATGGTCGCGTTTGCTGACAGGAACAACTAGCGCTGCGGTTGCCGATTCATTCATGGTCTGGTCTCCTCGCGTTTCCATTTTGATTTCCTTTGTTATCAACTCTCGGTGCGAAGCACACTGGTCTTCATACGTTGTGTCCGGGCGCCGCCGCTACGTCAGGAAGTCCCGGACAAGCTGCGCGATCTGGTCCGGCGCGGTATCGAGCGCAAAATGGCCGGCATCGAGAACGTGGACCTCGGCCTCCGGCACGTCGTGGCGGTAGCGTTCCGGCTCACCGAGATCGAACGAAAGATCATATTTGCCCCAAATCACCAGCAGGCGCGGCTTCTTCTCACGCATCCGCGCCTGCCACTTCGGGTAGGCATCGACGTTCGTGCGGTAGTCGTAGAACAGACCGCTTTGAATGTCGGCCTGGCCGGGCTGGTCGAGGAAAGCAAATTCGTCGGTCCGGAGATCCGGGTCATAGCGTTGCACGTTGGGATCGTTGCCGACGTGGCGCGTGCGGGTCGTGGCCAATGAGAGAAGGTTGATGCGCAGGGCGCTTTCGTTCGCGGCGCGATCGGCCCAAAAGGCGCGCCGCGTCTTCCAATTCGCTCCCAAGCCCTCGTTGTGGGCCACTGCGTCCTGCACGATGAGAGCTTCGACCCGGTCCGGATGAGCCAGGGCCACGCGAAACCCGACCGGGCCGCCGTAATCCCGCATGTAGAGCGTGTAGCGTTTGATCCCCAGCGCTTCGGTGAAGTGATTCATGATCTGCGCGTAATGGTCGAACGTGTACGCGAATTTCTTCGGGTCCGGCCAGTCGCTGTGTCCGAAACCCGGGTAATCGGGCGCGACCAGATGATAGCGATCGGCCAATCGGTCACGGAGCGGCTCGAACATCCGCGAGGATGACGGAAGCCCGTGCAGCAGAAGAAGCGTCGGCGCACCTGTGGGGCCGGCGTCCCGGTAAAAGATGGAGAGCCCATCAATTCGAATCGGGAGATAGGAGGTCGGGTGTTCCATCGGAGCTTCCTTTGCTTGCGCCAGTCGTGGAACCGCTGCCAGCATCACAGAAACGACCAATGATGTGAGCGAAGAGGTACGCATCACGCGGAAACCTCGAAGATCACTTCCAGCTCGACTGGCGTGCCGAGCGGAAGGCTGGCGACGCCGTACACCAACCGGCAAGGGTTCTTGTCTTTTCCGAAGACGTCTTGCAGCAATTCCGATGCGCCGTCGGCCACCTTCGGCTGATCGCGCACATCGCCCGAAGTGGCCACCGACACGCCGAGGCGGACGACCCGTGTCACTCTGTCGAGTGATCCCAAATGCTGCCTCGCGGTCGCGAGGAGATTGAGCGCCGCGAGCCGAGCCGCTTGGCGTCCCGTTTCCACATCGAGCTCCGCGCCGACGCGTCCGATGAATTTCGCCGCGCGGCCTTCCGTCGGAAGCATCCCGGTCAAAAACAGCAGGTTTCCCGTCTGCACCGCTTCCGCATAGGTGCCGAACGGCTCCGGCGGTGCCGGGAGCTTGATGCCAAGTTCGGCGAGCCGGTACTCGGTGGTCGTCGGGTTTGTGATCATGATAACTCCTTTCCATTACCAGCGGCCCGTATGCGCACCGCCATCAACGTTCAGGATTTCTCCGGTAACCGTGTGGGCTTCGGTCAAATACATGACCGCGTCCACGATGTCTTTAACGCTCGAAACGACGCCCATCGGATTCAGCGTTTGAAGAACCTCTTTCGGGTCGTTTTTGTGAAGCGGGGTGTCGACGACGCCCGGTGCGACGGCGTTGAAGCGAATCCCGTCCTTCGCATACTCAATCGCCAGGTGTTTCGTAATCGTATCGAGACCACCCTTGGTGATCATGGCTACCGAGGCCTTCACGCCGGCGATCGGATTGGCTGCCAGCGCCGCGGTGATGGTCACGATGCTCCCACCGGTCTTCTGCTTCAGCATTTGCCGGATGGCCAGTTGGGTGACGTACAGGAAACCCTCGAGGTTGGTCGCAACGAGCGACTTCAAATCCTCGGCCGTGTAGTCCGTGAACGGTTTGGTGAAAAAGATGCCCGCGTTGTTGACCAATGCGTCGATCGACTGGAAGCGCGACAACGCCGTCTCGACGATCCGGGCGGCAGTCGACGGCTCGCCAATGTGGCCGTCCACCAGAGCGACCTGATTGGAAGCCGCGACTTCGGTGGATTGGGTCACCTGCCGGGAATTGGCAACGACGTTGTAACCCCGTTCGACAAATCCGTTCACGATTCCCGCGCCGATCCCCTGCGACGCTCCCGTCACAACAGCCGTCTTCGGTCGGCTGCTCACGGTTGCTCACCTCGAATACGTTTTGTCACCAGTAACGCTCCGATCGTAAAGCGGATCAGAAATCCGCGTCCAGTACGATGCGGTAGTGGGCTTTGCCGGATGCGAGTCGGGCGAACGCTTCGTTGATCTGGCTCATCGGGAAGTGCTCCGTTTGCGGCGTGATATTGTGCCGGGAAGCAAAGTCGAGCATCGCCGCGATCGCCACCGGCGAGCCGGCCGGCGAGCCGGAGACACTACGCTGCTGCAAGATGAGCGAGAAGGCCGCGACCGGGATCGGTTCCAGCACCGCACCGACGATGTGCAGCCGGCCATTCGGCGCAAGCGTGCCGATGATTGCGTCCCAATCGAGCTTCGCGTTGACGGTGCTGATCAGCAGGTCGAGACCGCCTCCGAGTTTCTTGATCGCGGCGGAGTCTCTGCTGGACACGACATGGTTCGCGCCGAAGCCTTTGGCTTCATCGAATTTGCGCTCACTCGATGTGAACGCCGTCACGTCGCAGCCGTACGCGGCGGCGAACTTCACAGCCATGTGGCCCAACCCGCCGATGCCGATGATGCCGACCCGGTCGGTCGGCTTGGCGTACATGGCCAGCGGCGCGAAGACGGTGACGCCCCCGCACAGGAGCGGCCCGGCTTCGGCGAAGTTCAGTTTCTCCGGCAGCGGGATGACCCAGGCCCAGTGCGCGCGGATGTGGGTTGCAAACCCACCGTCATGACCGAAGATGGTCAGTTGCACTTGCGGGCACAGGTGCTGGTTTCCCGACAGGCACTGGTAACAGTGCATGCAGCTCCCCGAGTCCCAACCCACGCCGACGCGTTGTCCGATTTTAAGTCCCTTGGCATTTGGACCTAACGCCGTGACCCGGCCGGTGACCTCGTGGCCGAGAATCGCCGGGAACTGCGAAATGCCCCAGTCATTGTTCAAGGCGGAGAGATCGGAGTGACACAAACCGCAATGTTCGACCGCGACTTCCGCGTCCTCGGCCCCGAGCGGTCCGAGGTCGACAGGTTCGAGCACCATCGGCTGTTTCGCCGCCTTCGCAATCCAGGCCTGATAGTGGATCGGGCCGGAAGTGGCTGCCGACCGTTTCGGCTTGAAGGCGCGGGCTGGTTGGGTTCGGGTTTGAGTGGAACTAGGCATGAGTACTCCTTTCTTCTATTGGATTGAGATGGGCGCATGTTGTGCCCCGTTTTGTGTGATCGTTGGTTCTTTCTTCAAGCGGTCCCTCCTAGGCGTTCACTAAATCCTCTTTTGCCGAAGCGGTGAATGTCGCCGCATTCTTCCTGACGAACTCCTGCATGCTCAGCGGCCCTTGTCCCGTCAGCGTGAGCACGTCGTCCGACATCCGGTCGTAGCGTCCCGCGCGATGCAGATCGGCCATCGTCGCGAGGTGGTTCACCAGGTGAACGGGTAAGCCGCGCTCGAGCAGCCCCGCCCGCCAAGGCTCGAGTGGAATGTCCTGATAGGTGATCGTGCGGCCCAGCGCCTTCGAATACTCTCGTGCATAAAAATACATGTTCTCGGACTGCGGACCGGTCAGGTGATAGATCTTGCCGATGTGCGGCTGCGGATTGGCAAGGAGCGCGGCGATCACACGGGCAACGTCTCCCGCTGCGACCGGCGAAGTCTTGCCTTCGCCAAACGGTAGTCGGATCTGATTGACTTCCCTGACCGGGTCCGAGGTGAATAACAGGAAGAAGCCTTCGAGAAATACGGTCGGCCTCACGTGCACAACCGGCAGACCGGACCAGTTCAGCGCCTGCTCGGCGAGCCAGTGCAGCTTGTGCTGTGGGCTTGGGGTCGTTTCGGTAATGCTCATCTGGGAGAGCGTCATCTGCGACATGTTGATGAACGCCTTCACGCCATGATGCTTCGCCACCGCCGCCGTATTGACCGTCGCGGCCAGATAGGTGTCCGAGACCGACATGCCGAAGTACATCGTCTCGCAGCCGGCGATCACCCGATGCATCGAATTGAGATCGAGCAGATCGCCGACCACGACCTCTGCACCCATGTCGCGCAACGCCTGCGCGCGTTCGTCTTCATTGCGCACCATCGCCCGCACCGCTTGGCCTTGCTTCAGCAGTAGTTCGGTGACCGTGCGCCCTACCGCGCCGACCCGGCCCGCTGCACCGGTGACCAAAATGGGATTTGCCATGTTCTCTTTCCTCCTACGCGGTCACCCAAATCGGTGATCAGATCCGCTAGATTGGTGATTCCCTGCGGTTTCATTTCTCCTTCGTTGCCTTGTCGGCAATGGTGCCGAGGGCGACGCCCATCGAGGCGACCATGAGTTCTACACCATCGACGCCGTGCCGGTTCGCCAGCCACTCCGGCTCGTTATAGGAGAGCCAGGTTTTTCCGGATGCGTCCTGCCAAACAAGCGCCTTCAACGGCAAATCAATACCCAGTGTTTGATTCGCCTGCATCAACGCAGTGCCACCGCGCGGATTGCCGAATACAATCAGTTCGGTCGGCCGCAACGTCTGACCCGCGTCCGCCGCCAACGCCGCGTGATTGATCCGGGCAAAGACGCTCATGCCGTGCGCCTTGATTTCGGCTTCGAGCCGGTCCATCGTTTCGCCCGGTCCGAAATTGCTCTGGATGGTTGTTAGTCCTTCCATTGTCGCATCCTCAAATTCGCGCGGCCGATACGGGTTCTTGCTTCGGGACGGGCAAGGAGACGGGCGGGACGCCGGCAAACAGCACACCGATGCCTTCCGCCATGGTCGGATGCGTGAAGATGGCGTCGCGCAACGCGGTATAGGGCAGTCCGGCAATCATCGCGACCTGAACAGTGGCCATGATTTCTCCGGCTTCCACTCCGAATGCCGTAAACCCAAGGATGCGATCGCTCTTGGTATCGATCAGGGCTTTCATAAACCCGCGAGGTTCGGAAAGCGTTCGGGTCCGCAGTACCGTCCCCGTCGGGATTTTTGCTAATCGGTACGAGATGCCGCGCGCTTTGGCTTCCGTTTCGTTCAAACCAATCCGGGCCAACTCGGGATCGGTGAACAGACAGAACGGCACTTGGCGTCCTGTGGTCACGCGGTGGCCACCCAGAATATTGTCACACACGATTCGGAAATCATTTTCGGAGATGTGCGTGAAATGCGGGCTGCCGGCACAGTCGCCTGCCGCCCAGACATCGGGCGCCGTCGTTTCGAGGCGCTCATTCACTTTCACGTACCCACGATTGGTTGATTCCACTCCGGCGACATCGAGGCCAATCCCGACGGTGTTGGGCGTGCGGCCCGTAGCTACCAACAGGTCCGTGCCTTCCAGAACGATTTCTGACCCGCCGCGGTTCGCGCGCAATTTCACTGATTGACCAGACTTACCTTCGACACGGGTGACGCGAGCACTGGTCAGCACGTCGATTCCCTCGTCCTTGAACAGGGCGGACATCGCTTCCGAGATGTCCGGATCCTCGCGATGGACCAGCCGGGGGTTGCGTTCAATAATCGTCACCCGGCTGCCGAAACGGCGCATTGCTTGGGAGAATTCGAGGCCAACGTAGCCGCCGCCCAACACGAGAAGATGCTCCGGAACCCGGTCGAGCTCCAACGCTTCGATATGGGTCAACGGCTTCGCTTCGGCCAGACCCGGTGTCGGATCGATGGTCGCGCGGGTTCCGGTGTTGATGACGACATGCTTTCCGCGCACGAGCCGCGTGGCGCCGTCGGCGGAGGTCACCTCGATGGTTCTGGGCCCGACAAAGCGTCCAAAACCCATGATCAATTCCGCGCCGCTTTTCTTGTAGTTATCGAGATGCAGTTCGACCAGGCCGGCGACCATCGCGCGTTTGCGGGCGCGCACGGCAGACATGTCGATTGTCCAGTCCTTCTTGGTGATTCCGAATTCCTTACTCCGACGGAAGTAAGACGCGACTTTTGCGCTGTGGATGACGTTCTTGCTCGGAAGACAGGCGATGTTGGGGCAGGCACCGCCGACATATTTGCGCTCGACAACGGCAATCTTCATCCCTTCTTTGGCCAGGGTCCAACCGATGAGTTTGCCGGCTGCCCCGCTGCCCAGCACTACGACGTCGTATTCTTCCGGACTCATCCTGTTCTCCTGTATGCCCAGCAGTTGGTTGATTACTTTCTAGATTCGTCCCCTCTTCAACACCGTTCCTGTACGATCATCCGCCGCCCGCTCTTGCTGGCGATACGCCGCCGAAAGCGAATAAACCCTGGCGCGTAAAGCGGGCAGCGGGTCGTCGGACAGCTCAATCCCATCCGTCAAGTGCGTCGGGTCAAACACCAGGTCCCGTTCGGCGCCGGCGCTGTCGGCCACGACAGACGTCACGCTGATCGTGCCGACGTCGATGGTCGTGCGGTCGTCGGGCCAGACGAGTGAGGAATCCTTCGTGGGATCGCCGGGATTGGGAAGTTGAACGATCAATCGGAACTGGATCGGTCGGGTCGCCAGACGGGCTCTGAGTTCCTGAAATAGATAATTGTCCGTCCTGGTCTTGGCCTGGGCGTCGCTCAGGTGCTGCGGTCCGGCGACGGGACGAATCTGGTACCGCCCCGGCTGTTTCACCCCATTCCGATTCACGAACACGAACGAATTGTTGGAGAAGAACGCTTCGGTGGCGAAGCTCGCCGGTTTCACCTGGTTGTCCTGCACGAATTTCAGGGCGAGCGGATGCGTGGTGAGAAACGCTTCGATCGGCCAGGGGTGCGGTTTACTGGGATCGGTCGCCGCGACGGCTTGTTCGAGCGCGAGAAAGTCCTCGACGGTGCCGACCACGAACCCATTGTGCGACATCGCGACGATGTCAGCTTTGCCGCCGTCAGGAAGTTCGAATCGAATCGCCATTCCGCGCGGGCCGGCATGGGGGTCGTTATCGGGCAAAGAAGGGTCGGGCGCCCCGTCCGAGAAGCGAACGATGACGGGCACCGAACCGCCCTGGAAGTGTGCGGCTTTGGAAAGGGCCGCGGCTTCCTTCGTGGACGCGAACGTTCCCTGGCACACCATTCCTTTCGCGTGGACCGGGCGATAGCCCGGTTTGATCCCCGGTGCCCGAACCATCAGATCGAAGATTTGTTGGGCGAGATCCTGGTTGGCGATGTTCATGACTGGTTCTCTCTTCTCTTAGTTTGTTGGTAATGCTTTGTTGATGAATGCCGAAGGAAACAACCGGGTAGGGCCGCACCGTGCCCGCCTTCGGCGGGTAAACTCTGCGTCCATTGGGCTGCGTGTGGCCGCGCAGGACGTGAGCCCCCCTTGGGGGACAACGTCCCTCTCACGGGGCACGGCGGCCCTACCAACGACCATCGGGATGAAGCGTGACAGATCATTAAGAATCTCGTGTGATTTCGGACAAGAACCAGGTGCGGCGTTCGGCCTCGTCGATCCAGGTCTCGATGAGGCTGGTGGTGGCAACGTCGTTGTGCCTGTCGCACACCTCATGCGCAGCCCGCAGGAACCGGGTCAGGTGCCGGTTATCGGCCCGTAGCTCGGCCAGCATGTCCTCGGCGGCGACGGATTCCTGGTTGTTGTCTTTGAGGCGCTGGTTACGGGAGATGTCGCTGATGGAGCGGAGCGTCGTGCCGCCGATCTTGCGGGCCCGCTCGGCGATCTCATCGGTCATGTCGAAGATCTGCTCGGCTTGCTCGTCGAGAAGCAGATGATAATCGCGGAAGTGGCGGCCACTGATATGCCAATGAAAACTCTTGGTCTTCACGTACAGCGCGAACACGTCAGCCAGCAGATGACGCAGGACGCCGGAAATCTCCGCAACGGCGTCGTTGCTCAAGTCTGTCCGGACCACTGGAGCTGTTCGTGGTCGTCTCGCCAATGGTGATGCTTCACGTTTGGCCATGGTCGTTTTCCTTTCGGGGTTGAGTTTCAGCGCCCACGGATTGTCATCGTTTCGCAGCCAGGTGAACCGATTTCTTGCGTGTGTCGGCCTTCCTCAGCGGACTTGGGCCTCGCCGGGCTGGTTGCGGTGCTTGGCCCAGACAGGCGAGCAGTTCGCGGTTGATCTGATCCTTCAGGGTCGTGCACATCCCATGCGGCGCCCCCGGGATCACTTTCAGCGTGGCGCCCTGGATAAGTTTGGCGGACAGCAACGCCGAGTCGGCAATCGGCACGATTTGATCGTCGTCCCCGTGCAGGATGAGCGTCGGTACATCAAGTTTTCTGAGGTCATTCGTAAAATCCGTTTCGGAGAACGCCTTGATGCAATCATAGACCGCCTTGTGTCCGGCCATCATGCCTTGCAGCCAGAACGAATCGCGCACGCCCTGCGAGATTTTTGCACCGGGCCGGTTGTAGCCATAGAACGGCATGGTGAGATCCCTCCAAAACTGCGAGCGGTCGGCCAGCACGCGCGCCCGGATATCGTCGAACGCCTTCATCGGCAGCCCGCCGGGATTGGCCGGTGTCTTCAGCATCAACGGTGGGACTGCGCCGATGAGGACGGCTTTGGCCACGCGCTTCGAGCCGTGACGGCCGATGTAGCGAACCACTTCGCCGCCCCCGGTGGAATGGCCAACATGGACCACATTCTTCAGGTCGAGCGCCTCGACCAGCTTCGCGAGGTCGTCGGCGTACGTGTCCATGTCGTTGCCGGTCCACGGCTGACTCGACCGGCCGTGGCCGCGTCGGTCGTGCGCGATGCAGCGGTATCCGCGGTCGGCCAGGAACAGCATCTGGTCTTCCCACGCATCGGCGCTCAACGGCCAGCCGTGGCTGAAGACGATGGGCTGACCTGACCCCCAATCTTTGTAATAAACCCGGATATCAGCGGAGTTTTCTTTGCCGACTTTGATGTAGGGCATGGCACTCTCCTCAGTTGTTCGGCGCAATGGACCTTTGCGCTTGTGACCCGTTATCGGCGCGAAGAGAGTCGCCTTGATGGGGATAAGTTCGCCGCCCAGCCTAGAATCGCCACCGAGAAACGCCAGCCCAACGCACCATCACCAACTCGTAAAAACAAGTAGCACACCAGCGCCACAATGCAAGAGGGAGGAGATACCAATCGCGGATCGTGTACTGATTTGCCGTCGCTAGGGATGCGGTGCTCCGCGTCCACAGGCCACGAAAGAGCGTGGCCCTCCAAAACAGGACGCCACCAAAGGCCACAATCACCTTCGCGGTGACGGCAACGCTATTGCCCGTTCACCGAGACGCTTTCTTCGGTTCCAGAAACGTCCCTTCCTGAAGTTCTTCATACGCCTGCCGAAGCTGTTCCTGCGTGTTCATGACGATCGGTCCGTACCACGCGACCGGCTCCTTGAGCGGTTGGCCAGAAACGAGAAGAAACCGGATCCCGTCCGGCCCGGCCTGCACCGTGACTTCATCGCCACTGTCAAACAGGACCAGCGAACGGTCCTCGGCCGCGGTGGGAGGTGATGTGTCCGCCCAGCCAACGCCTTCGGTCGGCACCGCGAGGGGACCGGACGCGTTGCAGAACTTGCCGGAGCCGGCGAAGACGTATGCGAACGCATGGCGGGTCGTCTCGACCGGGAGGGACTTTCGTTTGCCGGGCGGCACCGACACATCGACGTAGACCGGGTCGGCCGCGATCCCGACCACCGGGCCTCGTTTCCCCCAGAAATTTCCGCAAACCAGGCGCGCCCGGGTGCCATCGTCGTCGATGACCTCGGGAACCTCGGCCGCCTTGATTTCCTGGTACCGGGGCGCCGTCATTTTGAGCGACGACGGCAGGTTGGCCCACAATTGGAACCCGTGCATCCGGCCGTCGACATCGCCCTTGGGCATTTCCTGATGGATGATGCCGCGCCCCGCGGTCATCCACTGGATGTCGCCGGCGGCGATGGCGCCGAGGTTTCCCATGCTGTCGCCGTGTTCGACGGTCCCGGCGAGGACGTAGGTGATGGTTTCGATCCCCCGGTGAGGGTGCCACGGGAATCCGGCCAGATAATCCTCCGGAATATCGTTGCGAAAATCATCGAGCAAAAGGAACGGGTCGAACTCCGACGTGTTGCCGAAGCCGAACGCGCGTCGCAGATGCACGCCCGCGCCTTCGAGGGTTGGCTTGGCCTTGATCAGCCGTCGAACGGGTCGCATCGACATGAGAACCTCCCGAGTTTACGTCCCGACCGATTGGGCCAGGAATGTGATGTAATTATCGCCACCAACGTCTCGCGAGAACCGGTAGCACACCAGCGCCACAATGCAAGGGCGCCGGGTGTTGCCGTCTGCCAAAAATCCAGCTTCACCTCACTCCCGCGAATTTCCAATTTGTCAATAACATGTGAAGTTGGCCGCTTGTTGTAACAAGTGATCTGTCCGCTTCTGGTTGTTGTTGGTTGTCGTGCCTTCCCGCCGCCCCTGGGGGGAGAGGGGCGGCGGCGCGGCGCGGTTCAGGC
>Ga0335081_10008898_pt1 | contig 16120 bp, 11 predicted proteins | sample Lox_Sample_35_FD_206713 | JGI IMG/M metagenome (GOLD analysis project Ga0335081, IMG submission 206713) | Soil microbial communities from Loxahatchee National Wildlife Refuge, Florida, United States - Lox_Sample_3.5 | ecosystem: Environmental > Terrestrial > Soil > Wetlands | place: USA... | reverse complement strand
TTCGAGCCGTTCGGCGTAGTGAAGCTGACCGGCACGGGCACGATCTCATCGTCGAACTTGCCCGCCTGGATAGCGGCGATGGCCTTCTGATGCGAGTGCAGCGAGAACTCGTCCGCCTGTTCGCGGGTGATGCCATAGCGTTTGGCCAGCCGCTCGGCGGTGAGCCCCATCGAGAGATAAGCGTCGGGATAGTGGTCCACCAGCCAGGGATTGGCCGAGACCTTGTGCCCGCCCATGGGGATCATGGTCATGGACTCGGTGCCGCCGGCGACCGCCACGTCATACGCACCCGCCGCGATGCGATCGGCCACCAGCGCAATGGCCTGCAGCCCGGATGAGCAGAAGCGGTTGATAGTCATTGCCGAGATTTCAACCGGCAAGCCGGTGCGCAGCGAGGCGATGCGGGCCACGTTCATCCCCTGCTCGGCCTCGGGCATGGCGCAGCCCAGGACCACGTCTTCAATCTCTTTGGGATCGAGTTGCGGCACGCTTTCCAGCGCTGCCTTGATGGCGACGGCCGCGAGATCATCGGGCCGGGTGGCGCGCAGTGTGCCTTTGTAAGCTTTGCCGACCGCGGTGCGGACGGAGGATGCGATAACCACGTCTCTCATGTCAGTTCCCTAGCTTCCAGTTGTCAGTTGTCAGTTGCCAGTTTCGGAGCCGCGTAGCGGCGGGATTTGTTTTAGCCCGGCGCGTAAGCGCCGGGTCAGCTGTCAAATAGATTCCGAGTCCCGCGGGGACGGCACCCATTTGTGTCGCCCCTGAAGGGGCCCCATCAATTCATTGTCCGTTGCCCCGGGCTTACGCCCAGGGCTCGAATGTCGCCGCTTCGCGGCTCAGACGGTCAGTCTCTTTCCGATCTCATCAAAACCGTCGTCACGCTTCCGAAGGTCTTCTTCCCCGAGACTGAACATCTCGGCGGATTATTTCCTTAATTTGTGCCACTGAGAGCTTCTGCGGGTGGACTCGCCATTCTGCCGTCCCAATACGGTCCGCAATCATCTTCGCTTCGCTGTTGTATTCGTCTTTCGGGGCGCCGATGTCGATAAGACCTTCAATGTCGTGCGTTCGCAGCAGTTCGTCAATTAGCTGTAGCCGAGTAACCAATTTCAATTCCTCAGCGGTTTCCCAGTCTTGAGCGTGTGCTGAATCCGCTCCTGCGTCTTTCGCTCACCGACGAGCGATTTGAACGCCTCGCGCTCCAGATCCAGAATGTATTGCTCACTCACCGGCGTGCCCGGCGTGACGTGGCCGCCGCAGATCACTTCCGCGACCTTGTTGCCGATCTTCACCTCGTGATCGCTGATGAAATCTCCCTGACGCATTAGATGAATGCCCAGCTTAAGAGTCGCCAGGATGTTTTCCCCGGGCGCCGGAATGGTGCGCGGCACGGGCGGTTTGTATCCCGCGCGGACCATCTCCAGCGCGCGCGTTTTGGCGTCGGCCAGCACGCGCTCGCGATTCATCACGATCTCGTCGGCTTCGGACAGGAACCCGAGATGGCGCGCCTCGCTGGCCGAGGTCGAGACCTTGGCCATGCCAATGGTCTCAAACGTCCGCTTCATGGCCTCCATCATCTCGACCGACTCGCCGCGCCCATCCGGCCGGACGGAGGTTGCAGCGTCCACAGCGCGCAGCAGCATTTCCTTGCAGCCGCCGGCGCCGGGCAGCAGTCCGACTCCGACCTCTACCAGCCCCATGTAGAGCTCGGCATGGGGAGCGCGCGCGGCGGCATGCAGCGAGATCTCGCATCCTCCGCCCAGGGTCATGCCGAAGGGCGCGGCCACCACCGGTTTGGGCGAGAACTTGATGGCCTGGGTCATCCCCTGGAACTGGCGGATGGCCAACTCAACCTCGTCCCATTCTTCTTCCTGCGCCCACATCAAGAGCAGCATGATGTTGGCGCCGACGGAGAAATTGTGCGCGTCATTAGTAATGACGAAGGCGTCGAAGGCGTCGCCGGGGCCGCCGGCTTTCAAAGTCTGGGAGATCAGTTGCACGATGTCGCCACCCAAAGAATTGGCCTTGGAGTGGAATTCCAGACAGGCAACCCCGTCCCCCAGGTCCACCAGCGAACAGCCAGCATTGTTTTTCACGACGCCATTAGCTTTCTTGGCGACTTCCACCGACCACACTCCGGCCGGCACCTGTAGCGGCCGGTAACTATCGGTACAGAGGTCGAAATACACCCGGCCCGAGGGCACGGAAGGCGCGTCCCTGTACCAGGACTTCTCCCCGGAGGCGAGCAGCTTCTCGACGTTGGCCGCCAGCGGGCGGCCTTCCTTTTTCATTCGCGCAACCGTGGGCTCGACGCCGGCTGCATCCCACAGTTCGAACGGGCCCAGTTCCCAATTGAAGCCGAGGCGCATGGCGCGGTCGAGCTCCACGATCGAATCGGAAATTTCGGGGATGCGACTGGCAGAATATGTCCACAAGTCAGCCAGAGCCGCCCACAGGAAGGCCGCGGCTTTGTCCTTCTTCGGATCGCCGGCGAGCAGCATGCGCAGGCGCTCGGGCGTGTTCTCGACTTGCTTGGCCATTTCGAGCGCTGGGAATTTCGGCCTCTGTTGCGGACGGTACTCCAGCGACTTCCAATCGAGGCCAAGGCGCTCTTCTTTGCCATCGTTCTTGATCTTCTTGTAGAAGCCGCCGCGGGTCTTGTCGCCGAGCCACTTGCGCTCGAGCATCTGGTGGACAAACGACGGCGTTTCCAGGTCGGAGCGCTCGTCGCGCACATTGCGCAAAAAATTCGACACCACGCTGGAGAGGATGTCGAGCCCGACCAGGTCGATGGTGCGGAAGGTGGCGGAGCGCGGCCAGCCCACCGCCGATCCGGTAAGCGCGTCGACCTCTTCAATCGAGAAGCCGAACTCCTGCATCAAGCGCATGGCGTTGAGCACCGAAAAGGTGCCGATGCGGTTGGCGATGAAGTTGGGTGTGTCCTTGGCGTAGACCACGCCCTTGCCCAGGCGCAGGTCGGCGAAGTGCGCCAGGGCATCGATGGCGGCACGGTCGGCCTCGGGGGTGGGGATGATCTCCAGCAGGCGCATATAGCGCGGGGGATTGAAAAAGTGGGTGCCGAACCAGCAACGCCGGAAATCTTCCGAGAAGCCCTCGGCGATCTTCGCCACCGGCAGGCCGCTGGTGTTGGTTGTGGTGAGGGTGCCGGGACGCCGCGCTGCTTCCACCTTCTTCAGCAGTGAGCGCTTGATCTCCAGGTTTTCGGCGACGGCCTCGATGATCCAATCGGCTTCGGCAACCCAGCCCAGGTTGTCCTCGAAGTTGCCGATGGTGACCAGCCGCGCCAGCAATGGCTCAAAGAAGGCCGCGGGCTTCGACTTGATGGCGGCGTCCAGCCCGGCTTGCGTGATCTTGTTGCGGGCTTTGCCATCGGCATCCGGGGGAACGATGTCGAGCAGGTATGACGGCACGCCGGCGTTGGCCAGGTGGGCAGCGATGCGCGACCCCATGGTCCCGGCTCCCAAGACAGCAACTTTTTGAATGGGTTTTACCATAGCCGTAACATCATAAAGCAGGCCGAGCAGCTCTGTCCGCCCGCGCAATCTCAGAAGCAAATTCGGGGAGGGTGAGCACAGGAAGATTTGCCCCAAAAAAAACGAACGCGCGTCGAAGTGGATGTGGGGGTGAGGATGGCAACGACGCGCGCCCTATTAAGTTAACAGGAGTGTAGGCTGCGGGTGACGGCGCGTCAAGCAAAATCGCGCCGTAAGTTACTTATTTTGAGTAACATAACGTCACATCGCGATGTGATCTACGTCACAGACTTTGTCATCAATCAAAAGCGCTGAGCAGGCAGAGGACGCCGGGGAAATGAACCAACCCCTGCATTGCCTGCGCGTGATTTTCAGTTTTCTAAGGCCTTCAACTCCGGATCGCGGGTGACGTACTCGAGCGCCTTGGCCGCCATTTCGCGCTCGCCCTTATACGCCAGCCGCCGGGACGCATCGTCCAGCGGGATCCATTCGGCGCCGTGGACTTCGACGCGCATGTCGGGCGCGATCTCCCCCAACTCGCCGGACTGATAGCGCAGCAGATAGAAGCTGACCACCTTGAACACGCGCTCGCCGCCAGCCCAACTTCGCGTGTAGATGTATTTGATGTCTCCGAGCTTTGCCACCAGCGTGGCCTCGACGCCGGTTTCTTCCTGCACTTCACGGAGCGCAGTCTGCTCGGGGCGCTCCCCTGCATCCACCAGTCCTTTGGGCAAGGCCAGGACAGTTTTCTTGCCGGAAGCTGAGCGTCGGGCGGGTTCGATGGCGGCCAGCCACCAGCGCCCGCGCATCCGCCGCACCACCACGCCTCCAGCGGAGAATTCACGCGTCATCCGATTACCTTTGTAATCCATTTCCCGCACGCGCGGAACCTTGCGTAACGCCACGGGTAGGGTATGCTGCATCACATCCGCAGCAATTCGCATCCTAGCTTACAGGGTCCGGAATTCCCCGCCGGCCGAGGGGTGAAAACGGGGTGGGGACACTATCCAAACTGGCGCGCTCGCTGCATGCCTTTCATCGTGAGCTGAGCCGGGTTGCTCCCGCGGCCCCGAACTCCACGCGTGTTCCCGGCATCGGAGTGGCGCTGGGCGGCGGTTTTGCCCGCGGCCTGGCGCACATCGGCGTGCTCAAGATCCTCGAACAGGAAAAGATTCCCATAAACTTCATCGCCGGCACCAGCGTGGGCGCGCTGATCGGCGCGGTGTATGCCAGCGGCGTCTCGCCCAAGGAAATGGAGGAGATCGCGGGGCTGGTGCGCTTCCGCGATTTTGCCCGCTGGACGGTATCGCGCCTGGGCTTCGCCAGCAATGACCGCATGAACGGCATGTTGCAACGCTTTCTGAAAGTGAAAACATTTGAAGAGCTGCGCGTGCCCCTGGCGGTGATCGCAACCGACTTTGTGAGCGGTGAACCGGTGATTTTCCGTTCCGGTGAGCTGACCGCGCCGGTGCGCGCCAGTTGCGCCTATCCCGGAATGTTTCTGCCGGTCACGGTGAATGGGCACACGCTGGTGGACGGCATGCTGGCCTATTCCGTGCCTACCACGCCCCTGCGCGAGATGGGCGCCGAGCGCGTGCTGGCCGTCTACCTGAAGGCGCATTGGGCGAATGCAGGACCGCCGCGCAGCGTGTTCGACGTCATCGGGCAGTGCTTCTCCATCGCGCAGACCAAGATGTGCGGCCTCTGGCAGGGGGATGCCGACGTGGTCATGGAGCCGGAGGTGGCGGGCTTCGCCTACGATGCTTTTGATCGCGCGCCGGCCTTGGTGCGCGCCGGGGAAGAAGCGGCGCGGCGGGCGCTGCCGCGCATTCGCCAGTGCCTGCAACTACCGGCCTCTGCACCCACCAGCGTTCCCGCCGTACAGCCTCAACCCGCGAAGACCTTGGCCTGATCCGCGTAGAGCTTGTTGAGAACGATCCGCGTGCAGTTGAGCACCTCCTCGGCGGTGCGGCGCAGATCGGACAAGTTGTGCATGGCCTTGTTGCCCGCTTCCTCCACCCTTTCGGCGCGATCGCGCTCACGTGCTTCGAGCAAGTGGGCGCGGTGCGCGCGATCGATCAGCGCGCGCAGAGCCGGACGTTCGCTGGACGGAACCGAGAGCTTGTCCTTGAGGGCGTGGTCAATCAGCCCCCGGCACAGGGCAATGCATGCGATGTCAAACCCGTAGAGGTAGACCTCGTGCGCCGCCTGGAAGAGAGCCTTCACCGGGTCGCTGGTCACGTTCAGTTGAAGCGGATCCAAGCCAGAAGCGCGTTCCACTACCTGTTCCAGCCGGGTTACGAGCTGGTAGGAGTAGTAGCGATCGAGTTCGTCCGGCGTGTCCTGGTCCGCGGGGGGCTGTCCCAAAGCAGGCGCATCTAGAGACGCCCTCTGCCATTCCTCTTCCAGATCTACAGACCCGGCGGTGGTGCGGCGCAGGGCGGTGAGCTTGGCCGAGAGTTCCGGCAGCGCCGCCATGCGCCGCCACAGCGCCTGAGACTCGTTCACGCCCCCGCGCTGCAACTCGGCCGCCAGCTTGTTGAGCGCTTCCAGCCTTCCGCAACCCAACTCGTGGCGAAGTTTGCGCAGCGCCCGGACACTCTCCCGGATGGCGTGAGCGATTTGCGAGCGCGCCGCCAGGATCTCCGCCGTCTTTTCCCGGACCGCGCCGGCTCGTCCCGGGGACAAGCGGGCGCAGAACTCGGCCAGCGCCTTTTCGCTGGGCTCGCTCGCCGGCTCTTCCGCCTCCGCCCACTCCAGCACGGCCTCCCGCAAAACCAGGCCGCCGTCAAGTCCGGGATCGGCTTCCACCAGCCAATCGAGATAGAGCGACCCTTCGACACTCTGGTCCCAGGTTCGCAACACATTGCGCAGCAGGGTTGATCGTGTGCTCATGCCCACCGTTAGAGTTCAAGAAATTGCCTGCGCCTCCTGTAGTTTTCCGGTTGCCCGCCGTGGTTGCAAGCAGAAGTATTCACCGGGACACGGGGCAGTTTGTGCGCTTTCAAGTCGTGCCCTTTCCGGACTGCACCACAACCGCTGCACTTCAATGCTTGCCAGGACAAGCGTTGACCCTGTGGGGAGCGGCGGTTAAACTAGCCCGTCCAGCCCTCAGGACGCCAAGGGATCGCCTTGAAAACCTATCGTTCGCCGAGAAACGTCGTCGCCCAAATCGAACAGTTGATCGCGGCCAACAAGCCTTCCCCGCGTCCGCCTTCGGCGCTGGCGCGCATCCTCAAGCTGCTTTGCGAGAGCCGCAATTACCAGCGCGCGGGCGTTTTCCTGGCCGTCAACGGGCGGGAAGTGCCGCGCGCCTTCGGCGGAACGCAAGCTGCCGCGGACGAGCCCCGGCCGGAATTGAGCGTGCCCATCAAGATCGCCGGCCACGCCCTGGGCAGCCTGCGCGTGCAGCTCGCTCCCGGCCACACTTTCAGCCCGGAGGAACACGTGCTGCTCCACGAGGTGGCGGAGGTCCTGGCGCTCTACCTCACCGGGAAAGGAAAGTACCTGGTGCGCAAGACGCGCGAGGCGCTGCGCGACAGCGCAGCAGCAAGTTCCGGCGAGACTCGAGGCTACCAGCCTTCTTCGGACAAGAGCGGCATTGAAATCCTGCGCGCCGCGGCCGGAGAAAAATCCCGCACCTGATTCATGGCGCGCGGTCCTTCTCGGAATGAAGGACTTCGCTGACGGGAAGCCTGGCCATCCGCCTCAAGCGCTCAGTCGGACTGGAAGTGTAACCTCACCCTGGGGCGCCCGCGGCCCGAAACGCGATGAGCGGAAGCTGTTTGACAAACCGCCGGCGATCACCTTCGCCGCCACGATATTGCCACCCGAGCAGCCAGCTGAACCCGCGGCGAACAATCGGGGCGATGAACCGATTTCGGCGCTCGTAACTCTGGATCACTCTCATGGCTTCTTCTTCGCCGAGAAAGCGATGCGACGCGGCGAAATGCTGCCCGCCGACGGTAACTTCTTCGCCGGGGTTTGCCTCAATGTTGCGTAGCCAGTCGGAATCGGGGCCGAAACCGTTCACCACCACCACCTCCGGACCCGGCTTCCGGTACTCGACGACTTCCAGGACAGTTTGACGCCGCAGGCCGGTGCGGCGGCCGATATGCGTCAACAGTAAGCAGCGGTGTCCGAGCAGCCAGCCCAACCGCCAGCGGTAAAGGTAGACGGGCGCGCGGAAAAAATACCACAACATGCCCTTTCTCTTGATCGCGGCCATCCGGATTTCCTAGCGCTCCACTATCACACGCCTCATATCGTCAGATGCCGGGTGCTGCCGCCGCGCGCGCCGCTCTGGATTTGTCAATCGTTGCCCGCCGACGGTGAAGGCAAGCTGACCTGGACCCGGCTCACGGATTCCTTCGCGTGCGGGCCACCAGGAAATCCTGCTGGCACTTGGTGGCGGCCTCGCGCAGGCGGCTGAATTCCGGAGTGCCGCGCAAGCTGGCCAGCAGAGGATCGAGTTCGAGGGCGGAGTAGGCGCAATAGTTCCGCTGGATGGCGGTCGCGATCATGCGCACGGCCAAATCGTGGTTACCGCAGAAGGCCATGAGCGAGCCCTGGTAATAGAGCAGTTCGGGGTCGCGAATTTCCAGCAACGCCGCTTGCGTCTTGGCATCGATGTTTTGTTGCTCGTTCACCCCGCCGTTTTGCACGCACTGTGAGAGCAACGGCTTAAACCAGATCGCCAGGTCGGGCATGTTCTTGATGGCTTGTTCGGCCTCATCGATTTTTCCCGCGCGCAGCAGGATAGCGGGCAGATGAGCGCGTCCCCATTCCGAGTTGGCATCGAGGCGCACAAAATCCATGGCCCGATCCACCTTCCCCACCTCATAGAAGGCCTCGGAACAGGAACGCAGACGGTAGTACCCAGGGTCCAGCCCCAAGGCGGTGTCGCACTCCTGCATGGAGTGGTCGAGGAAGCCCGCGTAACGCATGACATAGGAAAGCGTGAAGTGGGCCTCGGCGCTGTCGGGACGACGGCGGATGAGGTCTTCCGCGTCTTGGTAGGCGCGGGCGAGGTCGCCACGCTCGACCCGGTTCAGCGCCAATTGGCTTCCGGCGGAGACCAGGTTGGGGTCCAAGGCAATGGTGCGCGCGCAGGCGGCATCGGAGCGGTCCAACATCCCCGCTCCCCCGCCGGCATACTCAGCTTCGTAGTAGTAACGCTGGCAGAGCGCGTCCCAGACGGGGGCGTAAGTGGGATCCAAGCCTGCCGCCCGCTCCAGCATCCCGATCGCGACCCGGTTCGGGCCGACATCGTGGGGAACAGCCGCGCTGCGCAGATACAGATCGTAAGCTTCGGGGTTCTTGGGCTTGGTGGCGCTTTCCAGGCCGCCCAGACTGCGACCCAGCGCCGGCAGCAGTCCCTGCGCGATCTGCGACGACAATTGCGACTGCAAGCCGATCATGTCGCCGGCAGGGGCGGTGACGGTAGTCTGCCAGAGCGCGCGCTCGTCCTTCACCTCCACCACTTCCATCGTGACCAGAAGCTGATTGCCCTGACGCATGTAGTGCCCGGTGAGCAGATTGGCCACGTGGACGTCGCGGCCTACCCTCCCTAAGTTGACCTCCTTGCCGGTGTACTTCTGCGTCGCCGACATGGGGCGGACCTCCAGCGAGCGGATGTGGGTCAGCACGCCGGAGACTTCGTCGGCCAGGGCCAGCCGCAGATAGTCGCTGCCGGGATCGCCGGTCAGGTTCTGGAAGGGCAGGATGGCGATGGTGTTGTTGGGCGCGGGGCCGGAGACGACCGCCTTTCCGTGCCGCGCCCACCACGCCGTAATCGCCGCCAGCGTGATTACCAGCAGGCTGGCGATGGCCAGTTGCACATAAGTGTGCTTGGGGCTGGCGCGGCGGAAGGTGCGGCTCAGGGGAAGGACCCCGGAGCGCGAACCGGAAGAAGCGGCGGCGCTGTCGCTTTCCTGCCTGAGCCGTTGCAGATCGTGCCGCATTTCCGCGGCGCTGCGATAGCGATGCTCGCGGTCCTTTTCGAGCGCCTTGCCCACCACCTCTTCGAACCCCTCCGGCAACTTAGGATTCAGCGTCAGCGGCGATACCGGCTTGGCGTTGAGGATGGCTTCCAAGGTGAGGAAGGCGGTCTTGCCGGCAAACGGCTTCTTGCCGGTGGCCATCTCGTAGAGCACTACGCCCAGGGAAAAGATGTCGGAGCGGCCGTCGAGCTCCTCCGAGCGCGCCTGCTCCGGCGACATGTAAAAGGTGGTGCCGGGAATAATGCCGGCGTTGGTCAGGCTGTCGTCGCTGACGTCGTTGAGCGGCTCGCCGGTGGCGCTTACCGGCTGCGACGCCAGGCGGCGGCGCTCGGCCGCCAGCTTGGCCAGTCCAAAGTCCAGAATCTTGGCCTGGCCGCGCTCGGTGACGTAGATGTTTCCCGGCTTGATGTCGCGGTGAATGATGCCTTTGGCGTGGGCGGCATCGAGGGCATCGGCCACCTGGATGCCGACATCGAGCACCTGGTCGCTGGGCAGCGCGCCCTCCTGGATACGGCTGCGCAGGCTGCCGCCCTCCAGCATCTCCATCACGATGTAGGGGGCGCCGTTGTGCTGGCCGATGTCGTAGATAGTGCAGATGTTGGGATGGTTCAGCCAGGAGGCGGCGCGAGCTTCCAGCTGGAAGCGGTCGACGGCGTTCTTGTCGCCGGCCATGCGCTCGGAGAGAAACTTGACGGCAACGGTGCGTCCCAGGCGCACGTCCACCGCTCCATACACGTCTCCCATGCCGCCACTGCCCAGCTTGTCGAGAATCCGGTAATGAGAGATCGTCTGGCCAGTCAAGGGCCCCGCCTTGAAAGTAAGCTGATGTTAGGCCGGGGGCCGGGGATAGTCAATCAAGACGGAGCACGGGTTGTGGCTGCGGGCGCCGACGCCGCAATGCTTTCAGTAGTGGTAACGCGCCTGGAGAAAGTCGATTCGATTCTCGCTGACGCGGTGTACCAGGCGGTGTTCCTGGGTGATCCGCCGCGACCAGCAGCCCGCGAGCACAAACTTCAACGGCTCCGGTTTGCCGATACCCGTAAACGGATCTCTAAGTATCGCTTCCATCAGCTCCAGGATTCGAAGCGCTGTCTTGCGATCGGTTTTCACCCAATATCTCAGGTCCTCCCGGAACTCCGGATGGAACACCGCCGCGCGTTCAGCGGGCTGGGCCAAGCCCCATCTCCCGCCGCAACTTGTCCAGCGATTCGGGTTTGCCCTTGCCACGCGCCGCCCGCCGCACGGCTGCCAGCAGTCGCCGGGCATTCCTTGGAGAGCGCAGCAAATGTGCGGTCTCCATCAGGCTTGTCAGCTCATCCGCCGGAACCAGCGCCACATCTTTGGCGCCACGCCGCCGCACAATCACAACCTCCTGATCATTGGCAACCTGGTTCAGCACGGAAGCCAGCCGTTCGCGCAAGCGCGTGTAGGTGGTCTCGACAGGCATAGCATTTGCCCCAAAAAGTAAGCGTACAGTATCCCTGTACGTATTGTCCAGCGTCGGGTTGCGGACGGGTGCCACCCAAGGATTCGGAGCTTAATAACAACTCGAGGGTGCCCCGTATCGTTCCCAAGCCTTCGGAGCGGCATCCTTTACCGGTGCAGGATTTTGACGATCGCTGGGTCTTTGCCTCGGCCGCGGCGGGGAAGGCTGACGTTCTCGTGACGGGCGACTCGGACCGGTTGGAAGTGGCTTCCGGAACCCCTCTTCCGATTCTCGACCCACGACAGTTTCTGGGAGATTGATTACCCAAACTTCTGAGATCGGGCCGCGGCTAGGGCTCGGCCTTATTGTCCGCCGTCGCCACTTGCGAGCGGTCCGGGGAGGGGGCGTAGTATCCGCGGCGCGCCTGGATCCGGTAGCGGTGGCGCGAACTGACCTTGATTTCGCGGAACTTGCCGTCGCGCCGCTGATTGCTGGAGACGTAGCCCAGGCTGTACTGGTTGCGCAGCTCGCGCTCGATGCGCGCGAAGGCTTCATCCAGCTGTTGGGGGTCGTGACCGATGTCGATGAAGCCGCCGCCGGTTTCCTTGGCCAGCAGCTTCATGCGCTGGTCGCCTTGATAGTGCTCGTAACCGCGCGAAGTATAGTAGCGGCGGTCGGCGATCAGCAGCGCATACACAATGACGTTGGCGTGCTGCGCCGCCGCCACCGCTTTCTTGATGTCCGCTTTGCTGCCCACATCCTCGCCGTCGGTGAGCAGGATCATGGCCTTGCGGCCGGGGATGGGCGCCATCCGCCGGGCCACGCGCACGATCGCGTCGTAGATCACGGTATGCCGGGAATAGTCGGGATCGTCCGCCAGGGTGGGCCGCGAACCTCCGATCTTCAGCCGGCGGATGGCCTGGAGCATCTCCGGTGCGGAATGAGTGCGCTCCTGGACCAGATCGATGCGGGAATCAAAGCTCACCAGCATGGCTTCGTCCTGGGGCTCGAGGATGCTCTCGGTAAAGCGGCTGGCCACCCCGTTCTGGTGCTCGAAAAATCGCCGCTGGCTGTCGCTGGTGTCCACCATGAGGGTCACCAGCAGGGGCTGGCGCGTCCCCGCCGCGAAGTAGCGCAGCTCCTGCGCGACTCCATTCTCCCTAACCTTGAACTCATCCTTGGGCAGATCCGGGACCAGCTGGCGCCGGTGGTTCCTGACCGTGAACAGAACGTTGACGACGTTCACCTCCACCCGCATGGTCGCGATGGGTTCGTCGTCGCCGGGAAGAGTGGCCGAGGCGTCGACCGGCGAGCTTTGCGCGAACCCCTGCGACGGTCCCGCCAGCAGCGCGGTCAGCAGGACAAGAATAGCGAGGATATGCACCGGCGCGAACCGGCCAGGCACACTAAGGAAAGTCATGTTATCCCCCCGCCGCGAACCACTCGAGAACGTTCACCCGCCACCGCCCGGGACCGGATAGCGGCGCACCCCACCAGAGCAGAGGTGGGAGTTTATCTCACCCGCTGCGCCGGAGCAATGGACAGTTCCCCGCTCCAACCGCCAGCCGTCCGAGTATGCCGCACCACCCTGTCTTCCTTATTCTCGGAGGTGCACTTATCGTCCGTGGCGCCTGGGAATGCAATGCAGGGACTATGAACCGGAGATAAAGTTCTGATGAACCCGTAAGTCGCTGGCAGATTTGGTTGTTAGCCGGTTATGGGCAAGGCTCCGGCAACGCAGGTCGCGGTCCTGTGCGAGGAATTTACGGCCCAAGAGTTCCATTTCGGCAATGAATGCAGGCCTGCAGGCCTGCTCCACCCTGATGAACGATTCCGGCTAGCGCGCCAGGGCGGGCGTCGCGGCGGTCGCCTTTGTTTTGTCGAGGTACCGGTAGATCTCGGCGCTGGTGCAGGCTTCGTAGTAGCGCAGGTCGGTCCAGCGTTTGAGGGCGAAGGTACGGGGATCGACGCGGGCCACACGGCCTTCGCGCACCACCAGCTTCTGGAAGCCGCCCGAGGGTAGCGGCACCACGCCGCTATAGAGGCGCACGTTCTCGCGCCCCCAGATCATGGGCAGTTGCAGGTTGTCGGTGCGCAGGGAGATCTCCTGGCGCAGCCGCTCGAAGGCCGCCGCTTCCAGGTGCACACCTCCGATGTTGTAGCGCACCAGGAATTCTTCGGGATCGGCGCCGGGGTTGGCGTCTTCCAGGCTGTGGAAGGCGAAGACGTTGAACAGGGTGGGATTCTGGGCCAGGCAGCGGCGCGCGGCGCGGCTGCACGAGGACAGGCGATCGCTCTCGTTCAGCGCCGGCGAGATCATCACCCGGGTGGCGCCGTCCATCAGGTAGAGGGGGGCCGCGTCCTGGAAGGCGATGCCGATGCCCAGCTCCAGCGTGGGCAGTCCGGCCTTCTGCGACTTCTCGTTGTAAGCCCGCACCACGCCGATGATCTCCCGCGCCAGGGCGCAGCAACGCGCCACCGCGAATTGCCCCTCGCCGGGGCGCTCGAGGATGGTGAGGATCACCGCGTCGCCTTCAATGAAGACTTTTTCGGCGCCGAACAGCGGCAGCAGCCGGTTCACCGGCTGGTAGAAGTTGAGGCTGAAGTAGGAAGCCGGGTTCAGCCCGCGTTCGAACAGGATGCGGGTGACACGGCTGGAATCGCGCAGGTCGGCCTTGAGCACCACGTGATCGAGCACCTTCTCCTCGGCCGGCTTCTGCTCGGCGGGAAGCAGGAACTCGTACAGCGTGTTGTTGATGGCCGACAACTCCCGCACCTTGGGATTGGTGATGACGTTCACCTGGTCCATGGCCGCGGTGAGCGCCTCCAGCTTGCGCACGGCGCGGTGGTAGCGGATGAAGTCGATCATGAAGCGCCCGGCGACCTTGGCCCGCTCCCCGCCGCGGTAACTCAGCACCCGCTTGCTGGCGTCGTGCATGGCCTCGACCGAGAGCTTGCCGTGTTCCTCCAGCAGCTCTTCGACCCGCAGCCGTTCGGAGCGCTGAATGAGGGCATTTTTCAACTGCTGGGCGTTAATGGGCGGCGAATACTCGGGCAGGATGGGCACCACTTCGTAGGCGGCGATGACGTGCTGCATCATGCCGTGCCCTTCGAGCGCTTCCAGCCAGGCCTCGAGGATGGCTTTCTGGGCCTGGCCCTTGGGCCCGGCATCGTCGGGCGTGCCGCCGGCCACCAGCTCCTGGGCATTCTCGGGAACGCAGAGCACGGCGCGGATGTCGCACTCGTCGCGCACATCGGCCAGCGCCAGCGACTTCAGGAACAGGCGGGCGATCTCCAGGATGGCGAAGAAACGGTCGGGGTCGCGTTCATAGTTGCCCAGCATCACGTAGTGCTCGGCATTCAGATAATCGTCGCGCCCTTCCTCGGTGAACAGCAGGCGGTTGAGAAAGATCTCGTAGATGCCGGCGTGCTCCTCGCCGACGATCGAGCGCCGCATGCGCGCCAGCTGCTCTTTTTCCAGGTCGCGCTGGGCCCGGAACAGCTCCTCGCCCACCTTGCGCAGCACCATCTTCTTGCCGACCTGAAAGCGGGCAAAGCGTTCCTGGAGGCCATGGATACGCGCCGGCAGCGGGCCTTTGCTTTCCAGGTTGACGCGGGCGCGAACGCGATCCGCCACTTGGTTGAACTGCCACAGCAGCTCGGACTTGAGGAACTTCAGCACCGCAACGTGGGCCAGCAGGTCGAGGGTGAGATTGTCCTCGGCCTTGGCACGGTTGAGAGCCGCAGCATACAGTTCGGCCAGGGCGCGGCGGAAGTCGGTGGACTCGGCGCCGTTCGTGGGCTTGCGCGCCGCACGCCCATCCCAGGGCGGACGCGAACCCGCCGGTACTTCGAGCGTGGCGAGCTCCTGGACGTCGCCGTACTGAACGATCAGGCGCCAGAGGTGCTGCCGCGCCAACTGCGTGAATTTGGGGCTGAGGAAGACGTCGTGGCGCAGGTTGTCGACGCCGGGCACAAGTCCGTCCAAGGGCACGTAGGGCACGTATTTCGCCAGGCTGAAGTAGCCGGCGTGTTCTGCCAGATCGCGCTGATGTAAGAACTTGAAACGCGCCATAGGTGATGAAGCTGCTGCCTGCGCAGGACAAACCGATCCCGTGATCCCGCTAATCGGCAGCGTAGCATGAGGTTGCGGGCGGTCCGAAGTTACCGAAGTTACTCGCCGGGTTGGGCTAGTGCGCGCCCGCCGCGGCCTCGCTCTTTTGGCGCGCGGCCTCGAACTCATCTCCGGGACGCCAGGCAGGCATCTCCGGCTGGCTGGCGGCTTTCCATCCCAGCACAAAGCCGAAGCGCGCCATGATCGCGTCGCCACTGAAGTCCATGTCCGGATGGTACTCGTCGCTGGGCTGGTGATAGTGGTTGCGTACGAATTCCTGGGTCTGCTGCGCGCCCCATTCGCGGGTGTGTCCCTTGTACTTCTCCCCTTCCTTGATGCTGAACGAGGGAATGCCCACGCGGGCCAGGCTGAAGTGGTCGGAGCGGTAGTAGTAGCCGGACTCGGGATGGGGATCGGGACGGATCTCGAGCTCGAACTGGCGCGCCGTGCTCTCGACCACGGGATAAAAGCTGGTGCGCTCGGCGCCCGCGACCTGCACTTCCTCGGCAGTGCCGAACGGGGGCAGGTCGTCGTAGTTCAAGTCCAGCGCGATCTTGCCGGCCGGGATCGGAGAATGCTGCCCCAGGTACTCGGAACCGCGCAGCCCCTGCTCTTCGGCCGTCACCGAGGCGAACAGAATCGAGCGCTTGGGAGGCTGCGCCGCCGAGCCGTACGCCCGCGCCAGCTCCAGCAGGATGCCGCAGCCGGTGCCGTTATCCGTGGCGCCATTGTAGATGTTGTCTCCCGGCATATCGGGATGGATCCCGAGGTGGTCGTAGTGCGCGGTGTAGATCACGGCTTCCTTTTTCAGCTTGGGATCAGAGCCGGGCAGCATAGCCAGCACGTTGCTGGAGGTGAACGACCGTACCTTGCTGACCATATGCGCCTTGAGCGTGAGCGGCAGCGGGACGGGGCGGAAGGTGCGGGAGTCGGCGCGCGCCAGCCACTGATCAAGATCCTGGCCGGCAGCCTCAGCCACCTTGCGAGCCGTTGCCAGCGTGATCCAGCTCGCCGCTTTCAACTGCGGACCTTCGGCTTTCAAATAGGAGTTCTCGCCCGACCACGAATTGCGCACCACCTCCCA
>Ga0335081_10008897_pt1 | contig 16121 bp, 12 predicted proteins | sample Lox_Sample_35_FD_206713 | JGI IMG/M metagenome (GOLD analysis project Ga0335081, IMG submission 206713) | Soil microbial communities from Loxahatchee National Wildlife Refuge, Florida, United States - Lox_Sample_3.5 | ecosystem: Environmental > Terrestrial > Soil > Wetlands | place: USA... | reverse complement strand
CAGTAAACGTAGGCCAGTAGCTCAATTGGCAGAGCGGCGGTCTCCAAAACCGCAGGTTGGGGGTTCGATTCCCTCCTGGCCTGCCATTGGATTAACGTGAACGACGAGCTGAAAGTCCAGGGCGTAGGTACGCCGGACAAGATCAAACTGACGGTGGCTGCGCTGCTGGTGATCGGCGGGGTGGTCGCATTCTACGTGCTCGCCGATCAGCCGACGTGGCTGCGCTGGCTCGCGGTCGCGGGCGGCGTCGTGCTCGGGGTGGTAGTGCTTGCGCCCTCGCAGTACGGGCGCCTCTTCCGTCAGTTCGTGATCGATGCGCGCGTCGAGCTGCGCAAGATCGTCTGGCCGACGCGCAAGGAGACGGGCATGACCACGCTTGCGGTGTTCCTGTTCGTGGCCGTGGCCGGCGTGTTCTTCTATTTGGTCGATCTGGTGCTCGCATGGGCGACGCGCCATCTGACCGGGCAAGGGGGCTGAGCGGCGATGGCGTTGCGTTGGTATGTCGTGCACGCGTACTCGAATTTCGAGCACCGGGTGGCGGAGTCGCTGAAGGATCGGATCAGGCGCCAGGGCCTGGAGCAGAAGTTCGGCGAGATCCTGGTGCCGACCGAGGAAGTGGTCGAGATGCGGGACGGGCAGAAGAGGAAGAGCGAGCGCAAGTTCTACCCGGGCTACGTGCTCGTGCAGATGGAGATGGATGAGGAGACCTGGCACCTGGTGCGCGATGTGCCCAAGGTCCTCGGCTTCATCGGCGGCACCTCCGACAAGCCGGCGCCGATCACGGACAAGGAAGCCAATCAGATTCTGCGCCGCGTCGAGGAGGGCGTGGACAAGCCGCGGCCGAAGGTGCTGTTCGAGCCGGGCGAGGTGGTACGGGTCATCGACGGGCCGTTCAACGATTTCAACGGCGTCGTCGAGAACGTGAATTACGAGAAGAACCGCCTGCAGGTGGCGGTGCAGATCCTCGGGCGCTCGACGCCCGTGGAGCTGGATTTCTCACAGGTGGAGAAGGCTTAAGAAGCCTTCGCGAGGCGGGGAGGCCGCAGGGCCGCTTGAACCCGCAGGAGTCGTACTGACATGGCAAAGAAAGTTCAAGGCTACATCAAGCTCCAGGTGCCGGCGGGCGCGGCGAATCCCTCGCCACCCATCGGACCGGCGCTCGGTCAGCAGGGCGTCAACATCATGGAGTTCTGCAAGCAGTTCAATGCGCAGACTCAGAAGCTCGAGAAGGGGTTGCCCATTCCCGTGGTGATCACGGTGTACTCCGACCGCAGCTTCACCTTCATCATGAAGACGCCGCCCGCCTCCGTGCTGATCCGCAAGGCGATCGGCATCGAGAAGGGCAGCGGCACGCCGAACACCAGCAAGGTGGGCAAGATCACGCGCAAGCAGCTCGAGGAGATCGCCAGGACCAAGCAGCCCGACCTCACCGCGGCCGATCTCGATGCGGCCGTGCGCACCATCGCCGGCAGTGCCCGCAGCATGGGCGTCGACGTGGAGGGGGTCTGATCATGGCCGTCGCAAAGCGTGTCAAGGTTTGGAAGGACAAGCTCCCGCCGGGCAAGCAGTATCCGGTCGAGGAGGCGCTGAAGCTGGTGAAGGAGTTCGCCACCGCCAAGTTCAACGAGACGGTCGATGCCGCCGTGAACCTGGGGATCGATGCGAGCAAGTCCGACCAGCAGGTGAGGGGCTCGACGGTCATGCCGCACGGCACGGGCAAGACCGTGCGCGTCGCGGTGTTCACCTCCGGCAAGAACCAGGAGGTCGCCAAGGCCGCCGGTGCCGACATCGTCGGTCTCGAGGACCTCGCCGCGAAGGTGAAGGCGGGCGAGATCAACTTCGACCGCGTGATCGCGAGCCCGGATGCGATGCGCGTGGTCGGTCAGCTGGGCCAGATCCTGGGTCCGCGCGGCCTGATGCCCAATCCGAAGGTCGGCACGGTAACGCCGGATGTCGCGACGGCGGTGAAGAACGCCAAGTCGGGCCAGGTGACCTACCGCGTCGACAAGGCGGGGATCGTGCATTGCACGATCGGCAAGGCGAACTTCGAGGTGAACGCCCTGAAGGACAACCTGCTGGCGTTGATCGCCGATCTGCAGAAGGCCAAGCCGCACGCGGCGAAGGGCCAGTACTTAAAGCGGGTCACGGTGTCCTCGACCATGGGGCCGGGGGTCGTGATCGACAGCGGGAGCTTGAGCGTCTAGAGCGCTCGCGCTTTCGCGGAGGTTTTTTTGGTTTGCGGGGTCGGCGCGCATGCGAGGCGCCGGCATCGTCAAAGACCGCAGGCGAGGCGAGGGGGCCGCGAGGCGCCCGAGGGCCTCTCAATGAGCGCCTGCGCAGATGGTGTGCCGCCACAGGACTCGAGGGTTTCCTCGTCGCTCCTGAAGGTCACCGTCGAAAAGGCGGAGGTCTCACAAGGGAAGAGACCTTCAGTTTTGATCTTCAGGAAAGGAGAGACATGTGCCACTCAACCTCGAAGACAAGAAAGCGCTCGTCGCGGAGGTGAACGCGGTTGCGGCCAAGGCGCAATCCGTCGTCGCCGCCGAATACCGTGGACTCACGGTCGGGCAGATGACCGAGCTGCGTGCCAAGGCGCGTGCGCAAGGCGTGTACATGCGTGTGGTCAAGAACACGCTGGCGCGCAAGGCGCTGTCCGGCACGACGTTCGAGTCCGTCGGCCCGGCGCTCAAGGGACCCTTGGTGCTCGCCTTCTCGAAGGACGACCCGGGCGCGGCTGCGCGCGTGGTCAAGGACTTCGCCAGGGCGAACGAGAAGCTCATCGCCACCCTCGTCTCGCTCGGCGGCCAGGTGCTGCCGGGTAAGGACCTCGAGAAGGTGGCGAGCCTGCCGACACGCGAGCAGGCGCTGTCCATGCTGCTGGGGGTGCTCAAGGCACCGCTCGCGAAGCTGGTCGGCACGCTCGCGGCGCCACAGGCGAAACTCGTCCGCACCTTAGCTGCCGTGCAGGCCCAGAAGCAGGGCGCCGGCTGAAACCGAAACGAACTTGTCTTGAAACCCATTTAAGGAGACCCATATGGCTGCCACGAAAGACGAAATCCTCGATGCAATCTCCAAGATGACCGTGATGGAGGTCGTCGAGCTCATCGCCGACATGGAGAAGAAGTTCGGCGTCACTGCCGCCGCCCCCGTTGCCGTAGCCGCGGTGGCGGGCGCCGCCGCCGGCGGCGCAGCGGCTGCGCCGGCCGAGGAGAAGACCGAGTTCACCGTCGTCCTCAAGGAATACCCGGCCGACAAGAAGGTGAGCGTCATCAAGGTGATCCGCGAGATCACCGGGCTTGGACTGAAGGAGGCGAAGGACCTGGTGGAGGGCGTGCCCTCGACCGTGAAGGAAGCCGTCTCCAAGGCCGATTCCGAGACCATGAAGAAGAAGCTGGAGGATTCCGGCGCCAAAGTGGAGGTCAAGTAGATCGTTATTGGGTGTTTTCCGACCCCAGGGTAGAATGCGGGCCATTCCCCATTCAAACCCACGTTCGCATCCCGTGCGGTGCGCGACGACTCCGCCAAGCGGCAGCTTGGCGGGGCGGTCGCGTGCCGCATGTGCTTTATCCGTTTTGAGGTGACCCGATGGCCTATTCCTTCACCGAGAAGAAGCGCATCCGCAAGAATTTTGGCCGGCAGCCCGGCATTCTCGATGTGCCGTACCTGCTCGCCATCCAGCTCGACTCGTACAAGACGTTCCTGCAGGCGGAAGTCGCCGAGGACGCGCGGGCCGACATCGGCCTGCACGCGGCCTTCCAGACCGTGTTCCCCATCTCGAGCTACTCCGGCAACGCTTCGCTCGAGTACGTGAGCTACCGGCTCGGCGAGCCGGTATTCGATGTGAAGGAATGCCAGCTGCGCGGCCTCACCTATGCCGCGCCGCTGCGCGTGAAGGTGCGCCTCATCGTCCTCGACAAGGAGGCCGCGGGCGCCAAGAAGCCGGTGAAGGACGTGCGCGAGCAGGAGGTCTATCTCGGTGAGCTGCCGCTCATGACCGAGAACGGTACCTTCATCGTGAACGGCACCGAGCGGGTCATCGTCTCGCAGCTGCATCGCTCACCCGGCGTGTTCTTCGACCACGACCGCGGCAAGACGCACTCCTCGGGGAAGCTGCTGTTCTCCGCGCGCATCATTCCTTATCGCGGCTCCTGGCTCGACTTCGAGTTCGATCCCAAGGACTGTGTGTTCGCGCGTATCGACCGGCGCCGCAAGCTCCCGGTCAGCATCATCCTGCGCGCGCTCGGCATGAACGAGGCGGAGATCCTCGACACGTTCTTCGACACCAACGCCTTCTATCTGGGCAAGGACGAGATCGCCCTCGCGCTCGTGCCTTCCCGTCTTCGCGGCGAGACGGCGACGTTCGAGATCCGCATCGGGGATCAGGTGATCGTCGAGGAAGGCCGCCGCATCACCGCCCGGCACGTCCGCCAGCTCGAGGACGCGGGCGTCACGCGGCTGCGCGTGCCGCGCGAGTACATCTACGGCAAGATCCTGGCGCACGATGTGGTCAATACCGGCACCGGCGAGATCCTCGCCAAGGCCAACGAGGTGCTGACGGCGACCAGCGTCGAGAAGCTGATCGAGGCCGGCATCGCCGAGGTGCAGACCCTCTACACCAACGATCTCGACCGCGGCCCGTACATCTCCGACACGCTGCGCATCGATCCGACCAAGACCAGACTCGAGGCGCTCGTCGAGATCTACCGCATGATGCGTCCGGGCGAGCCGCCGACCAAGGATGCGGCGGAGAACCTGTTCAACAACCTGTTCTTCAACCCGGAGCGCTACGACCTCTCGGGCGTCGGTCGCATGAAGTTCAACCGTCGCGTCAAGCGCGAGGCGACCACCGGCTCGGGCGTGCTGTCGAAGGATGACATCATCGATGTGCTGTCGGTGCTGATCGACATCAGGAACGGCAACGGCACGGTCGATGACATCGATCACCTCGGCAACCGCCGCGTGCGCAGCGTCGGTGAGATGGCGGAGAACGCCTTCCGCGTCGGCCTGGTGCGCGTCGAGCGCGCCGTCAAGGAGCGCCTCACGATCGCCGAGACCGAGCCGCTCATGCCGCAGGAGATGATCAACGCGAAGCCCGTGGCCGCGGCGGTCAAGGAGTTCTTCGGCTCCTCGCAGCTGTCGCAGTTCATGGACCAGAACAACCCGCTGTCCGAGGTCACCCACAAGCGGCGCGTGTCCGCGCTCGGACCCGGCGGCCTGACGCGCGAGCGCGCCGGGTTCGAGGTGCGCGACGTGCACCCGACGCACTACGGCCGCGTCTGCCCGATCGAGACGCCGGAAGGTCCGAACATCGGGCTCATCAATTCGCTGTCCGTGTACGCGCGGACCAACCAGTACGGCTTCCTCGAGACGCCCTATCGGCGCGTCGAGGGCGGCCGGGTCACCGACCGCATCGACTATCTGTCGGCGATCGAGGAGGGCGAGTTCGCGATCGCACAGGCGAACGCGCGCCTGGGTCCCAACGGCGAAATGGCGGACGAGCTGGTCTCGTGCCGTTTCCAGAACGAGTTCACGCTGATGCCGCGCGAGCGCATCAACTACATGGACGTGAGCCCCAAGCAGATCGTATCGGTCGCAGCCTCGCTCATCCCGTTCCTCGAGCACGACGACGCCAACCGCGCGCTCATGGGCTCGAACATGCAGCGCCAGGCAGTGCCGACGCTGCGCTCGGAGACGCCGCTCGTCGGCACGGGCATGGAGCGACCGGTCGCGATCGATTCGGGTGTGACGGTGGTCGCCAAGCGCGGCGGCCTCGTCGACTCCGTCGATGCCTCGCGCATCGTCGTGCGGGTGCACGATGCCGAGACCACGGCCGGTGAGCCCGGCGTCGACATCTACAACCTGACCAAGTACACGCGCTCGAACCAGAACACCTGCATCAACCAGCGTCCTCTGGTGCACGCGGGCGACAACATCGCGCGCGGCGACGTGCTCGCGGACGGTCCCTCGACGCACCTGGGCGAGCTCGCGCTGGGGCAGAACCTGCTGGTCGCCTTCATGCCCTGGAACGGCTACAACTTCGAGGACTCGATCCTGATCTCCGAGCGCGTCGTGCAGGAGGACCGCTTCACGACCATCCACATCGAGGAGCTCACCTGCGTCGCGCGCGACACCAAGCTCGGTCCCGAGGAGATCACGGCCGACATTCCCAACGTCGGCGACGCCGCGCTCGCCAAGCTCGATGAGGCGGGCATCGCCTTCATCGGTGCGGAGGTGAAGGCCGGGGACATCCTGGTCGGCAAGGTCACGCCGAAGGGCGAGACGCAGCTCACCCCCGAGGAGAAGCTGCTGCGCGCCATCTTCGGCGAGAAGGCCTCCGACGTGAAGGACACCTCGCTGCGCGTGCCGCCCGGCATGGACGGCACCGTGATCGACGTGCGCGTGTTCACGCGCGACGGCGTCGACAAGGACTCGCGGGCGCTCGCCATCGAGAAGGCCGAGATCGAGCGGGTCCGCAAGGACTTCCTCGACCAGCAGCGCATTCTCGAGGACGACCTGTACCAGCGCGTGCGCGACATGCTGAACGGCAAGGCGGCCGCCGGCGGGCCGCGCAGGCTCAAGTCAGGCGGCAAGATCACCGCGGAGTACCTCGATGAGGTGCCGCGCGAGGAGTGGTTCGAGATCCGTCTCGAGGAGGAGGAGGCGAACGCGCAGCTCGAGCAGGCCTCCGAGCGGCTGAAAGTGCAGCGCAAGGCCTTCGAGAAGCGCCTCGACGACAAGAAGGCGAAGATCACGGCCGGCGATGATCTCGCCCCCGGCGTGCTGAAGATGGTGAAGGTGTACCTCGCGGTGAAGCGCCGCGTGCAGCCGGGCGACAAGATGGCCGGCCGGCACGGCAACAAGGGCGTCATCTCCACGATCGTGCCCGTCGAGGACATGCCGTATCTGGACAACGGTGTGCCGATCGACATCGTGCTCAATCCGCTGGGCGTGCCCTCGCGCATGAACGTGGGACAGGTGCTCGAGACGCACCTCGGTTGGGCGGCGAAGGGCGTCGGCCTCAAGATCGGCCGCATGCTCGAGCAGCAGGCCGCGCTCGGCGAGCTGCGCTCCTTCGTCAAGCAGGTCTACAACGAGACCGGCGGACAGAAGGAGGAGATCGACTCGCTGAACGACCAGGAGCTGACCGAGCTCGCGCGCAACCTCTCGAGCGGCGTGCCAATGGCGACGCCGGTGTTCGACGGGGCGAGCGAGGAGGAGATCAAGCGCCTCTTGAGGCTTGCGGATCTGCCCCCGAACGGTCAGTCGTACCTGTTCGATGGGCGCACCGGCGAGCGCTTCGAGCGTCAGGTCACCGTCGGCTACATGTACATGCTGAAGCTCAACCATCTGGTCGACGACAAGATGCACGCGCGCTCGACCGGACCGTACTCGCTCGTCACGCAGCAGCCGCTCGGGGGCAAGGCGCAGTTCGGCGGCCAGCGCTTCGGCGAGATGGAGGTGTGGGCGCTCGAGGCCTACGGCGCGGCGTACACGCTGCAGGAGATGCTCACGGTGAAGTCCGACGACGTGAACGGGCGCACCAAGATGTACAAGAACATCGTCGACGGCAATCACCAGATGGACGCGGGCATGCCCGAGTCGTTCAACGTGCTGGTGAAGGAGATCCGCTCCCTCGGGATCAACGTCGAGCTCGAGCAGGATTGAGGAGCTGAAACAGATGAAAGACCTACTGAAGCTTTTCAAGCAGCACGCCCCGGTCGAGCATTTCGACTCGATCAAGATCGGGCTCGCATCGCCCGAGATGATCCGGGCGTGGTCGTACGGCGAGGTCAAGAAGCCGGAGACGATCAACTACCGCACGTTCAAGCCCGAGCGTGACGGCCTGTTCTGCGCCAAGATCTTCGGCCCCGTCAAGGACTACGAGTGCCTGTGCGGCAAGTACAAGCGCCTGAAGCACCGCGGCGTGGTGTGCGAGAAGTGCGGCGTCGAGGTGACGCAGTCCAAAGTAAGACGCGAGCGCATGGGCCACATCGAGCTCGCAAGCCCGGTCGCCCACATCTGGTTCCTGAAGTCACTGCCCTCGCGCATCGGTCTCATGCTCGACATGACGCTGCGCGAGATCGAGCGCGTGCTCTACTTCGAGGCCTTCGTGGTCATCGATCCGGGCATGACGCCGATGCAGCGCGGCCAGCTGCTCACCGATGAGATGTATCTCGAGGCGATCGAGGAGCACGGTGACGAGTTCGACGCGCGCATGGGCGCCGAGGCGGTGTTCGAGCTGCTGCGCACCATCGATCTCAGCGCGGAGGTCGTGCGCGTGCGCGAGGAGATGGGCGCAACTTCCTCCGAGACCAAGCTCAAGCGGCTCTCCAAGCGCCTGAAGCTGATCGAGTCGTTCATCGAGTCCGGCAACAAGCCCGAGTGGATGGTCATGACCGTCCTGCCCGTGCTGCCCCCGGACCTGCGGCCGCTCGTGCCGCTCGACGGCGGTCGCTTCGCGACCTCGGATCTGAACGACCTGTACCGCCGCGTCATCAACCGCAACAACCGTCTGCGCCGTCTGCTCGAGCTCAATGCGCCCGACATCATCGTGCGCAACGAGAAGCGCATGCTGCAAGAGGCGGTGGACGCGCTCCTCGACAACGGCCGCCGGGGACGTGCGATCACCGGCTCCAACAAGCGCCCGCTCAAGTCGCTCGCCGACATGATCAAGGGCAAGCAGGGGCGCTTCCGCCAGAACCTGCTCGGCAAGCGCGTCGATTACTCCGGCCGCTCGGTCATCGTGGTGGGTCCGACGCTGCGGCTGCATCAGTGCGGACTGCCGAAGAAGATGGCGCTCGAGCTCTTCAAGCCGTTCATCTTCCAGAAGCTTCAACTAAGAGGCGAGGCGTCGACCATCAAGGCGGCCAAGCGCCTGGTGGAGCGCGAGGGTCCCGAGGTGTGGGACATTCTCGAGGAGGTCATCCGCGAGCATCCCGTGCTCCTGAACCGCGCGCCGACGCTGCACCGCCTCGGCATCCAGGCGTTCGAGCCCGTGCTCATCGAGGGCAAGGCGATCCAGCTGCATCCGCTCGTCTGCACGGCGTTCAACGCCGACTTCGACGGCGACCAGATGGCCGTGCACGTGCCGCTGTCGCTCGAGGCGCAGCTCGAGGCGCGCGCCCTGATGATGTCCTCGAACAACATCCTCTCGCCCGCCAACGGCGACCCGATCATCGTGCCCTCGCAGGACGTGGTGCTCGGCCTCTATTACATGACGCGCGAGCGCGTCGGTGCGCGCGGCGAGGGCATGGCCTTCTCCGACGTGCACGAGGTGCACCGCGCCTACGAGAGCCGCTCGGTCGATCTGCAGGCCAAGGTCAAGGTGCGCCTGCGCGAGCACACGCGCGCCGAAGGCGGTGCGCACACCGAGCGCATGCGCACCGTCGACACGACGGTGGGTCGCGCGCTGCTGTTCGAGATCCTGCCGAAGGGCCTGTCCTTCGATCTCATCAATCAGGACATGACCAAGAAGGCGATCTCGGCGACGATCAACGCCTGCTATCGCGCGCTCGGTCTCAAAGAGACCGTGGTGTTCGCCGACCAGCTCATGTACACGGGCTTTCACTACGCGACCCGCGCGGGTGTCTCGTTCGGCATCGACGACATCGTCATTCCGGACCAGAAGACGCGCCTGGTCGCCTCCGCCGACCGCGAGGTGAAGGAGATCCAGGACCAGTACGCCTCGGGCCTGGTCACCAACGGCGAGCGCTACAACAAGGTGGTCGACATCTGGTCGCGCGCCAACGATCAAGTCGCGAAAGCGATGATGGAGAAGCTCGGCAGCGAGGAGGCGACCGATCAGAAGGGCCACAAGCAGAAGCAGAAGTCCTTCAACTCCATCTTCATGATGGCCGACTCGGGCGCGCGCGGCTCGGCGGCGCAGATCCGCCAGCTCGCCGGCATGCGCGGCCTGATGGCCAAGCCCGACGGCTCGATCATCGAGACGCCGATCACCGCGAATTTCCGCGAGGGCCTGAACGTTCTGCAGTACTTCATCTCCACGCACGGCGCCCGCAAGGGTCTCGCCGACACGGCGCTGAAGACCGCGAACTCGGGCTATCTGACGCGGCGTCTGGTCGATGTCGCGCAGGACCTGGTCGTGACCGAGATCGACTGCGGCACGAGTCAGGGCCTCGTCATGACCCCGCTCGTCGAGGGCGGTGACGTGGTCGAGGCGCTCGGCGAGCGCGTGCTCGGCCGCGTCCTGTCCGAGTCGGTGCTCAAGCCCGGCACGCAGGACGTGCTGATCGAGAAGAACACGCTGCTCGATGAGAAGCTGGTGCGCCAGATCGAGACCGAGGGCGTCGATCAGCTCAACGTACGCTCCCCGATCACCTGCGAGACGCGTTACGGCGTGTGCTCGCACTGCTACGGGCGCGATCTCGCGCGCGGCCGGCCGATCTCCATCGGCGAGGCCGTGGGCGTCATTGCCGCGCAGTCGATCGGCGAGCCCGGCACGCAGCTCACGATGCGCACCTTCCACATCGGTGGTGCTGCCTCGCGGGCCGCGGCGGCCTCGAGCGTCGAGGTGCGCAACAAGGGCGAGATCCGCTTCCATCACATCAAGACCGTGCAGCACGAGAAGGGTCACCTGGTCGCCGTGTCGCGCTCGGGCGAGATCGGCGTGGTCGATGAGTTCGGCCGCGAGCGCGAGCGCTACAAGATTCCGTACGGCGCCGTGATCACGGTGAAGGAAGGCGATGCGGTCGCTGCTGGTCAGGTGGTCGCCACCTGGGATCCGCACACCCATCCGGTCGTGACCGAGGTGGCCGGCTTCCTCAAGTTCCAGGACTTCGTCGACGGCCTCACGGTTACGACGCAGGTGGACGAGGTCACCGGGCTGTCCTCCACCGTGGTGCTCGATACCAAGCAGCGCGGCGGCAAGGACCTGCGCCCGACCATCAAGCTGGTGAACGCGAAGGGCAAGGAGGTCACCTTTGCCAACACCGAGATTCCGGCCGTGTATACGCTGCCGCCCGGTGCGCTCATCAGCCTGGAGGATGGGGCGAAGGTGTCGGTGGGCGATGTCATCGCCCGCATCCCGCAGGAGTCCTCCAAGACCCGCGACATCACGGGCGGTCTGCCGCGCGTGGCGGACCTGTTCGAGGCACGCAAGCCCAAGGATCCGGCGATCCTCGCGGAGAAGACCGGCACGGTCAGCTTCGGCAAGGAGACCAAGGGCAAGCGCCGCCTGATCATCACGAGCGACGACGGCGAGAAGTACGAGGAGCTGATTCCGAAGTGGCGCCAGCTCAACGTGTTCGAGGGTGAGACAGTGGAGCGCGGCGAGGTGATCGCCGACGGCGAGCCGAATCCGCACGACATCCTGCGCCTGCAGGGCGTCGAGGCACTCGCCAACTACCTCGTGCGCGAGATCCAGGACGTCTACCGCCTCCAGGGCGTGAAGATCAACGACAAGCACATCGAGGTCATCATCCGCCAGATGCTGCGCAAGACCGAGGTGCTCGCACCGAACGAGACGGCGCTGCTGCGCGGCGAGCAGCTCGACCGCTCGCGCGCGCTCGACATCAACGATCGCGTGCAGCAGGAAGGCAAGCAGCCGGCGCGGCTGCAGCCGGTGCTGCTCGGCATCACCAAGGCCTCCCTCGCCACCGAGTCGTTCATCTCCGCGGCCTCCTTCCAGGAGACCACCCGCGTGCTGACCGAAGCGGCGGTGCGCGGCCTCAAGGACGATCTGCGCGGCCTGAAGGAGAACGTCATCGTCGGCCGGCTGATACCGGCGGGCACGGGCTTCGCGGCCCACGCTCACCGGCGCCGCAAGCCCGACAGCGCCGATCGCCGCAGCTTCATGGACGTGGGCGGCGGACTGCCCGACATGGAAGAGTCGAGCGCCGGCGAAGAGGAGAGCCACGCGGCGAGCTGACGCGCGCTCACGCGACAGTCGACTGCACTCAAGAGGACCGGCGGGCGTGGGCTCGCCGGTTTTTTTGCGCTGTTTGCGAGGGTCGGCTGATCTGCCGCCGCCGCAAGCCGCTCTGATCCACATGGCTCTCAGGTGCAGGCGAGCCGCTCGCCCTGCAGCGTGCACCCATCCGGAGGCCCAACGGCCCGCCAGTAGTCGAGGAGCTTCAGCCGCCCGGCGAGAGCCTGAAAGCGCGGATCGCGCCGCATGGTCTTCATTTCCGGCAGCCACAGAATCCCCCAGGCGCTGCCGACCGTGCCGCTGCGTGCAAACCCGTCCAGGCTGCGGTTGAGGAGCTCAAAGGCATCATCGAGGTCGCCGAGCATCACGAATGCGGCGACCACGTCCTTCATCACGATGGGATCGGCCTCCGGCGCCGTGAGCGAGCGCGCGAAGGTGCGCAGCGAGCGCAGGGCGGCCGGCAAGCGCGCCGGCGTCGCGAGCGCTGCGTAGGCATCACGGATGGCGCTCGCGCCGCCGGCCTGCTGCAGCGAGGCCGGCATCGACTTGAGAAGATACTCCCCCGCCTGCACATAGCGGCCGGCGCGCGTGGCCGCATTCGCGCGCACCTCGGGCAGCGGTGCGGCATCGGGGATGCCCAGGGCAACGGCCAGATCGGCAAACCGGACCGCCTCGGCATCGTGGCCGAGGAACGAGTTCATGAAGGCGACGTTCTCGACGGTGAACGGGTCCGCCGGCGCGAGCTGGTAGGCCTCCACCGCCCTGGCGTACGCGGCGCGCGTGCTGCCGACGGAGGTCAGCAGCACATCGATGTAGTCCCCGCGCACGTACGCGTCGCCGCGATTGACGGCGAGCGCGCGTCGAAAGCGCCGCTCGGACTCGAGCCAGTTGCCGCGAAAGGCGTCGTTGACCGCGAGCGCCCAGTTGGCATCGGCGGAGTCGGGCTCGATTCCCAGGGCTTCGCCGGCGTCGCGCTCGGCGTCCTCCATGGCGTTGGGCAGCGCATACCCCATGATCAGGAACGTCATGCGCAGCTCCGCCCGGAATGCCAGTGCGCGGGCGAAGCGCGGGTCGCGTGCGAGTGCCGCATCGAGTCGCTCGAGTGCGAGGTGCGCGCTCTCCTCGCTGCTCGTCTCCGCAAGACCACGCGCCTGCAGGTACAGCCGATAGGCCTCCGGATCCGTGGTCGGCGCCGCGTGAGCGGTGGCCGGCAGCTTGCCGCGCAGGGCCTGGACAATCGCTCCCGAGATCTCGTCCTCGAGCGCGAAGATGTCGGCGAAGGGTCGATCGTAGCTCTGCGACCAGAGGTGATAGCCGCTGCGTGCATCGATCAGCTCGGCAGTGACGCGCACACGCTCGGCGCCGCTGCGTACGCTGCCCTCGAGGACCGTGGCGACGTTGAGGTCGGCGGCGATGCGCCGCACGTCAGCCGTGCGTCCCTTGTAGGCAAAGGAGGAGGATCGCGCGGGCACGTTGAGACCCGGGATCTGGGCCAGATGGTCGATGAGCTCCTCGGCCATGCCATCGCTCAGGTAGTCCTTGGAGACATCCCCGGTGAGATTGACGAACGGCAGCACCGCGATCGAATCGAAGGATCGCGTCTGGGGCATGGGCTCGGGTGCGTGCAGCATGCGCCAGGCGATGGCGGCCGCGCCGATTCCCAGGGCGCCGAGGAGTACCAGCAGGACGGCAGGCCAACGTCGGCGCGGACGCCCGCCCGGAGCGGCGGAGGCTGGCTCGTCCCCGCCGGTGTGAGGCGTGACCGGGGCAATCACGCGGTAGCCCCGGCCCCGCACGCCCTCGATGTATCGCGGGATCTTCGGGTCGTCCCCTAACGCTTCGCGCAGTCGCTTGACTCGCTGACTCACGGTCTCGGTGCCCACCACCAGACCGGGCCACACGCGCTCCATCAGCGCTTCCGTCGACACGAGCTCCGGCGCGGCCCTGACCAGCACGGCCAGCAGGTCGAAGGTGAGCTTACCCAGGTCGAGCTCGCTCCCGGCGCGCGTCACGCGCTCGTGCGCCAGGTCGACGATCAGATCCCCGACGCGAAAGCAGTTGGCGCTGGAGGCAGCCTCCGAGCCTTCGCCAGGCCGACCCTGTGCGGTTTGCCCCATCTGAAGTTGTGCTCTCGCGGTGAGGTTGCAGCATACCTGAGCCTCCGCGGTGCGGTCCTGATGGCGCCCGTCAGCGATTCGTCAGCCTCGTGTCACGCTAAGTCACGCGGGCGTCATGCGGCCGCGCGCCCGGCTGACTAGCGTCGGCTCCGTTCACTCAACTGAAAGGAGCCTCCCATGTATTCCACTCGAGGATCGAAGGCCCTGCCGCCTGCGCGAGCCCTGCGGGTCGCCAGAATCCTGGCGTTTGCCTCAGCCTGTCTGCTCACCGCGGCGGCGAGCGCTCACCACAGCTTCAGCATGTTCGAGTCCACGCGCGAAGTGTCCCTGGCGGGCACGGTCAAGGAGCTGCAGTGGACCAACCCCCACTGCTTCATTCAGCTGCTGGTGCCGGGGTCCGGCACGACGAGCGAATGGAGCATCGAGATGGCAAGCCCGCTGCACCTCGTGCGTCGCGGTTGGACACCGGGCCTCATTAAGCCCGGCGACAAGGTCACGATCGTCGTCCACCCCATGCGCGACGGCAGCACGGGTGGCGCCTTCGTGAGCGGGACCGGTCCCGACGGCAAGCCCCTGGGCGAAGGAGCGCAGCGATGAGCCTCAGCCACCCCTGCTCGCGGACGCTTGCCGTCGTCGCGGCTCTCATCCTGCCCTGTGCCTGTGCGGCTGGGCGTGCGCCGGCGGCCCTGCCGAACTGGTTCGGTATCTGGGAGGTCGAGGGCCTGCACGTGAATGCCTCCGGGACGGTCGACAACACGCCGGAGGAACTGCGCAAGGAGTTCGGAGGGCAGGCACCGTACACCCCTGAGGCGGAGGCACGCTTTCAGGACTATCGCCGCAAGCTGAGCGAGCTGCCGGACGAGAGGTACTGCACCTTCGGGTTCCCCAACGTGATGCTCGAGTCACCCCTCGTGTTCGAGGTCCTCATCACCCCTCAGGAGACCGCGATGATCTTCTCGGCACGCGAGATCCGGCACATCTACACCGACGGTCGAGCGCTGCCGCGGCCGCAGGAGCTGTTCCCCACGCACTGGGGCAGCTCGGTCGGGCACTGGGAAGGGCAGACGCTGGTGATCGAGACCGTGGGGACCGAGCTCGAGACCTCGACCATCTGGGTCTGGGACAATTACGACTATTTCGATGTCATCGCGCGCCTGAGCGAGAAGACCCGGTACACGGAACGGCTGCGGATGATCGGCAAGGACCAGCTCGAGGATCAGCTGACAATCTTCGATCCCGAGCAGTTCACGCGGCCCTGGACCCTGACACACCGCTACCGGCGCGCGCAGGGGATCAGCCGCATGATTCACGAGGATTGCGAGGGCCCGGACCGCAATCCCGTCGTCAACGGCAAGTTCACGCTCAAGTAGCTCAGCCCCGCGGGCTGTCTGCGGCCCCGCGCACGAGGTGGGCCGCGGACAGCCTGCTGCGACGCAACATCAGGTTGACACAGCCGGGGTCGGTACCTAGAATCGCCGGCCTTTGTCGATCCGGCCCTGAAGAACACGCCGGGTCGAAAACTGCGACTCCCGAACGCACCGGGCCGCACCGTCAGGGCGGCCCGGTGTTTCGTCTAGCCGCCTCTTACTCGCTCTTTTTGGAGATTTGATGGCCACGACAGGTCAACTGATCCGCCAGCCTCGCCGGCTTCCCGCGGAGAAGACGAAGGTCCCCGCGCTCGGGGCGGCTCCGCAGAAGCGCGGCGTGTGCACGCGCGTCTACACGGTGACGCCCAAGAAGCCGAACTCGGCGCTGCGCAAGGTGTGCCGCGTGCGTCTCACCAACGGCTATGAGGTCACGAGCTACATCGGCGGCGAGGGGCACAACCTTCAGGAGCACTCGGTCGTCCTGATCCGCGGCGGGCGTGTCAAGGATCTCCCGGGCGTGCGCTACCACACGGTACGCGGCACCCTGGATTGCGCAGGCGTGGGCGAGCGCAAGCAGGGACGTTCCAAGTACGGCGCCAAGCGCCCGAAGAAGTGATTCGGCGAGGACTGATGCATGTCACGTAGAGCCCAAGCCCCGGTCCGCACCATCCTGCCGGACCCGAAGTACAGCAATCTCATGCTCGCCAAGTTCATGAACGTCATCATGAAGAGCGGCAAGAAGTCCGCGGC
>Ga0335081_10008896_pt1 | contig 16121 bp, 18 predicted proteins | sample Lox_Sample_35_FD_206713 | JGI IMG/M metagenome (GOLD analysis project Ga0335081, IMG submission 206713) | Soil microbial communities from Loxahatchee National Wildlife Refuge, Florida, United States - Lox_Sample_3.5 | ecosystem: Environmental > Terrestrial > Soil > Wetlands | place: USA... | reverse complement strand
GTGGTAGCGTTAGATTGGTCCGGCGCAGAAGGCTTAAAACCAGCCACCAGGTAAGGGCGCTGGTAGCTGGAGAGAGGGGAGAACAATAGTCGGTTGCTTATCAACCCAGTAACGTCTGCGTTATCCATTCAATTTCGTCTGTTCAAATACTTGATGAGCAGTCATGCTAGTGAGCAGGAGTGTTCTCCTTGATAAACTCTTGTAAAATCGCCGCCTTGAAAGTTAAAAAGTTTATAGAGTTATTGTTCTCAGAAGGCCCTGTATAGTTCAGAGACAGACCAGTGGCCGCATCAAAGCGTGGAAGATAGGATACCTCCATAGCAGAACCGATATAGGCTTTGATTCTGTTGTACCAGTCAGTTAAAGCTTTAAGACACGAGAATCCAGCCTCAGCTGGAGCCTCTAGACATTTTGATTTGAGCGTATTATCCTCGGCAAGAAACTGACCCAGCCTATTCCGGATGTCACGCTGCCGCTTTATGGTTGCCTCATCGGTCGGCTGTCCATTGACCTTGACCTCTATAGAAGTCTTTTTGAAGTCTTCGGCTACGCCTTCCCGTGTCGATTTGCCTGTAGCCTGAACAATGATTGCTAAATCCTTTTCTGCCTGCCCGCGGCGAGTACTCTCGCGCTCGACATCGTGGCGCGCATTCTGAGTTTCTATCTTGGCGGCTCGTACATCATCTTGCAGGGCGTCGATTCGATGAGCCGAAGCCACCTGTGCGTCACGACCACGAACTCCTTGCCATATAACGAGACCTACCGAGCAGACCCCACAAATAACGAACCCCGCTTTATACAATTTGCGCGCCCGCGCTGATTCGTTTGGCGGGTGGAGGGTTACATGGACCCCCAAATATGCCATGACGATTGTGCACACGGCCAATGAGGCGGACAGAGCGATGTCCAGCACCATGGCCCATGATCCCACGTTCCGCGCGCGTAGGCAGCCCCAGGTCCTTGGCTGAGTTGCGGCGGAAGTTGCTGGCATTCAGCCTGTAGCGGCCACTTTCTTGCCCTTTGGAACCGTAATCGCCAACGAAACATCCGAGCGACTCGCCCACTCGAATACCTGCTGCTGGCAGCCATCAATAAAAGCCTTCTCGTCAGCCGTGAGGAGCTTTTCTGTCCAGCGGGCTGAAGCGCGCCGAAACTTGTTTGGTATTTCGGTCAGGCCGAAGAACCCCCCGCCCGGATATCCAGTGACCTTGTGGACCACGATTGCCGAGAGGTATACGTGCCAGTGCTTGAACGTCCACTCGCTTATCTCGCCCACAATGTCGCCGATGGCCTTGCCATTATGTTCGGCTTGCCCACGCGGTATGCCGCAGGCGCGCATGATTGGTCCGTATTCAACTTTTCGCCCTCGCTGTGCGGCGCGAACGAGGAGCAAGAGAACCTCATCACGAACGTAATCAGGTATTTTCATTTTGTCCCCGCTTAGGATTGTAGCGCCGTGTGGCGGTCTGCGGAACGAGGGATAGATATTGGGGTGGGCGCTGGAGCACCGGGCCACTGGGCCACTGTACCCCTGGCCGATCCATTACCACATGCGGGAAGCCGGAACCCGGACTCCACGTTACAGGTCCTTGGCTGAATCGCGGCGGAACCGGCTGGTGCCAGTCACATGGTTGCCCACCCCATGCCGCGATTCAGGGGCATAATGAAGAGGGCTTGCGGAGTAGTCTCGGAACTGTGTTGCCACGTCTTAAACTGTCCAATCGTGAAATCGAAAAACTGCGGAGCATCTTTCAACCTCCTGCTCCCACAAAGCAGATTTATCCATTGCTAGTTCCGATTCTCACCGCGCTGCTCTCCTTTACGGCAGGCTATGTATTGGCTGGCAAGCAAGGCGATGAGGCGCGAAGGACTGCCAAGATTGATCGCAGAATCACTGCCATCAGGGAAGCGTCGGAGTTTGTTTATCGGAAGGGTCCACTGCTAGAAGATAGGATCTATTCGGCCTGGGAGGACGTGGATTCTATGTTGAGCGAGGTGAACTCGAATCCCCAGTGGCCGTTCAAGATCTCAGGGGGAAGTACACCGGCTGAGCTTACGGAGGTTGAACGAAGGGTGCAAACCGTTACGGACAGTGCAAGGAAGATCAATGATGAAGCAGAGCAGTTGCTTGCCGATGGAGCGGTAGACGAAGCCATTATGATCTCGCTTTTTGAAGGTACCCGCTCATTTCACGTTGTCTCGGACGTTCCGGCAGAACTCAAGATGACTTTGCAGGAAAAGGCGAAGATGAGCAACCCGTTCCTCCCGAAACTATTGGAGATTCCATCCTTATCGCGTGGTGCGCGTGTTGGCAAAACGTACCACCTCACTCCTGAAGAAATCAAGGCTCTTAAAGCTGTGCAATCAAACTCGCAGGTGACCGATAAGGCCATCCTCCAACTTTCAAAAAATATCCTCGAAGACCGCGATCAGCGTCTTAGAAACCAGCTTGCATCACTCAACAGCAGAGCGAAGTTTGCGATTGAGCACCTCGACAAATAGAGCATTTGCTTGCGGGAAACGAAAATTTGGGCAAATTTTGGGTAATGCGCGTCGGGAACCGAGGCAAATATGGCAGTTGGAGCAACGGAGATTGCTGCGCACCCGTAAGCGTGCAAAAGTCGGTGGGACGAGGAGCAGATAGGGCGCGGCGCAAACTTCAGAGCGGCGTTAGTCGCAAATCGCTGTCGTACAAGCCGCGCTTGCGCGGGTCTAAGCCGAACCAGGACCGTTAGCCCAGGCTATCAAACCGACTAAGGCAACACTCGCGGCCACTAAGACACCCCAGTTTGTGACGGTCTCGCTCTTAGCTTCCCCTACGAAAGCGAATGAAGCAAGATGTTCGCAGTTCTGGGCGAAGACATGGTACGGCTTGCCGATCTGTGCTTCGGCGCGGCTGACGATCTCAATTGCATGCCATGGGGAGGATGGGGCCTTGTGAAGATGCACGACACCACCCCCGGCAAAGTCGTACCAGTCAGAGACAATCACACCATCGGCCTTCTGGTTGTGAATAACCTCCACGGCGAAACCGCTTCCCATCCAGAACACGCGGCGCACGATGCCATGGTGCCAGACGCCTCCGTAGGCTGCGACAAACACCCGGACCCATTGCCCGGGTTCAATGCGTACGCCTGTTCGTTCGTATACCGGAAAGAGGTAGTTCACTTGTACCCTCCTCTGTCCATCATAGCGCGGGCCGCTTGGCTCGACTTCACAGCGCGCAATAGGAGTGCCATGATCGGCGGACGAGTTGCAGAGTATGGCGGGTAGGGCAACGAACACTCTCTGCGTCACAAAACTGGCTGCCCAAACAGAAAGAAAATCGACTGACCGGGATGGCAGGGAAACACCCTGCTTTTCTACGATAATAAGAACACCGGCATCCCACAGTCCTTTTTATAGGCCAAACATACCTTGATTTTCGGATGCAGGAATGGGGAATGGGAGAACAATCGCGCACTCCAACTTGGCGCTCGTACCGGCGACGAGTGACTTCTGTAACCGTTGAGGAGCTGCGTCTCCTATTCGATTGGTCATTACCTGGTCCGCGGCTCTACCGGCTTTCTCAGGGTGACCGTTTCTACATCGTCGCCAAGGTCGTTGTGGAGACTGACGAGCCGGTCTACCCCTGCCGTCCAAGTGAGCACCGAGCGGTATCAGGCGGCAGCGGAGTCAGAGTCGGGCGAGAATTTCCTTGCTGGGATGAAAGCAAATCCACATATCCGACCGGACGCTTCACGACCTGGCTTGCAACTGACGAGATCAGGCACGCGCTGGCGCACGGCTGTTTAATCCAATGTCATGAGGCTTTTATCGCGAGGATCAACGTTGAACACAACCGGAGCTGGCAGAAGCTGCGCAACCAGATGTTCAGGCTTTATGGCCGCGCCTGTATGCGTTGCGGCTGTACCCACGGTGAGATGCATATCGACCACATCAAGCCGTGGTCGAAAGCTCCCGAACTGCGTTATGATCCGGAGAATCTCCAGGTGCTTTGCCGTGCCTGTCATGCCTGGAAGGAGGCCCAAGGCAGGGAGATGGATTTCCGACGCCCCGGCACGCGGCCCAGCGTGCAATAGGCGTGCAATGTTCGTCGAGACGAGGAGCAAATAATGGCGCGTCGCGCGTCGAAGAATCTGCGCGAACCGGAAGACAGAACCCGGATTCTGCACCTCACGCCTCGCTTAGTCCCGATCAAGCACCAGCATTAACGTGGCGTCGTGGCACACCAAACACACCGCCACAACGTTGAGAAGCTCGTGGGGCGTTTGCTTTTGGCAGGTCTCGCAATAGCACCGGATTCTCGTACAACGGTCCGTGCTGACTGGGGTCTTCATTCTAGGAATACTGTTTCCAGGGTGGGGCACTCGTCTCGGAATTACCGCACCAAGACCAGCAGGGCTGCCGCGACGCTAGTTTGGCGGGACGCACGCGAGTTCATAGGAGCGCGGGGCTTCTGCTTCGCCACGAACCCAGCGGTCAACCTCCATCAGATCGAAAGCCCGCACGGATAGCGTGCGGCAGGTTTCGCAGTATCCCTCCAGGCAAACGCGCCTCAACGAGAGCCAGACCCGCCGTATGATGCCCACTTGGCGGCACTCCGGACACACGTATCCCACCCGGTCGAACACCATTCCTTGGTTCATTCATTGGCTTAGAGACTTCGCCTGGATGGTGTTCCCGGAATGGCGCAATTCTCTGGCGAACCGAAGGGCGATTTGGCCTACCACCAAAGCAATATTTGGGCCAGATCAATTGTGCCTGACCGAAATGTGGTTTGATAACCGGGGTTTTCGGCAGGGGTCCTGTATTATGGAGTAGAAGGTATGTTTACCGGAAGCCGGGCGTGCCGAAGCCGGATTCCGCGCTCCAGGTTCCCTGATGCCCCCTGGCCAAACAATCCAGAAAGGAAGCGAGTGAAGGCATGGTCTACAAGAGACCCAAAAGCAAATACTGGTGGTTCAAGTTCCAATGGCATTCGGACACCATCGCGGAGAGCACGAAGCAAACCAACAAGCGTGTGGCCGAGCAGATGGAAGCTGCCCGCAAGACTGCATTAGCCAAGGGTGAGGTTGGCATCCGGGACAGGAAGCGTGCGCCCACGCTGGCCGAATTTGCGGAACAGGATTTCCTGCCCTACGTGCAATCGACGTTCGCAGCCAAGGTGAAGACGCGGAAATACTACGAATACGGCGTGAAGGCACTGCGGGCCTATGACAAGCTGGCCAGCCTTCCCCTGGATCGCATCACAACCGACGTGATTGCGGGATACGCCGCGAAACGCACTGCCGCTGGTCTGGAAATCAGTAGCATCAACCGTGAGCTTCAATCCCTGAGACGCATGTTCACCTTGGCTCTGGAGTGGAACAAGGTGGAAAAGGCCCTGCCGAAAGTCCGCATGCTCTCCGGCGAGAACCACAGGGAACGCGTGTTGACGCTTGCGGAAGAGGCTACCTATCTGGCCAATGCCAGCCCGCTGCTACGCGACGTGGCCACGATCCTGGTAGATTGCGGCTTACGCCCGGAAGAGTGTTTCCGGCTTCAGTGGGCCAGCATCCGTGATGGCCAGATCGAGATTCAGTACGGCAAGACCGATAACGCCAGACGCCATATCCCGGTATCCCCCCGCGTAGCCGCGGTGCTCGATATGCGCAAGACGGACAGCGCCAGCCCGTGGGTGTTTCCCGCGCCCACGAAGAGCGGGCATATGGAATCGTCTACGGTCAAAAAGCCACACGTCAAGGCGTGCAAGGGCAAGGCAAAAGACAATGAGAAGACCGGCGAGAAGCGCTACGATGTCCAGCCGTTCGCGCTTTACACCCTGCGTCATACTTGTTTGACCCGGTGGGCACCGCATATGGACCCCTGGACCTTGGCACATCTTGCCGGACACCGGGACATGGCCATCACTAAGCGTTACATTCACCCGCAAGCTGATGTTATCCGGTCCGCAATGGACCGGGCCAGGGCCTCCCAAGCAGTTCCCCCCACGCAAGGCTTGGGGTAGTGACACTCCTCGGTACACCAGCTACTTTGCCCAAGATTTCGCGTTCGTCAAATCCTCGTAATCTGTTGTTTATTTATGAGTTATTGGCGCGCCCGGAGAGACTCGAACTCCCGACCTACTGGTTCGAAGCCAGCCGCTCTATCCAGCTGAGCTACGGGCGCGCGCAAGTTGATTTTACCAGAGCGCTCCGCGCCTGCTATCATGCGGCATCGCGCCTGCCATGCGCCTCTCCGCTCATTGTTTCGCGGTCACTGGACTCGCCTACATTCCGCCATGGAGCGTCAATGCCGGTTTCGTAGCCGGCGAGCACACCACCCTCATCGTGGACACCGGTGCGAATGCGCTGGCCGCGGCCACCATACATGGATACGCGTCTGCCGTGCGCCCCGAGAACCGCATCGTCGTCATCGATACGGAACGGCACTTCGACCACATCGGAGGGAACGGATATTTTCGTGAGCGCGGCATCGACGTTTGTGGTCACGCGTCGATCGCGCGAACGGCAGACGAGTTCCGCGCGGAAGTCGCCGAATTCAACGCTGCGATTCCTGACGCTGCCCGCCGGAGACTCGGCGAAGCGGAGGCCTTCTACCACCGGACCGTCCTCACCAATCCGAATCGGCCGCTCCACACCGACACCACGCTCGATCTCGGTGGCTGCTTGGTGGAGATCCTTCGCACGCCTGGCCACACGCCCTCGAACCTCTCGGTGTACGCGCCCAACGATGGCGTGCTCTTTTGCGGAGATTGCCTGATCAACGGCTACGTGCCCAATATGGATGCCGGCGCGGCCTCCGAGTGGCGGCAGTGGCTGGAATCGTTGGATCGTCTCTCGCGGCTGGAACTGCGCGCCATCGTGCCGGGGCACGGAGCGCCCGTTACGGGCGAGGAGATCCCGCGAGTCATCGAGAGCGTCCGGCGCGAACTGGAGCGGGCCATCGCGCGCGGAATCAGCCCTACGGCTGCAGCCAAATTGTAACGAAGAATGTGCCGACAGCTCGCGAAAAACGCGTCTCGCCACGGGTCCATCTGCTATCAAAAGACCTTCGATTCTGAAGCACGCCTTGGTGCAGTCCCGCCCCGTAGTGCGTTCCAACGAAGTCGATAACCGAATACAGCCTGGGAGAGCGAATGAGCTTGTTATGGATGGCGGTCCTTACGCTGGTAATTCTGAAAATGTCCGTTTTTTGCACAACCATTTTTCTACACCGCTGCAAAACCCATCGTGGGTTGGAATTGCATCCCATCATTGGAAATCTGATGCATTTGGATCTGTCTCTGTTTACCGGTGTGGTGCCGCGGCAGTGGGTGGCCGTGCATCGCAAGCATCATCACTTCTCCGATAAAGAGGGCGACCCGCACAGCCCGTACATCTACGGATTGTGGACCGTGCTTTTCGGAAATTATTTCTTTTACAAAAGAGAAGCCAGCGATCCCGCGACCGTCCAGAAATATACACCGGATTGGAAGAATGATTTCTTCGACAAGATTCCGGGAATGCAATGGGCCGGCTTCGGCGGCCTGGCGATCTTCATGCTGATGTTTGGCCCCTGGTGGGGACTGGGCGCATGGGGCACGCATGCCGTGTTGTATGTGCTGCTGAATTCGTCCATCAACAGCGTGTGCCACATGGTCGGATAGCGCAACTTCAAGAACAAAGCAACCAACCTGCAATGGATCGCGTTCCTGACTGCGGGAGAAGGTTTGCACTACAACCACCACGAATTTCCCTCTTCGGCCCGGTTCGCGTTGCGTGGGCATGAAATCGATCTCGCGTGGCACGTGATCCGGCTGCTGGAAGTCTGCAAGCTGGCTCAGGTCGAGCAGTTGCCCATCGTCAAACCGGCTGCATAGCGACAGCAACCCGCCCGTCACGCATTCGGGCCCTCCTCGGCGGTAGAATTCCGGAAAGGGCCCTATGAAGTACGCGAGCTACCTTTCGTGTTTCGTCTTCCTGCTGTCCGCTTCTGCATTCGGTCAAAGTGGAGGCGGCCTCACGGCGGTGACGGTTTCCGGTTCAGGCAGAAGCTTCAGCACTACTGCCAACATTTCGATGCCGCCATTTCTCGCTCCTGCTGTCGTGGGAGCGCCTTATTCCGCCGAGGAGGTTCAACAACACACACAGACTTTGAGCGATGGCACTCACATCACAAACAGCCTAGGGCCCGGTCGCAAGATGTACCGCGATTCACTGGGGCGGACTAGAGAGGAGCGATCGCTGATGTTCGCACCCCGCGGCAATCCTCCAGGAGCTCCCGAATCTCCGCTCCTGATTCAGATCGTAGATCCCGTGGCGGGTGTGCAGTACACCCTGGACACGACGAATAAGATTGCGCACCGCATAGTGGTACAGGCGGAGCCCGGGGGAAACCTGCCGACAGCGAGGCAAAGTCAACTCGGTACGCTGAGTGCGGGCCCCATCCCGTCGCGACTTCCGGCTCCGCCCGAGCACGCGGTGAACACGGCGGTTGCCGTTGCGCGCCAGCGTGGAGCGCGGCCGCAGACCGCCGAGAAGCTGGGGACCGAGATAATAGAAGGCGTCCTGGCCGAAGGTGAACGACATACCACCACCATTCCGGCAGATGAGGAAGGTAACGACCATCCGTTTAAAATCACATCAGAGACATGGACGTCTCCGGAACTGAAGCTGATGGTCTTGAATAAGAACAGCGACCCGCGCTCCGGTGAAACCATCCTGAAAATGTCTAACATCAGCCGCGCGGAACCGGATGGGAGCCTGTTTCAGGTGCCCCCGGATTACTCCATCGTCGACGAGACCGGACCGTTCTCAATCAACTACCGCAACTGAGCCATCTTCGCGACCCTTGCCCGCCGGCCCGTCCTGATCGGGAGACCCCCGGATTACTTGCGGTCACGCGGAATAGTAACTCCCGGCATCTTGCTCTCGTCCGCAGCCGCACTTACATTGGAAAACTGGCGCTTATGGGTGTAAACGGCACTCTGGTGAAACCATCTCTGGATGTCATCCGCTGGACGGATCCGGATGCCGGAGCTCTCGCGTACCGCTATCCGATGCAAGACCACGACATCGCCAGCGGCACACAGCTCACTGTGGGCAGATCGCAGATTGCCGCCTTCGTGAGCGAAGGCCGCATGGCCGATGTATTCGACCCGGGACTCTACACGCTCAATGTGCGGACGTTGCCGCTGCTCATGCGGAGCCGCAGCGCCGATCACGATTCACCCTTCAAGAGCGACGTCTACTTCTTTTCCACGCGGGTCCAAATCGATCAGCGCTGGGGCACGGCCACTCCCGTTACGATTTACGACGGCGAATTAGGCGCGGTGCGGGTCCGCGTTTATGGAATCTACACCTACCGGATCGCCGATCCGCGCGCCTTCTTCCAAAAAGTGAGCGGCACACGCGCGATGTGCTGCGGCGAGGAAGTGGAACCGCAACTGCGCAACACTCTTGCGGGCCGCCTCTCGGAAGCGCTTTCGCCCGCCGAAACGGCCTTTGCGGATCTCGCCCGCAACCTCGGCGAGCTGGCGCGGCGTGTGGCGGAAGCTTCGCGGCCGGCGTTCGCATCGCTGGGAATCGCGCTCGATTCGCTGGTAATCGAAAGTCTTTCGGTGCCGGAAGAATTGCAGAAGATTTATACACCGCTTGCGACGTGCACGGCCTGCGATCAGGCGATTCCGCGCTCCGCGAAATTCTGCCCCGAATGCGGGAAAGCGCAGTAGCCAGTTAGTCCTTCCGCTCCCTGCGGTCGCGGCTCAGTAAAAACTTTCGTCACAAAAGCGGCCCCTCGGACGTAATAAGAGGTGTGCAGCCCGAGGAATTGGCGTTAAGCCCGGTGCGGGCGTTTGCGAACCCGGGGTGGTTCGAGGCCCTGTTCCGCGCCCATTACCCGCGTCTGGTCGGGCTTCTCGCTCATCTGATCGGCGACCGCGCGCAGGCCGAGGAGATCGCCGCCGATGCCTTTTCCAAGCTGGCAAGGCGTTCCGCGCTGTTTGCCACGCGCGGCGATGTGACGGCCTGGGTCTACCGTGTGGCGACTAACGCGGGGTTGGATGCACTACGGGCGAATTCGCGCCGCCGCAGAAAAGAAGAGGCTGCGGGCGCCGAACGGTTACGCACGGCCGCGGAGCCTGGCGCCCTGGAGGAGATCATCAGCCGGGAGCGCGCGGCGCGAGTGCGGGCCGTGCTGGGTTCGCTGAAGCCGCGCGACGCGCAACTCCTGTTATTGCGGAGCGGCGGCATGGCTTACCGCGACATCGCGCAGGCGCTCGGCGTGCAGGCTTCCTCCGTGGGTACGCTCCTGGCAAGGGCTGAACGGGAATTTGAGCGCCAGTATCGAGTGCGGTATGGAGATGACTTATGATCGAGTGCTGGCAGGCAGGCGAGCTGCGCGCGTATCTGGATCGGGAATTGCCCGCGGCAGACATGGCGCGTCTGAGGGCGCACTTGCAGGTATGCGGGGCTTGCGCTGAACTCAGTGCCCATCTCGAGCAGCGGGCCGGATGGGTGGCATCGCGGATGGACACGCTTTCCGCGCCGGCGACAGTTCTGGTCGGGGCACGGCCGCACCCCAAGTGGGGCGTCCGAGCAACGATTGCACTGGCAGCCGCGTTGGTGCTCGTGTTGGTACTGCTTCCGAGACGAGCTGAGAAGCCAGTTGTATTCGCGACACCTCCGCGCGCAGCCGCTTCTCCGTCGGCTCCTGCCGCTCAGCCGCCGGCGGCGGTGAGGCCGGCCGTCATCCGGCGCATCCTACCGCGCAAGAAGCCCGCACCGCGAGCGAAGCCGCAGCTGGAATATTTCCTGGCATTGGATGACGAACCGGTCGAAACCGGTATGGTGGTTCGTGTCGGGTTGGACAATGGCCGCGTTCCGGCCGATTTGATCGTAGGAGCGGATGGCCGCGCGCATGCCATCCGGCTGGTGAGCAGTGTGACAGGAGGAAAGTGATGAATCGAATCGTTCGAATGGTGGGGCTGCCGGCGATGATGGTGGCAGCCGCTGCAGCGCAGGGCCGCATCGATGCCCCCGTAACGCCGTTGCCCGGTAGCATCGACATCGATGCTGTGCAGATGAAACAGCAACTGCGCGAAGTGTTGTCGCAAGCAACTGTGGTCGGTGTGCGGAGCGCCGTGATGGGGCCGGCTGTCAAAGGAGCGCCGTACTCCGCCATCGAAATCACCGAAACCTCGCAGGTGCTCGGCGACGGAACTCACATCGATCGCAGGACCCAGACCAACGTTTATCGGGATGGCGAAGGCCGCATGCGCCGCGAGACCCCCGAACAGGTGACGATCTGGGATCCCGTGGCCGGCGTCAGCTATTTCCTCGATCCCAAGACACAAATCGCGCACAAAATGACGGTGGGTTCCTACATCGCGCCTGGGGGCGGCATGCACGTTGCAACCAGCAGCGGCGGCCCGGACCTGGCGTTTGTGACAAGTGGAAGGGTTGCCGCAGGTGGTGTGTTTCCTCCTCCGCCTCCTCCTCCGCTACCACCGCCCGATTTTCTAACCGGTCAAACCCACATGATGTTCACGATGCGAAATGAAGAGAAGCTGGCGAGCAAGAGTGAGCCGCTGGGAAATCAGACGCTGAATGGAGTGACCGCCGCCGGCACGCGCGCGACTTCCACCATTGCAGCCGGCGCGATCGGCAACGACCGCCCCATTCAGATCGTTTCGGAAAGCTGGTATTCGAGCGAGTTGCAAACGGTGGTGAAGAGCAGCCGCGACGATCCGCGCATGGGTCAGGAAACATTCGAGCTCACCAATATCAGCCGGACGGAGCCGGGCGCCGACTTGTTTCAGGTGCCGGCCGGTTACGAAATCATGAGCCCGAAGTAACGTTATCCGATCCCCAAGTCATCGATGCGCTCGAGCGGGGCGCCGCACACGCGACAAATCAACGCGTGGCAATCGCCGCAGACCAGCGGGTCGGAAACCGGCCGCGCGCAGGCGGCACAGTAGAACTCGATTGCGGCAGTCTCCGATTCGGACATACCGCTATTATCGTTGCTGAGTGGGAGAAGTTGAATCCACTGCGTCTACGAAGACGCAGTGGATCTTAGAATGGCGAGCGAACGTGGTCCGTTACTGCGCGGCTGGGCCGCTGGAGGCGCCGCCGAATTGCAACTTGGTCTTCGTGCCGCCGAGATCGATTTCCCGGATGGTGTTCTGACCGTTAGCCTGGGTCGTGTCGACCGTGGTCAGCGGGTATTTCTTGTCGCTACTAGCTACGGTGGCGTCAGCCTCGGTCGTCTTACCTGTGGTCGCATCCTTGAAGCGAACCTTCGACCCGTCTACGACCACGCTGTATTTTCCAGCCTTGAGATCTGCACTGCCGGCCTTGGCGGGTTGAGGAAGAGTGACATCGAAACTTTTGGCGCCTGCGACGGAGAGACCCAAAACGGTAAACGCAACGAGTGATCTTAGAATCATGTGATGAAAAGTGTCTCCTATGGGAATTTTGGAACTTACGACGTATTGGATGATTCGAGATCGCCCGTGGTTACGGATGTGACGCGAAATGGCCCCAAAAGGCTACGCGCGCATATATCCAAAGATAATCTTCGACACAGTTGCGTTACATCAATTCGCGTACAACCGGATGATGCGCTCGATGGCGCGGCGGCACACCGCGCAAAAACCCACTTCGTCGCGCGTGAACATGATGCAATCCTGCTGCGGGCGATAATAGCCGCGCGATTCGTAGAGGGCGCCTTCGAACGCGCCGACTTTTCCGGCATTCGCGCCGGAGCCCAGCAACGCAGTGTCGCGCTTGCGCTCGTCCCCGAACAGCGCTTCCATTTCTTCCTCGGGCCGATGCTGCGCGCGGATCTCGCGGCGGCGTTTTTGAATGTCCTGCTCCATGCGTTCGAACTCGGCCTTCGGCCAGAGACTCGGCAATTCGATTCCGCGCGTGAGCAGATCCATCCACTTCGCGGCGCGCGGGTCGGCGGTGGCATTGGGTTCCCAAGGCTCTACGCGCTCACCGGGGTTGGTGTATGCCACGTCTGAGGTGTAGTATTCGTCGGCAAGGCCCGCGAAATGATGGCCGAACTCATGCACAAAAACATATGGCGTGAAGGCGTTGTCCGCAGCCACGGTGGCATACAGATTGAAAATGCCGCCGCCGCCATACTTGCGCCCGTTCACCACGATCTCGATGAACTCGTAGGGAGCGGCGGATGCAATCTCGCGCAGGCGTTTGTTATCGAAAGTCAACACATAGCGCTCTGAGCCGAACGCATCGTAGCCGGCGCGTAGCGGCGAGCGGCGATAGATCCCGTCGGAAGGGCGCGAGACACCGCTTTCCTCAGCCGGCGTATCGATAGCCCACACGTTGAAGTCGCGCCGATGCTCGCGAAAGGGGGCGACCGCGAAGAGAAGCTCGGCGGTGCGCTGGGCGTCGCGATGCCACTTGTCCATTTCGGCAGCAGTGTAGCCATCGCCGAGAAGCAGCAGATCGACTTTCCCTTGCGGCGGGCCATTCTCGATCACGGGCCAGAGGTGCAGCTTGGGCGGGGCGGAGCGGTCGATGGCGGGATCGGCCGGGTCGATGGTGGTGGACCACACATCGCGCCACTGGTTACGGGCATCTCGTTTCCGTATGACCACGTCGACCGGTTTTTCCGGCGCCGGGAAGCGCAGGCTCTCGTGGAAGCCGCGTGTTTGCTGCTTGGCTTCATCAGTGGTCTGCCACTCGCCGAAGATGTTGGCGTAGCCGCGCGAGTAGACGGTGGCATGCGAGGTGCGATCAACAACTTGAAACTGGTAGGCGCCGAGATTGGTGTCGTCGATCCAGCGGTCGCGGGGGCCGGGCCAGGCAGCTTCGAGAACGACGGCGTCGCGCGCGAAGCGCTCTTCGATGGCCGAGCCGGTGTGGATGTAATCGAGCCGCATGGTGCGCAGCGGACTGGGCGCTTGCGCGGGCGCGAGGGCCGCAGCGGCCAGAAGGATAGTGATAAAACGCATGTGCCTCAATTTGATTTGTAGCACAGGCCTCCAGGCCTGTGTGGTTTCAGCCGGACAAAAACACAGGCCGGGAGGCCTGTGCTACCAAAGCTTCGGGAGCAGTTCGCCAGCCGGTTCGCGAAAGGAAAAATCGACGGTGTCGGAAAAGGGTGTTTCCTCCACGTTAATTTCGATTACCTTGGCGCCGCTCTGCTTGGCGTATGGAATGAGCCCAGCCGCGGGAAACACTACGGCGGAAGTTCCAATCACCAGGAACACCTGCGACGACGCCACCGCGTGTTCCGCCTCCTTCATGATGCCCTCGGGCAAAACCTCGCCGAACCAGACCACTCCGGGACGCGCGAGGCCACGGCATCCGCAGTGCGGCGGCAATTTCGGAAGTGGCACGCGGCGGTCCGGCCAGTTGGCGCCGCATTCGGTGCAGCGCAGCCGCCAGATGTCGCCGTGCAGTTTGAGAATGCGTCCGCTGCCGGCCAGGTCGTGCAGCCCATCCACATTCTGCGTGACCAGCGTGAAGCTGGGCTTGGAGGTCTCGAGCTTCACCAGCGCGCGGTGAGCGGGATTGGGCGCGGCTTTGGCGATCATCTCGCGCCGCCAGTTGTACCATTCCCAAACCAGGCGCGGATCGCGCGCGAAGGCCTCGGGAGTGGCGAGATCCTCGGCCCGATAGTTATTCCACAGCCCGCCTGCGCCGCGAAACGTGGGAATGCCGCTTTCCGCAGAGATACCCGCTCCGGTCAGCACGGCCACGGACTGTGCCTGCGCGAGGCAATCACGAGCTTGTTCGAGGTCGGCCAATCGAGTATCAGAATTCCGTCACGATGGGGAACATCTCCGGCGCGGCGTCCGCGTCGTCGGCATCGAGGAAGCGCGGATCGAGCAGGCGTTTAGTGTCCACGTTGCCCATGGCCGAGAGGATATTCTCCTTCAAGTGCGGATGCTCCTTCTCGAGCTCCGCAAACACATCGCGTAACGCCCGGCGGACGGTGCCCGTCTTCTGCGAGCAACCGCACGGCACTATGGGAACACCGAGCGAATCAGCGTACGCGCGTGTGATGTCCTCGGTGACGAACACCAGCGGGCGGATCAAGCGGAATTCGCGATCGCGCGAAGTGGTCACCGGCGGCAGCGCGCTGAGCCGGCCGGTAAACATGGTGTTGCGCAGCAGCGCCTCGCAAAAATCATCGGCAGTGTGACCAAAGGCAATGACATTCGCGCCCAGCCCGCGAGCAATTTCGTAGACCGCGCGGCGACGGTAGCGGCTGCAGAGATCGCAACCATGATCCGGCTGTTCTTCGAGCAGGCGCAGCGACGGCGTGTCGCGCTGATACGTCCAAGCCACTCCGCGTTGTTTCAGGTACTCGCCCAACGGTTCGATCGGCCTCAGAAACTTCCCTTGCTCCACGGTGAAGGCGCATACGGAAAAATCGACCGGCGCGCGCTCAGCCAGCAGCAGCAAGGCTTCGAGCAGTGTCACGGAGTCCTTGCCGCCGGACAAGGCAACGGCGACGCGGTCGCCATCGCGGATCATTTTGAAGCGGTGGATAGCTTCCCCGACCTTGCGGAGCAGTGTCTTTTCGAGTTCCACTGTCTTTGATTATAGTGATTACAGTGGGGCAGGCGATCGGATTCTATCGCCCGCCGAGTTCGCAGACCGCAAAAAACGACGGTCTGCGCCACACTGCCACGGCCGGAAGGCATCCTGCAGACACTCAATCTCGGGCCTGTGATTACAGTAGGGCAGACGATCGGCTTTTGTCGTCTGCCGCGTTCGCAGACGCAAAAAACGACGGTCTGCGCCACATACTGCTACGGCCCGGAGGCGTCCTGCAGCCACTCGATCTCGGGCCTTTGATTCAGTGGGGCAGACGATCGGCTTTTGTCGTCTGCCGAGCTCGCAGAGCGCAAAAACGCGACGGTCTGCGCCACATACAGCTACGGCCGGAACGCGTCCTGCAGCCACTCGATCTCTGGCCGCTTGCTCAGAATGATGCTCACGATGTCGAAGCGCACGTCCTTCCACTCCACGCCCGCGCGGCGCGCGTAGTCGCGGCCGGCGTGGGCCAGGTACCGCTGCTTCTCGCGATCGACGGCGCGGTCGGGTGTTCCGAACTCGGCACTTGCGCGAGCCTTGACTTCCACAAACACCAGC
>Ga0335081_10008895_pt1 | contig 16122 bp, 16 predicted proteins | sample Lox_Sample_35_FD_206713 | JGI IMG/M metagenome (GOLD analysis project Ga0335081, IMG submission 206713) | Soil microbial communities from Loxahatchee National Wildlife Refuge, Florida, United States - Lox_Sample_3.5 | ecosystem: Environmental > Terrestrial > Soil > Wetlands | place: USA... | reverse complement strand
ATGGTAGATGTAGCCAAGTACTTCATAAACTTCCTTTGCGATGAATCATGCGGCAAATGCGTTCCCTGCCGAGAAGGTCTTAGACAGGCTCGAAAAATCCTCACCGACATTGTGGAGGGTAAAGGCAAGGAGGGTGACATTGATAAACTGAGGCAAATCGCTGAGGCTTCGAGTGCCTCTGCGTTATGTGCTTTAGGACAGACCTCAGCAAACCCGATGCTTACGACTCTTCGTTATTTTGCTGATGAGTATGAAGCTCATATCAAGGAAAAAAGGTGTCCAGCCTTGTCATGCCGGTCCCTTATTAATTTCTATATTGACCCTGCTAAGTGCACTGGATGTACTTTATGCGCTAGAAGTTGCCCTGTTCAAGCCATTAACGGCGAAGTGGGCAAAATCCACATTATTGACCAGTCAAAATGCATTAAATGCGGAACATGCCTTGAAGAATGTAGGTTCAAAGCTATTACAAAAATTTCAGGAAAACCAGTTCCACCCCCAATTCCTGATGAAGAACGGAGAGTAAAAATACAAGCTAAGCAGGCGAAATAAAATGGCAGTAGCAAACACAGAACCGAACTTGAAAAAAATCACGTTGAAAATAGATGGCCAAGAGGTAACTGCCTCAGAAGGTTCAACTATTCTTGATGCGGCAAAAGGTATTGGAATAAACATTCCAACGCTTTGTTATCATAAAGCTCTTTCTCCGTTTGGATCTTGTCGTTTGTGTTCAGTAGAAATTGTTGATAAACGTGGAAGAAGTCGAATTGTTACATCCTGCAACTACCCAGTTGAAGAAGGATTGGTTGTTTATACTAAATCTGAAAAAACCATCAAAGTCCGCAAGTTATTGTTAGACTTGCTTTTGGCTCGAACACCAAACGTCCAAAAGATCAAGGATTTAGCACATGAATATGGAATCGAAAAATCAAGTTTTTGGACAGCAGATGAAAACGAAGACTGCGTACTCTGCGGATTGTGCACTCGCGTTTGTGACGAGTTAGTTGGTGTCAACGCCATAGACTTCGCTAATCGTGGAGTAGAGCGAGAAGTATCTACACCCTACCATACTTTCTCAAATGACTGCATAGGTTGCGGCGCATGCGCCATGATTTGCCCAACAAAGTCAAAGCGAACAAGGACTAACACATACCCCACACTAGAGGAAGATGGCAAAAAAATTAACCAGCAATTCTTGAAGGGCACTTATGATGAGACGCTTGGTGTTTATAGCCAAATGTTCTCTGCGAAAAGTTCTGTCGGTGGGCAAGATGGCGGAGTCGCAACTTCATTAATGATATCAGGTATGCAAAAGAGCATATTTGACTCTGCCGTCGTAGTTAACCGATTGGAAGGCTATCAAGCTGGTGCAGTTGTAGTTGAAAATGCGGATGATTTAGCGAAAGCTAAAGGTACAAAGTATCTCCGTGTAAAAATGCTTTGGTTGTTGAACGATTTAATTTCTAAGGGCAAACGCAAAATCGGAGTTATAGGTACACCTTGTGAAGTTCGCGGCGCAAGAAGAATTCAGCAGACTTTGCTTACAAAATACCCTGATTTGCAACTTACAATTGTGGGACTATTCTGTTTCGAGGCATTCGATTATGACAAGCTTAAGATTGCGGTTCAAAAGCAAATGGGTATCGACTTAGACAAAGTTGAGAAGACCCAGATACATAAGGGCAAGTTCATAGCTACGTCGGAGGGAAAAGACTACGCTGTTGCAGTGAAAGATTTAGGGTCCGCTCAAGAGCATGGATGCAACTTCTGTGACGATTTCAGTAACAAATACGCCGACATATCTGTGGGTTCTGTTGGAAGTCCAGATGGTTACTCTACGGTAATTGTACGTTCCGAAGTTGGCGAAAAGCTTCTGGAAAAGCTACAGTTGACGACTGTTGAAGTTAACAGGGACGAAATTGTCAAGCTGGCAACTTTGAAGCTAAACCGTGCAAAGAAAAACTTTGCCAAGATAATTCAGACGGAGACATCTGCACAATTTCCAGTTCCGACTCCAAACCAGCAATAGGTTTTTTCTTTATTTTTTGAAGGATTATTCGTATTCTTATGTATAATTACGGTTGCGGTGCAGAAAATTTTCTAACAGCTTGTTTTGGGTTGCTTTCTTGATTTAGGGCTTGGAATGTTTGCAGGTTGAGCCAAAAAAAGTCAAGGAAAGTCAAAATAAGTCAAAAAAAGGTAAAAAAAGTCAAAAGCCATCAAACCATTTTGTTAATGACCGCGTGTTCCCAAATGAAGACTCAAATGCCTCTCTAAAACGAATGTTAATCTCAAAAAGAGAAAAGCTCTACTTAGCTATTTCATATACCCAGTCGCAGTCTCCAATTGGACCTGGCTTACGAATTTCTTTCAATCGAACATTCTTGATTTTTAGGTTTTCTACAAGTGCCCCAACTGGAAACATAGACATTGCGCAAGCCGGTATAATGCCGTATTTTTCTTTCACGAGCTTACCGTGGCAAATGTAGCAGCCCCGATTTTTCACAATGTATTCCTGCCCCTGCCTTTCCACAGTAACGTTTTGGGCAAGCTTCAGATCATCGCGGAGGTAATTTGCGATCTGTTCCATCAAGTTCTCTATGTTTTTTGCTGGAGACACGGTTTTCCCCCAGGTTTTTCCCAGTGTCATGCTTGCTTTTGCGAATACTTTCTGATTTTCTTCGCCCAATGCGCCTTGAATAGCGCATAAGACTTCGAAGACGGGTTTTTGCGGAATCATTTTTTCTTCAGACATTTTCTTTTTTACCAATTACATTTTTTGAGGTTATGAAAAAAACTAATTTTAATCTTTGAGCTCTGTAGTATATAAGATTTTAAGCGAAAGCTAAATACCATGGTTTTCACCGCGCTAAAATGAGTAAAGAAACAAAAGAGAACCTTAAGAGGTTAAAATTAATGCTTTAACCGAGGTCATGGCCTCAATTGCAATTGTGAGGAGAGGAGTTACCACTGATGTATTTTTGGGGGTTTGCTTCGAAAGATTTTTTGCATCCTGGAGCGCAGAAATAGTAGTATTTGCCTTGGTAGATTGTTTTGTACTTTGCAGTTTTCTCATCAACGTCCATATTGCATACCAAGTCTTTAGCCATACTTTTTTCACCTCCAATGCTTATTGTTTTGTAACTAGATTTTTGGTTTGAATCTTCTGAGGAGTGAAGCGTTGGTAACCACGGTCACTGAGCTGCTTGCCATGGCTGCTGCTGCGTACACTGGGTTAAACAGGACATGAATGATAGGGTAGAATGCGCCTGCTGCCAAGGGAACGAGGATGATATTGTAGAAGAATGCCCAGAATAGGTTCTGCCGGATTTTCTTCATCGTTGCTCGGCTTAACTGGATTGCTACAACTACATCTCGCAAATCGTTCTTTATTAATACAATGTCGCCTGTTTCAATAGCCACATCTGATCCGCTGCCCACAGCTATCCCAATGTTTGCCTGGGCTAATGCGGGTGCATCGTTTATTCCGTCTCCCACCATAGCTACAACTTTGCCTTCTGCTTGAAGCTTCTTTATCTCTGTTGCTTTTTCGCTTGGAAGAACCTCTGCAAAGACGCGGTTAACGCCTACCTGCGCTGCGATGGCTTTGGCTGTTCTTTGGTTGTCGCCCGTAATCATGATGACTTCGAATCCCATCTGCTGAAGGGTCTTTACTGCATCGGCGGAGTGCTCCTTTAAGGTATCAGCCACCGCTATCAAACCCGCAAACTGGTTGTCAACGGCGAGGAGCATTGCGGTTTTGCCTTCTTTCTCTAACACCGACATTTTACCTTCAAGCACACTGATGTCCAAATTGTTTGCTTCCATCAATTTTCGGTTGCCTAACAATATTTTAGTTCCTTTATGCTCAACCTCCACTCCATATCCTGGCAGGGCATTGAAGACATCAGGCTCATCAATCTGGATGCCTTTCTCTTTTGCTCTTTTCAAAATGGCTGCTCCCAGTGGATGCTCTGAGTTTTTCTCTGTGATACCGGCTAGTTGCAAAAGTTGGTCCTCATTGAACGTTCCATTTGGGATGAGATCTGTGACTTCGGGCTCCCCTTTGGTTAGTGTTCCGGTTTTATCAAATACTACCGTTTGAAGTTTATATGTCGCTTCCAATGCTTCGCCATTTTTGATTAGAATTCCGTTTTCTGCTCCTTTTCCGACGCCCACCATTATCGCTGTGGGAGTGGCAAGCCCAAGAGCGCAAGGGCAAGCAACTATTAACACTGCGATGAAAACTGTGAGTGAGAAGATAAATGACGCTCCGACAATAAAGTACCATATCAACGCTGAAAGTGTCGCTGTAATTATAATGGCTGGAACAAAATATCCCGAAGCAATGTCGGCTAATCTTTGAATAGGTGCTTTCGAGGTTAACGCATCTTCGACCATGCTTATAATTTGTGCAAGAACCGTGTCTTTGCCAACTTTGGTGGCTTTGAACTTTAGCATACCTGTCTTGTTTATGGTGGCTCCAATGACTTGATCGCTGATTCTCTTTTCGACCGGGATGCTTTCGCCCGTAATTACTTTTTCATCCACCGCCGAGTAGCCTTCAGTAACAGTGCCATCAACGGGAATTTTTTCTCCTGGTCTAACGACGATAATTTCGCCTACTTGTACGTCTTCAATTGGAATTTCCTGTTCCTCGCTGTTGCGGATTACTCGTGCCGTTTTTGCTTGGAGACCCATGATTTTTCGGATGGCTTCCGAGGTTCTTCCCTTGGCTACGGCATCTAAGAGTTTTCCCAGCAAAATGAAGCTCATAATCATAGTGGCTGTATCGAAGAATACTCCTGCACCGGGGAAAACGTTTGGGGCAAAGGTTACGATGGTGCTGTAGATCCATGCGGTGGATGTTCCCATTGCAATTAAGGTGTCCATGTTAGTAGTCTTGTTTCGTAGTCCTTTGTAGGTGCCAACGTAGAAGGTCCAGCCCACTATAAACTGAACTGGCGTTGCAAGTAGGAACATTAGGATGTTGTTTTGCTCCATGGGTAGAGGTGAGAGCCACATTAAAACAAGGATTGGAATAGTCAGAGCAACGCTTGTGGCTAAGAGGATTTTTAGGTGTCGAATGTGGCGTTTGCGTTCTTCACCCGCTGTGCCCTCGTGGGTTTTTTGTTGTTGTTCAATTACTTGGTATCCGCTGTCCAGGATGGTTTTTTTGATGCTTAGCAAGCTGATTTGCTGGGGGTTATATTCGACCGAGACGCTTTCAGCGGCAAAGTTGACGACTGCATTATAGATTCCTTCGCGATTGCCCAAGGCTTTCTCAATGGTTTTGGCACAGTTAACACATGACATGCCACCGATTTGGAGGACGATTTTTTCGTGAATTACATGATAGCCTGAGTCAGTGATGACGTTTTCGATGGTTTTTTGGGTGATAAGATCCGGGTTGTAGACAATTAGCGCTTGTTCAGCGGCGAGGTTTACGGTAGCTTGGGTTACGCCTTTTAGTTTAGCGAGTTCCTTTTCAATGGTATGTGCGCAGTTTATGCAGCTCATGCCACCAATGTTGAGGGTGATTTTTTTGTTTTTTTCTTGACTCATGCTATTGCTCCGATTTATAGAGAGCCTTTATAGTTACTTGTTGTTGGGCAACCTACACACTTTTTGTTTTCATAGCTTTTGCATGGGTCGCATTCCACGTTGCAGGGTGCAACCTTTCTTTCCTCACGTGCCAAGTTTTCTCTTATCTGAAGAAAGGGTGAAAAATAGATATCACTTACAGGGTAGAATTCTGATCTTCGGATTCCTTTGCTACATCTCAGCGAACATTTCTCTATTGAAATGCTTTCAAGCGTCTGTCCAGTTTCTGCAACAACAAGAGCCATTAGGTTGAAACCGCCTATCGTTTTAAAAATCTGAACTATCCTAGGACATTCTTCAAAACGGTCAAGGACATCTTGCATCGCTTCTGCACTCTCCATTTCAAGCATTACAAATGCTGGATGAAGCCCAAGCGCGCCTGGGTTTACCAAAGCTGATATTTTGATTACATCTTTTTCAATGAGTTTTTCAAGTCTTTTCTTTGCTCCCATACTTGTAAAACCAGTTATTTTGGATAAGTCTTCAAGAGATGTCCTGCCATCTGCTTGAAGCTGAGCAATTATTTTCTTGTCAACCTCGTCCATTAACAATCACGTTTGTTTTCTAAACATAACCTATTAATAATGTTTATCTATTAAACTATGTTATCATCAAAATAAAAGGTTATCGAAATGACAAAAAGAATAATGATGCCAGTTGAAAACAAAGCAGGATTAGACGCTCAAGTAGCACACCACTTCGGAAGAGCACCCTACTTTGCCATAGTAGAACTCGACGAGAACCAAAAAACCTCGAAAGTTAAAACTGAACCAAACAGAAGCGAACACATGGGAGGCGCTCCCGGGCACTCACATGAAAGCTTTTTGGCACTGAAACCAGACATTGTAGTGGCCTACACAATGGGTCCAGGCGCACTGAGCACTTTCCAAAATGCCGGCATCACAGTTTTAAAAGCAACTGAAAATACAGTAAAGGGCAACATTGAATCCTTCAAAGAAGGCAAACTCAAAGAACTTGCTGGCGGATGCGAACACGCCCACCACCATGAACACGAACATTAAACTAAACTAAAGTCAATAGAGGTGGAAAAAATTGCCGAAAATAAAAGCAAAAGCAACGTGGGTTGAAAATGTTCATTCAAAGGTTGACAATCAGAGAAATCATAGTGTTGAATGTGACCTCTCAACTGCTGCAGGCGGAACAGATTGTGGCCCAACAGCCCTTGAACTTAGCTTAATGGCGCTCGCGGACTGCGGCGTTACAATTTTCGCTGATGTATGCAAAAAAAGCAATATCAAACTCAAAATGGTTGAAGTTACTGCAGAAGCTGACAAATCGCCTGATTCACCGATGATAAGCGGCGTTACTATGAAAGTCAATGCCTCTTCTGATGCAAGGAAAGAACTACTAGAGGCTGCTTGGAGAAGAACCGAAGCAAATTGCCCAGTGCTGTTTATCTTTAAAGAACCAACTCCCGTAAAAGTTGAATTTGAAGCAAAAACTGAATAATTATCTGTTGGCAGTAATTTGGTTAACGCTCAGAATAGTTTCAATGCGGAATCGGCCCAGAAAATTCTCAGAACGGTTCCCTACACTCAGGGCTTCCACTTCTTTATGCCAGATGGTCATTATACTGGTGAAACAGCAATGTCCCTAACCTCATTTCTAAACGATATGAGAAGCATCGATACACAATCACTCAAATTCCACTTTGACCGCGGTGATTTCCAGAAATGGTTAAGAACTACGGTTGGTGATCAGGAACTCGCACAAACAATTGACAAATTAGACAAAAAAATTCCAGAAGAAAATCTCGGTGAAAAGTTGGCGGACATGGTGCAAAAAAGAATTTCAGAATTGCAACTTACACGCTAAATTACCCCAGTTGCATTGGTTAGATAAATGAGGTTAGCCTCTTTCTAATGGCTTAAATTTCAAGCGTTTTTTGTTTCCCATTTTGTAAAATAAATTTTGCCATCTTCTCTAAACGCTCGGAGTAGTTCGCAATGCCTAAAGAAAGCAAACTCTTGCTCTAATTGCTCTGGTTTGATGTTTAGGATCTTAATCAAGTCTTCTTTGGTGATTTTGCCGTATTTCTCCACGGTGTTGTAGATTTTTTGCTGTAACTCAGTCAAACCTGAATTGCCTGATTGGCCTAATTGTTTTCGTACAGACAAGGCTGATGCGACAGCCATTGGGTCACATGCTTTTGGAGGGTTTGTTTCATACATATAGCAATCTTCACATAAGACTTTGCCGTGGATATCGTATGTTTCTTCTTCTTTTAGAATTAATTTGCAGCGTTCACATTCCATTTGCTTCATCTTATGTTCTCTGTTTATTTTCTCTCCCTTATTTTTGTTTTCAGGCTTGTTTTAAGTGTTTTTGAAGATCTAATTCGAAGCTTTCTACTAGTGCCTTAAGGCTTTCAGTGATTTCTTTTACACGTTCATGTGCGTGCTTCTTAATTGTTGCTGGGTCAAGCATGGCGTAAGTGTGGTAGTATCCTCCGCCTTTGAGAGATTTTGACTGCTTGTTTACTAAATTTATGCTTACAAGCTTGGAAAGGCAGCGATGCACCGAGCTTCGATCTTTTTGCACAATTTTTGCGATTTGGTCTAGCGTAGCATTTTCATTTTTTGCAAGAGCAAGGAGGACTTCTAGGTCTGAAGATTTTAAGTTATATAGACATGTGAGTAAATCGGTGCATGAGGCACCCTTTCTTGTAAGTAGGTTAATGCTTTCCATAAGATGTGATTATCAAATCGTAAATATAAATGGTATTGTTTGATATTGACAATATCGTAAGATATATTTGATTGGGCTTGCATTCCATTGATTCATACGGAAGTATGATTATGGAGAAAAAAATTGAATGCCCAAGAGGCATCCCAGAAGAAATGTGTGATCATGCACCTCACTGTGAGGTTTGGAAACTAAGAGAATCCGCAAAGAAAGCCTAAGATATCTATGCACGCTAGCGATGAATTATGGCTAAAGGGAATAATTTAGATCAAGGCGGTCACCTGTTGGCTCTCCGCTGGAACAGTTTATTGCACACACGCGAATTTTTTGTGCTAAAAACTTATATTTCAAATGTTTGGAAGAGGCTGGCATGACAGAACCAAAAAACGGTCGACCAATTTTCTTCCCAAAAAAACTGGTCCTCTTTGGCAACATAGCGCTTTTTCTTTGGATCGTTCTTGATTCATTAGCTTTTCTGCTGTATGATTTCATAACCGGTATTGTGTTTTTTATCCTAACTCTTATCTTGATTTATGGTGTATTGCATATTCTGGGTTGCCTACGTCCATGCTACAATTGCATAAAATGCACTCATGGCATGGGGCGCTTGGCAGCCTTGTACTTTGGCAGACGCATCTTTAAAGACTACAAATACAACTACAAACTGCCCACAGCAATATTTTTCACACTATACATCGGAGGATTTCCCGCAGCATTCGCACTCTACTCAGCAATCGTAGATTTCACGGCCATCAAAGCAGCAGTGTTTGTGGCTCTCTTAGTGTTTACGATCTACAGTGCCTTAACATGGCGACCAAGAAAACCAAAAAACACAAAAGAGGTAGTATAGCCTCAGCGGAGTTTAACGTGATTAAGCCTTTGTTGCTTGCTAGCTTAATGGGAATTTCGGCGTTTGCTGGAGTCAGTCTGGTCGTAAATCGCAATAAGGCTTTGTGGAAACCTTCCAAGTGAGTGCTATGCACAAGGCCTTCATTGAACCAAATAGCTGTTTTGCGATGCGTTGAGTGTCAGGCAGCAAAGGCATGTCCAGTTAAAGCAATTTTCCGCATTGATAATAATGATCCAAACTTTGTTGAGCCGAACTTTTGTCATGGATGTGGCGATTGCATAACAAAATGCGTTGGTAAAGCTATAAAATTAAAGAGTAACTGATTTTCAATTAATCGGATACAATTTCATTTTCTTAATGCAAGTAAGGCTTCCTTTGCATGCTTGACAAAATGAAGCTGCGAAGAGAAAACATGCTTAACCATGCCTTCTTTATCTATAACATAAGTTACCCTCCCCGGCACACGAGCGTGCTTGAAACACCATAAAGTTTTCGAACCTTGTTATCGACATCACTCAACAGTATAAATTGCAGGCCATGATGATTGGCAAAGCTTTTATGCGATTCCGCGTTTTGGGCACTTATGCCGATAACCTCTGCGTTCCTCTCCTTGAAAGCTTCATAGTTATTTCTGAACGCTTCCGCTTCTTTGACACAAGTAGGTCCTTCATCCCTCGGATAGAAAAAAAGAACAACGTTCTTTTTTCCAAAGAACTTGGACAACCTGATATCCTCACTCGCACAGGATTGAAGAGTAAAATCTGGTGCTTTGTCTCCTATTTTCACTTTAACCATTTTTCTTTCTCCAACATTGATAACAAGATAATTAGTAACCTTAGTTGAATTTCAGCTTTTAAGCGATCTAACGTTGCCCATCCGTGTTTTTCCTTCAGTAAAGATTTTTTTAACCATCGCACATTAATACTGGATTGTTTTTCGCTTAAAGCAATTGAGGAGTTTTAGCTATGGAAAATCATCTTGATCGTGCCAAATTCTTAATGTCTGAAGAAAGAAAGCAATGGCATAATCCGGAAACTATCTTAAAATGTGCAGGTGCTACAGAAGGAATGATTATGGCTGACCTTGGCTCAGGACCTGGTTTCTTTACTATACCAATGGCTCAGATAGCTGGAGAAAAAGGTCTTGTGTATGCTGTTGATAGTGATCAGCATATGATGGACAGCTTAAAGGAAAACGTTGCCAAGTCGGGAGTGAATCCAAAGGTGATTAAAATTGTTAATAGTGATGTGTGTCATACAGGGATTCCTAAAGAATCTGTCGATCTTGTCCTTTTTGCTAATGTCCTTCATGAAGTAGCTGACAGGAAAACTTTCTTTCAAGAAGTGAAACGCATATCTAAACTCACAGCATACATCGTTGATGTAGACTGGAAAAAAATTCAAACAGAACATGGACCACCACTAAAAAGTCGCCTATCCGAAGATGAGGCTAAGCAGTTTCTTTCAGAGAGCGGTTTTACCGTTGTAAAACAGACTGATGCAGGACCATATCACTATGAATTGATTTGTAAGCCAACTGTTCAATCATAGGCTATGCAGCTGATTCAAAGTTTTGTTTTTCTTTCATTTGACCTGGATAGATCAAAAAAATGGTCGCAAATGGAACAGAAACCGATAAATCGAGGAAACAAACAGATGACGCTTTAAACGTTGATGTTGCGAAAGGGCTGAATTCCGATCAGGTTAAAGAAAAGCAAAAGCAGTACGGGTATAATGAAGTAGCGGAGAAACAGGCAAATCCTGCAATAGCTTTTGCAAAGAAGTTTTGGGGCTTAACTGCCTGGATGCTTGAAGTTGCCATTGTGCTATCTTTTTTTTTAGGCAAATACTTGGATCTCTACATTATAACTGCCTTGCTGCTTGTAAACGCCATTTTAGGATTTATCCAGGAACATCAAGCAACAAGAGCCGTTGGAGCCCTCAAGCAGAAATTGCAACTGAAGGCGCGTCTTTTACGGAATGGCATTTGGCAGACATTAAATGCAGCAGCAGTTGTGCCGGGCGACGTAATCAGAGTCAGATTAGGGGATTTTGTTCCTGCGGACTTCAAGATAGTTGATGCTGAACTAACGGTTGATCAGTCAGCCATAACTGGTGAGTCACTGCCTCTCGACAAAAAGACCGGCGATGTTGTCTACTCCGGGTCACTCGTTAGGAAGGGTGAGGTAACAGGTGTTGTTACTGCCACAGGCGTTCACACATATTTTGGTAAGACGACACAGCTTGTTCAGTTGGCCAAGCCTAAGCTACATATGGAAGAGGTTATTTCCAGCCTCATGAAGTGGCTTCTTCTTTTGGTTGTTTCCTTGCTTGTTATTACTGCTTTGGTTTCTTGGGTTAGAGGAGTAAACCTCTTAGACGTAGTATCCCTAACACTAGTCTTGCTTGTTTCTGCAATTCCAGTAGCTTTGCCAACTATGTTTACGATAACTATGGCATTGGGCTCCTTTGAACTTGCACGAAAGGGTGTCTTAGTTACTAGGCTTAGTGCGTCTGAAGATGCTGCGCTTATGGATGTATTGTGCGCTGATAAAACGGGAACAATCACCGAAAACAAGCTTTCAATAGCCGATATCGCCGAGATGAACCATTACACGAAAGATGATGCTCTCATATTTGGCGCTTTAGCTTCCCAAAAAGCGAATCAGGATCCAATTGATCTAGCATTCTTCGCTGCTCTTGAGGATAGGAAAATCAAGGTAGAAGAGTATGAGCAGAAGAAATTCATCCCTTTTGACCCCTCGACTCGCAAAACGGAAGCGACAGTTGTCAAGAAAAGTGAGACTTTTAGGGTTATCAAAGGTGCATTATCGGCAGTAATACAAGCCTGCGGCACCAAAGAAGATGAAAAAGAAACCATTGAGCAGAAAGTCGATGTTTTGGCTAATAAAGGCTACAGGGTTATAGCTGTGGCTATTGGCAAAGAAGCGCCTACAATGGAGATGGTTGGTTTAGTAGGCCTTTATGATAAACCACGGAAGGATTCTGCAAAACTGATTGCTAAGCTTCGTTCTCTGGGAATTTCGGTAAAAATGCTGACTGGTGATTCGCTGCCTATTGCAAAGCAGATAGCGCAAGAAGTGGGTTTAGGCGATAAAGTTGCGCGCATGGCTGATGTTGAAAACAATAGAAGCCAGGATGCTATTGTTGCAGCTGAAGTCGTTGATAAAAGCGACGGTTTTGCTGAAATTTATCCAGAAGGCAAGTACAGGATTGTCAAAGGGTTGCAGGCAGAAAAGCATGTTGTTGGAATGACTGGCGACGGAATAAACGACGCTCCCGCATTAAAGCAGGCTGAGGTTGGAATAGCCGTAAGCAATGCTACTGACGTGGCGAAGGGTTCAGCCAGTGTTGTTTTAACTGAAGAAGGCTTGTCCAACGTGGTAAATCTAGTTGTTACTGGCAGAATGATTTATCAGCGGATATTCACTTGGATTTTTAATAAGATTGTGAAAACTTTCCAGGTAGTCTTCTTTGTTATTGTTGCATTTCTTCTTACCGGATTGTTTGTTGTAGGTGCTTTCCAAGTGGTTCTACTCCTTTTCTTAGTTGACTTTGTAACAATCTCCCTTTCAACAGACAATGTGCGTCCATCCGCAAAACCCGAAACATGGAATATTACTCCCCTTGTAAAAGGCGCAACAATACTAGGAGTTGCAAGCGTCATTGAGTCTCTGGGGCTGCTTTATTTGGGACTTAACTACTTGGGGTTATCAAATACTGCAGCATTGAATACTTTCTCGTTTGACATGTTATTATTCGGCGGGTTATTTACTATCTTTGTTGTTCGTGAAAGGGGCAATTTCTGGGAGTCAAAACCGAGTCGACTTCTTCTAATTGCAATAATTGCAGACATACTGATTTCATCGATTATTTCAATTATCGGAATGCCTGGATTAGCACCAATACCACCTCTGTATGTGGCTTTAACATTGGCATGGTTCTTTGTTTTTGGGGTATTAATTAATGATCAGATAAAAACCCGCCTTTTACGCAGCCGTTTGACTAAGTGGCAATTGCTAACCCTTTGGCTATTACACAAAGATAGCCATAAATAGCCAGTAAAAAAACCTATTTTTTGGAATTCTAATCCCAAATAAGCATGAGATCTCTTGGCTATTTTTTTTTGCATTTTCAAAGACATAATTCTTGTAAATCTTATTTTGGGGGAAGAACCAGAATAACATGTCCGATTTTGTTTTTTTAAAAGAAAAAGGACGGGCTGATTAAGTTTATTTGAAGCGGGCACATACACACAAATCATCCTTGTCCTGTGCTGACCCTCGAAGGCAAAAGGATCTTTCCTGGTTGAGCGTCAGAATTTTTTGCCGTTTATTCGATCCTTTTCTTAAGTACGGCAGTAGCTATTGATAGAAAAATTACAGTAAACCCTAGTAGAGCTGCTATATCGATAAGGTAAAGGTTCGTGACTATCGAACTGGATATACAATTTTGTATGGCTTCTATGGAGTAAGTGAGTGGAAGGAAACGGGCAACAATTTGCAACGTTAGAGGGTAAGTTGTCAAAGCTACAAAAGTTCCGGAAAGAAAAGTCATTGGAAACCGCAAAAAATTAGCATACATCTGTGCATCTGGAACCCACTTTGCATAAACAGAAGTTATTATCCCAAGCGCCGAAAACGCCATAGACGCAAATGCAATCGCGACTACAGCAAGCAGCGGGTTCATGATGGTTACACCTGCAAAAGCTGCGAGTGGAAAAATGGTTACAGCAGCAAGTATAAGGCCAAAAAAGAAACCTGCTATTGTTTTTCCTAAGACTATTGTAAACAATGAAACTGGCGCTACCAGTAACCTGTCAAAGGTTCCTGTTTGTTTTTCCAAGACAACCGCCACTGCTTCGATGGATGTTGTCCCGAAAAGCATAGACAGAGAAGAAAGCCCAGCCACTATCAGAATTGGACTTATATTACCGGCCATACTAAACGCTAAGAATAGGGAAATAGGAATCAAAAGTCCAAAGGTAAAATTCGGTGCCTTGAAGTAGTAAACCTTCGCATCTTTCATTGCAATGTAAAATGTTTTAATTAACGAGTCAGCCCACGATCTAGCCAAGGTTTACAGCCTTCTTTCCTTGTTCTTTCTCAATCTTCATGACTTCTGCGCTTAGCCCTGTCAATTCGACAAAAACATCCTCTAAACTCGGGTTTAAGGTGTTAATCGAAATAATTTTTAGGTTATTATCTTTGGCGAAATCTACTATCAGAGGGATTGCTTGTGAAGGGCTCTTAAAGTGGAGTCTGAATTTGTCTCCGAACTGCTTAACCTTTTCTATGTCTCTCAAGATTGTCAGTTTGTTTTCGAGACTTTTAGTTTGATCAAATGACACTTCAATGATTTGATGCTTTTCAATTGAAGCTTTCAGTTTCTGTGGGCCGTCTAAGGCAACTATTTTTCCTTTGTTAATCATGGCAACCCGTTGACAAAGCTTATCGGCTTCTTCAATGTAATGTGTAGTTAGAAAAACCGTAACACCGTTCTCATTGAGGCTTTTAATTAATTGTCTTATCATACGAGAACTTTGGACATCTAACCCAGAAGTGGGCTCATCTAAAAAGAGTATTTTAGGGGAATGAACGAGAGCTGCTGCTATTGTCAATCTTCTCTTCATGCCTTTGGAAAAGACGCCAGCCCGATCTTTTCGACGTTCATATAGTCCGAAGAGCTCCAGCAGCTCCTTTGCCTTTTTTTCTCTCTCTTTCTTGGGTACTCTGTAAAGTTGAGCAGCAAAAATCAAGTTGTCCCAAGCGCTCATCTCATCATATACGTTCGAGTTTTCAGGCACGACACCTATCGAACTCTTCGCCTCAACCGGTTGTCGAAGCAAATCTAAATCTCCAACCATCAGGGTTCCCGAAGACGGTTTGGTTTGTCCAGTAAGCATCTTAGTTGTCGTCGTTTTGCCCGCACCATTGGGACCTAAGAAGCCGAAGATTTCGCCTTGTTTTACTTGAAAACTTATGTGGTCCACTGCCAAAAAGTTAGTATAATATTTCGTTAAACCTTCAACCTCTATCGCGTCAGCCATTTTTTTACACCTTGTTCAATCCGTTGACTTCAAAAGGTTGTAAGGTCTGAAGCTTTTATTAGACTATTGCTAAAAATGAGTATGGGTTTTGGCGGCTCTTAGTGTGGCTTGAATAACTTGGGTTTCCAAACCTGAAGATGTGCCCAATTTGTTGCGTGGTCGCTAATGCACTCACCAAACATCTATCACATGTTCGAACTGGACGGCTGAAACTGTTGTGCTCTTCGAAGATGAAAATTTGATTCGAATTACATGAGACTATGAAAACTCGCTGTGTTATGTAAGTAGCATTATTTGTGGTGTTCAAGTTGACAAGATTTCTAAACTGTATTGACTTGTTTTAGATATTCATGTTTTCTATGTCGAACTATTAAAATTATGCCAGAAATGACTATGACCGCGATTATAATAGCTATTGGGAACACTAATTGTCCTAAAGAGAACATATTTGCTACGGGTGAGTTTGAAGACGACTGTATAGGCGTTGTTTGTGGATTGCCTAAAGCGTAAATTTGGTGGTCCCATGACCCAATGTATACTATTCCTGCTGAAACTGCTGGAGAAGAACTTACGTGACCTTGGGTTGTGTATGTCCATTCACTTGCTCCATTTGAGGCGTTTAAGCAGTAAACATTGTTATCCCAACCTCCAACGTAGACATATCCACCGGCGACTGCCGGAGACGAATTTACTCCATCTTTAGTTGTATAGTTCCATATTTTCTGACCGTTTGAGGCGTTTAGGCAGTAAATGTTTTTATCAGGTTTGTCTGAAACTCCCGATCCAATGTAGACATATCCATTCGCAACTGCGGGAGAAGAGTCAACCCAGCCTTGCGTTGTGTAATTCCACAGTTTTGTTCCTGTTGAAGCATCTAGGCAATAAATGTTCGT